>CAJDWV010000072.1_pt1 | contig 19136 bp, 12 predicted proteins | sample 7391731 | NCBI WGS metagenome assembly CAJDWV01 (sample SAMEA7055746, study PRJEB34461) | soil metagenome | biome: terrestrial ecosystem; feature: Peninsula; material: soil | place: Antarctica | collected 2016
GGGCGGTATCGTGTTCAATGATGCATCCGGATGGAACTACGGACGTTTCGAGAATCCGCTCGACCCGCGTTTTTCGTTCCGGCGCGAGGTCGATTACTGCTCGGGCGCGGCAATCCTGATCCGTCGTGCACTGTTCGACGAACTTGGCGGTTTCGATGACCGTTACGCCCCGGCGTATTACGAGGACACCGATCTCGCGTTCGCGGTTCGCAAAGCCGGCTACAAGGTGATATTCGAACCTGCGGCGCGCGTCGTACATTTCGAAGGCGTCACCGCCGGTACCGACACCGCCAGCGGCATGAAGCGCTATCAGATCATCAATCAGGACAAGTTCCGCGAAAAGTGGCAATCCGATCTCTCTGCGCAACCTGCGCCACGCACGCCGATCGGCCGGGCGGCAACACACCGCGCGCGCAAGCGGGTGCTCATCATCGATGCGACCACGCCGACGCCGACCTGATGCGCGTGCTTGGAGACTTAGGCTGTCAGGTCAGTTTTTTGCCGGACAATCGCGCCTGGTTCGCCGGCTACACGCCTCAGCTGCAGGAGCTTGGCATCGAGGCCTTGTATCACCCCTACGTGTCCGATCCGGTCGCGCTATTTCGCGAACGCGGCCGTGAGTTCGATGTCATTTTGCTGTCGCGGCATTATGTCGCTGCCGGCTACATCGGACTGGCGCGTCTGCACGCGCCGCAGGCGCAACTCGTGTTCGATACGGTCGATCTGCACTACCTGCGTGAGCAGCGCGCGGCCGAGCTGGAAGGAAAAGCCGACCTTGCCGCGCATGCGGCCTCCACGCGCACGCAGGAACTCAAGATCATGCGCGAGTGCGACGTGACGCTGGTCGTCAGTCCTGTCGAACGCGACGTGCTGGCCGCGGATGCGCCGGACGTGCGCGTCGAGGTATTGTCCAACGTGCATGAAATCCACGGCTGCCGGCGACCCTTTGCCGAGCGCAAGGATCTGGTGTTCGTCGGCGGTTTCCAGCATCCGCCGAATACCGATGCAGTGAACTGGTTCGTACGCGACGTGTTCCCCGCCGTACGCGCCGCACTGGATGGCGTGCGCGTGCACGTGATCGGCAGCAAGGTACCCGCAAGCATTGAAGCACTGGCGAGTGACGACGTGATCGTGCACGGCTTTGTCGAGGACATTACACCGTGGATGGAAGGCTGCCGGGTTTCCGTCGCGCCGCTTCGTTACGGCGCCGGGGTCAAGGGCAAAGTCAATCTCGCCATGAGTTACGGATTGCCGGTGGTGGCAACGCCGTGCGCCGTTGAAGGCATGCATGTGATCGAGGGCCGCGACGTACTCGTTGCGGAAACTGCGAAGGACTTTGCCAATGCAGTGATCCGCCTGTATGGCGACGCAGAGCTGTGGAATTCCCTGTCCGCCCATGGACTCACGAATGTCACGAAGTATTTCTCATTCGCGGCCGCACGCATCGCAGCCGCGCGGATCTTCGATCTGTGACATTGCCGCGACGACATCCATCCGCTTGCTGACGCGTCACCCATTGCAGAACATCATCCATCCGGGCCGAGGCGCGTCGCCGCTTCGATCGCGCGCAGGCGTGGGTTGGCCGGGCTGAGTTCGCGCGCCGCCTGCAGTGCGCGCACCGCTTCGCCGCGGCGATCGGCCGTGAGTTGCGCTTGCGCCTCATCGAGAAACGCATCGGCAAGGCGCGAGGACATGTCCGAAATCATCACATCCCCGGGCGCAAGCTGGCGTATCGCATCGAGCAGGACGCGCGCCCGAAACGGTGTCTTGTCGGCGATCGCGGTGTCAAACAGCACGCGTGCGCGGGCTGGAAGACTCGCGAGTCCCGCCAGCGCTGCCGCGCTGCTGCCGTCAATGGCCAGCGCACTGCGATACTTGTCGTAAGCGCAGCGCCCGGGTGGCACGATGATGTTGCCCGCCTCTTCGGCCTGTTTGGCCTGTTCGACCAGAATCTGCACGCGCCGTTGATCCTCATCCGTCAACAGCGGACGCGCGCCATCGCTGGCGAGCTGTTCGCGCAGGTCGCGCAGGCTGGTGGTGGCAGCGCGCAGGTCGGCAAGCTGCGGATCAATGGCACGTGCTTCGCTCAGCAAGTGGGCGGCATGCTCGGTGCGGCTGTCTTCGATGGCCGCGCGTGCCTGACCCACCAGCGCGTGTGCAACCGCAGTCATCCCGGCGCGAACTTTAGCATTTTGCGGATCGAGTTTTTGCGCCAACGCATAGAGCGCGACCGCCGACTCCTCACCGCCGCTGACGTGTCCGGCGCGCAACTGGCTTGCCGCACGCGCCAGGAGTGCGTCGAGCTTCGCCTCGTCGGCCTCGCGCGCCTTGGCCAGCACGCCGCGCAATTCCGGCAATGCCGGGTAGGTCGATGCGATTGCGGCGATGTCGCCGATCCGCGCTGTCGCCGTTGCCCGATCATGCGCGTCAAGGGCGCTGCGAACCTGCGCAGCCAGTGCATCCGCGCACTTGGTGAGACCCGTGACGGCGAGCGCGTTGCCTGGATCGGCCTCGAGAATCTGCCGATACAACGCGGCAGCGCCCTGCGTGCCCATGATATTGCCGGCGGCAAGCGCGGCTTCGCCACGCTCCAGCAAGGCCGAAGCCGCGGTCTGCGCGGCGTTGGATCGCTTCAACTCCTCCGCGATTGCATCCACGTCACTGCCGCCACCCAGCAGTGCGCGGGCACGCTCGAGCTGTTGCGCGGCGGTCTTGCGATCACCGGCGCGCAACGACAGACGAGCGCGATCAAGCAGTTTCTGTCCGACCATGACAATGCCACGCCGCGCGCGCTCGCTGTCCGGCTGCATGTCGCGCGCAGCCTCGAACAGCTCCGCGGCGCTGTCGCCTTGATCGCCATCGATACGTCCTGCGTCCAGCGCACGCTCGGCACGTACCAAGGTGTCATTGAGCTCGGTCTGCGGCAGTAGTCCGCGTAACTCATCCTGCCAGGTCCACGCGGCAGCTGCGGCGACCATCAGCACCAGCGCTGCGATCAGGATCGGCACCACACGCTTGCGCGGGCGCCGTGCGGTCCGCCGGCGTGCCGCCAGGCCGGAGCCTCGGCCCGTATCGTTACCGGAACGCTTGCCACGCGGGCGCGGCATGTCATCCAGACTGCCGATATCATCGATGCGCCCGAGACCGGGCTCCGCTCGGCTCGCCCCATCGATCCGCGCCGGAGCGACGGGCAACGACACCTGCGTGGCGGTCGCGAGTTCGCCGTGGACATGATCGCGCGGCACGCCGCGCAACTCGGGCAGCTCACCGTCGGCAATGCGCCGCTCGATCGCCGCAATGGCCTCCACGACTTCGGCACCCGTCTGGAAGCGCTCGCCCACATCCTTGGCCAGCATGCGCGACAACAGCGGCTGCAACGCCGCGAGACTGTCCGGCAGCATCGGTATCGGCTGGGTGATATGCATGATGCCGACCGCGAGGGAATCGTCCGCGTGGTAGGGAACGCAACCGACCAGCAGTTCGTAAAGCACGATGCCGAGGCTGTAGATGTCGCAGCGCCCGTCAAGCTCCTTGCCACGCGCCTGCTCCGGGCTCATGTAATGCGGTGTGCCGACAACCACGCCGGTGCGTGTCAGGCGCGACATCGGATCGCTCGCACGCGCGATGCCAAAGTCCGTGAGCACCGCGGAACCGTCCTCCCGCAGGAGGATATTGTCCGGTTTCACATCCCGATGGATGAATCCCTTTGCCTGCGCGTAATCAAGCGCATCGGCGATCTCGCGAATCGCACGCAACGCGAACGGCACCGGACGGGGCGCGCCATCGCGGTCGAGCAGGCTACCGCCGCTGAGATATTCCATGGCGATGTAGTGGTGATCGTCAACCCGTCCGACGTCGTGAATGCCGACTACATGGCGGTGGTGCAGATGCGCGGCGATGCGCGCTTCGCGCTGGAAGCGTGCGCCGAAGTCCGCATCGACCAACAATGCCGGCGACATGACCTTGAGCGCAACTTCACGCGCAACCGATTCCTGCACAGCCAGGTAAACGGTCGCCATGCCGCCGCGGCCAAGCTGACGCAACAGGCGATAACCGGGAATTTCGAGCACGTGAAAGCCTGGATCGGGAAAGGGACGTCGCGAAAGTCTACATGCTATGAAAAGCGACGCTGCGTAAAACGAGGCTGCAAAACGCAGCCGACGGAGTAGCCGCGAGCGACATCATGCCAATCGTCGTGCCTCGGTCACGTTGGGGACGGCGAGCAGACGGTCGATGAGTGCGCTGAGCTGGCCAAAATCGCTCACCCGGATCGCGAAGTTCATCTCGGCAATGCCGTGATCGGGAATGAGCCGCGTGTTGACCGCCAGCAGGTGCACATTGGACGCTGCAATGACATTGGTCACGTCCTTGTGCAGCCATTTGCGATCATAACCAACCACCAGCAGATTCACTTCATAGGCCTGCGCCTGTTGGCCTCCCCACTCGACCTCGATGACACGGTTGGCCTCGCGCAGGCGCAGATTGCGGATCTGGGCACAATCGGCGCGGTGCACCGACACACCCCGACCGCGCGTGATGTAGCCAAGGATGTCATCGCCCGGTAACGGCTGACAGCAACGTGCAAGCTGGGTCAGCAGATTGCCGACGCCTTCGATCATGACCGCATCCGCGGCGCGTCTCGGGGCTCTCAGCGGCGTCGGATCGGGCGTTGGCCCGGTCTCGGCGGGACGCATCATCTCGTGCAGCGCGCGCGCGATCTGCGCCGGGCTCACATCGCCGAGCGCGAGCGCCTCGAGCAGATCTTCGTGCGACTTCAGGTGGAAATGGCCGGGCAGCCGGTCAAGCGGCACGCTGCCGAGCGCGAGGCGCTTGAGCTCGCGATCCAGCAGTGTGCGACCCGCGCTCAGAGTCTGTTGACGGTCGATGCGCTTGAACCAGCTACGCACCTTCTCGCGCGCGCGGTGGGTATTGAGATAACCGTGTTGCGGGGACAGCCAGTCGCGGCGCGGCTCGCTGGTCTTGCCGGTCAATATCTCGATGCGGTCGCCGGTGGCGGGCTGGAACGTGAGCGGCACGATGCGCCCGTTGACCTTGGCGCCGCGACAGCGATGCCCGACATCCGTGTGCACGCTGTAGGCAAAGTCGACCACTGTGGCGCCAAGCGGCAGGTCGACAACCTCGCCGAGCGGCGTGACGACGTAGATGCGGTCCTCGATGACGTCGGTGCGAAAGCCCGCCAGAAGCTGCGCATCGTCCTCGTCACCGTCGCGGGCTTCCAGCAACTGGCGCATCCACGCAATCTTGCGTTCGAAGCCGACATCCGCACTGCCACCTTCCTTGTAGCGCCAGTGGGCGGCGACACCCAGCTCGGCATGCTCATGCATGTCGTGAGAGCGGATCTGCACTTCCAGCGTGCGCCCTTCCGGGCCAATCACCGCGGTATGTAGCGATCGGTACTGATTGCCCTTGGGATTGGCGATGTAATCGTCGAATTCACCGTGCACATGCGGCCACAGCGAATGGGTGATTCCGAGTGCCGCGTAGCATTCGCCGACATTGCCGACCAGCACGCGCAGCGCGCGCACGTCGTAAAGGTCCGAGAACTCCAGGCCCTTGCGTTGCATCTTTCGCCAGATCGAATAGATGTGCTTGGGCCGGCCGTTGACTTCGGCGTCGATACCCGCGTCGTGCAGCGCAGTCTCCAGCAGGCCACGCGCATTGGCGATCCAGCGCTCGCGGTCGTCGCGCCGCTCATCCAGCAAGTGCGCGATACGCCGGTAGACATCCGGTTGCAGAAAGCGGAATGCGAGGTCTTCCAGCTCCCACTTGAGCTGCCAGATACCGAGCCGATTGGCGAGCGGCGCATGAATATCGACCGTGAGTCGCGCGAGTGCCTGCCGTTCATCCTCGCTCACTTCAGTTGATGCACGCATCCTGACCAACTGGCGCGCAAGCAGGATGGGCACGACCCTCAGATCACGAACCATGGCCAGCAACAGGCGCCTCAAGCCCTCGGTGCCTCCGCTGACCGCGCGTGTTGCATACAGCGACCACACCCGCTCCGCGGACTGCTGGCTCTCAACGAGATTGCGGACGTCGCTGGAAAATCCCGCCATTTCCGCGTCATCGAGGACAACACCCGGCTGCCGGGTCAACGTGTGCAGTACGCAAGCCGCCAATGTCTCGACATCGACATGAAGCGTGACTAATACGTCAAGCGTAGCGGTCAGTTCAGGTAGCGCTTCGGCCCATAAGTGGTCGGTGATCCTACCGGATTCCTGCAGACGGGAGACAAGCTCACCAGCGGCCGTCAGTGCATCACCGGGACGGGATGCCTGCGCTGCATCTCCCATCCATTTGGTCACGGGGTGCTGGTTCACGGTACGAACCGGGTCAAGAGGGAAGGATCGAGTTAGCGGCTGCTGACAGACGCCCCTATGGATCGACCGCTGCGAAGATGTTCAACAATGTCAGATCGGGGGAGTGACGTGGGCCGACAAAGGCCCGCAGCAAAACCCGGAGGTGCACAGTCGGGTCGCCGCGAGCCACGGATTCAGCGGCCTCAACGAGGGTCGCGACAACCGAAGCCGAGTGGATCAGGGCCCGCCAAAGCGCTGCGCGCAGTTGCCGACTGGATAGCATCCGAACATGACGTCATCACCGACGAACAGGTCGCCAGTACGAATTCCCTCACCGGAATGTGGATCCGTCACATAAAGCGGATCCGTGAAAATGGAGACTCCAATGAGCAGTCTTGGGCCAACTCCAGAGTCAGCGACGATCGGTCGACGCACGACAACGTAGCGATCGATTGAAGGGCGACTTGGATTAAGGGTGAAGTCGATTTTCAGGTTTCCGTTCTCGGAATCGACTGCTACAGCTGGTAAGGGTGTTAGAGGCACCGTTACGTTCGCGCCCTCGCAGGCCGTACTCAGATCTGCCTGGGCGGATAGTTCCGTCAGCAGACAGTATTGGCCGGCCGAGGACAGGAAGTGGCCATGGAACGCATCACGCACGCTGACTGGAATGGTCAGGGCATTGGCAAGTGGCGAGTCCGCGTGGAAGCGAAATGCATAGGCCAGCGTATCCACATTGGCAGACATGTAACGCTGCGTCAGGATGCAGTCCGAACCCTGGGTCCCGCAGCTTGTAACACCAGCTACATATACGGTCAGGATTTCCGCCGTATCATTTTCCGGCAGCGTATTGTCAAAGCTCTTGTCATCGAACGCGGAGCGAAATATCCCCCCCGCATAGGGTGTCGGCGGATGTCCACCCGCATCCACCGGATGACACGAGAGCGAGCTGTCGACAACCGACACTTGACCTTCGACCACGCGCTGATTGATGACAAGGCCGCCACGCTCCCCGCCGTAACCGATATGGCGAACATCCCGGGCAATCGGCAGTTGCCATTCGCTATTGCTATACTTTGGCGCCAGCGTAGTGGTGCCGGTCAGTGGGGTTCCGGCGTTTGCACAGAGTATTGGTCCGCTCGCACGCACCTGGAGCGCGGTGCCCGAAGCCGTTGACCGGTAGGAAAAGGAACCGTTGTCGCCGATCGAGATGCCGGCTTCGTGGTTGACTACCACATGCACGGCCGCCTGCCCCAGGTTGGGCATGCACACCGCCGCACTGGAGAGTATGGACACGGCGAGAACCGCGGCATACCTGTTTGAAGAGAAAAACATATTCGGATTACCCGTCAATTGCTTGGCGCAGACATGATGAAAGAGCACTGATCTATAGACGCAAGCGATGCGTCATTGCAGCTTTCCTGCATCTGCGCAACCATTTGACCCTGTGGTCAATACATGCAGCACATGCAGCGTATGTCTTATCGACCGATACTAGATTGTAGCTGCACTCAGCGTAGCAGCTTGAAAGCGATATTGCACGCACGCAACCCATCTGTAACGAAAGGCTTTTTTCACTCCGCGACCACCCACTCTTCTCCATGGATAGTCATGCGCATCCTCTTTTTGCTTACCCTCTCCCTGATCCTGTGCAGCCCACGTTCTCACGCTCAGGAAACGCCTCCGACCCTTGAAGAGCGCATGTCCGACGCCGATTTCCAAGCCTCCGGCCTCGACCGCCTGTCGCCGGAACAGCTTGCGCACCTCAATCAATGGCTGACCGTACACGAAGCGGCTGGCGGTGCATCGGCTTCCGGCCGAGGCTTCTATTCCGATGCGGATGCGCGCGAAACGATCGAAACCCGCATCACTGGAACATTCACCGGCTGGATGGGCAACACCGTATTCCAACTTGACAACGGGCAGAGCTGGCGTCAGGCCGAATCGGGACGCTTCTACACCGGCAGCATGACCAATCCGGCGGTCACAATCAAACCGATGATACTCAACAGTTGGCTCATGAAGATCGAGGGCTGCGGGTGCAGCGTCCGCGTGCAGCGCGTCAAGTAGACCGCGGAACTTACCCCCTTTGACCGCACCGATCCGGCACGGATGCTTGCGTCGGGCACCGGCTAGCCTAGCCGTGGCCCGCCCCGCTGCGTTCTTGTTCAGTCTCCGCGTCCGCCAACGCCTTGGCCAGACGCTTGGCTGATACCGGTTCTGCAGTTCCCAGGTGCTGGGCGAACACCGATACGCGCAGTTCCTCGATCAGCCAGCGAACGTGTTCGAGCAACTCGGGCGCAGCGTAACCCTGCGCACGCAGGCGCAGATAATCACGCCAGTAGCGCTGGATGCCCAGCAGTCGAGCCTGGTCGCGCGTCGGATCCTGCCGCAATCGTTCCGCGCGAACACGCATCGCCTCGATATAGCGCGGATAATGCGCAAGCCGCGCAGCATCGAGTTCGCGAAGAAATCCGGCAAATGCGAGCTCCGCGAGCTGTTCGTCGAGATCGTCATAGTTGGCGCGCGCAAAGCCGATCAGCGGTGGTTCCAGCCAGCCCGCAAGATCGGCGAGCTGCGAAATGATGCGTTCGGCGATCTCGAGTCGGGAAAGCGCGCTCGGGTAGAGCGTGCGCACGATGTCCTGCTTGCGCGCCTCGAATGCCTGACGGGAGCGTATATCTCCATCGTCACCGCTGAATGTTTCAACCAGAGCAGCTTCCACGAGATCCGCGCGCAGCGACTCGAGCTTGCCGAATGGCAGCCATTGCAAAGCGGTTTCGTTCGCGATTGGCAACTGACGGCGCGCCTGCTTGATGGCCGGCTCCAGCGCACGACGAAGCAGACGCTGCACGCCGGCCACGTGCGCGATGGCCGCCGCGTCTACACGCTCGAAAACGCGTAGCGCCACGCTGTCACCAAGATCGACGAGGGCCGGAAATGCCGGCAAGCCTGTATCCGAGACGACCGTATCCGGAATGCCCTCGAAGTCGAAGGTGACAACGTCCTCACGTTGCAACTCATGCTGAGCTTGGCGCGAAAATGCCGCGCGTGCGGCGCCCTGCCACTGCATCTTGAGTTCCGCGATATCGCGTCCTTCGACAATCTGCTTGCCGTCTTCATCGTGCACGACGACACGCATGCGAAGATGGTGAGACAACTCGGTGGCGGGAAAATCGTGCGCTTCGATTTCGGTCCCGGTCACCTTCGCCAGCCAGCGTGCGAATACCGCGCGCAATGACGCTTCGTAGTGTCGGTTTGCCGGCACATGCGCTTCGATGAAACCGCGCGCGAAATCCGGGGCGGGGACGAAATTGCGGCGCAAGGATTTGGGTAGACTGCGAATCAGCTCAATCAGTTTCTCGCTGAGCATTCCGGGAACCAGCCATTCGCAACGTTCCTCGGATACCGCATTCAGCAACGCAAGCGGAACATGCAGGGTCACGCCGTCGGCCGGATCACCCGGCACGAAGCGATACGAAAGACGCACGCGCTGACCGACCAGCGTTTCGTGACTCGGATAGTCCTGCGCACGCAGGCCGCTAGCCACCGCCATGACGTCATCCAGCGACCAGTGCAGTGCGGCCTGCTCAGCCGGCTTTGCGCGCCGATACCACGCATCCAGCGCGGCTGCCGTGTGCATGTCGGATGGAAGCTTGTCGGCAAAGAAATCCGCCAGCTCACTTTCGTCGACAACAAGTCCGCGACGCCTCTCCTTCGCCTCGATATCGTGCGCCCGTTCGAGAACCTTGGCGTTGGCGCGCACAATAGGCGCCTTGATGTCGATTTCGCAGCGCGCGAGTGCCTCGCGCATGAATACCTCATGAGCAAGCGCCGGATCCTGACGGCCGAACTGCACCGCGCGCGCCTCGACCAGCACCAGGCCGAACAGGCTGACCTGCTCGAATGCCATGACTGCGCCGCGTTTGCGCGAAAAGTGCACGTCGCGCCAGCTGCGCCGAACCAAGTGCACTGCCTGCTGTTCGATCCACGCGGGCTCGATTCGCGCGCACTGCATGGCGTAGACGGTTCCGATGTCGACGATCTGACCCGCCAGCAGCCAGCGCGGTGGTGATTTTGCGAGCGCCGAACCGGGAAAGATCGTGAAGCGTCGCTCGCGCGTGCCAACGTAGTCGCGACGCTGCTGCTTTGCGCCCCAGCGCTTCGGCGCATCCACTTTGGCGACGGCCTGCCCTGTTCCGACCTGGCGTGTTCCGACTTGCGTGGGCCAACCCGACAGCAGGCAGCGATGGATCGCCTCGTAAATTCGCGCCACCGGCTTTCCGTCCTCACCGACCGGCGCAATCGGCTCGGCATGACGCGCTTCCCAACCTAGCTTATCGCTGATCAAGCGCAACTGGCGATGCAGTTCACCCCACTCGCGCATACGCATGAATGACACAAATCGCGTACGGCACCAGTCGCGCAGCTTCGACTGGGTCAGATCCGCGTGCGCCTGTCGATACGCAGACCAGAGTTTCAGCACGCCGAGAAAATCCGAAGACACTTCAGTGAACTCGGCATGCGCGGCATCCGCCTCAACCAGCATGCGTGCCAGCGCGACGTCGATCGGCAACCTTGCAATCTGCTCCCCGATCACGGTCAATCGCCAACGAGCAGAGGCATCTGGGCGACGCGTACGTTCGCCACCGCGCCGTCGCGTTGCGCGAGAGCTGACACTGGCGTTGATCGCGCTTTCCTCGATCGCGGCAATTTCCGTGAGGCGCCGATAACCATCCGCAATCGCGCTGTCAGGCGGCGCTTCCACGAACGGAAAGTCCTCGACCTCGCCGAGATCGAGACTCAACATGCGCAGGATCACGCCGGCGAGTGAGGAGCGCAGGATTTCCGGATCGGTGTAGCGCGGCCGCTGCTCGTAATCCTGCTCGTCGTAAAGGCGGTAACAGATGCCGGGGCCGGTACGACCACAGCGGCCCTTGCGCTGATCTGCCGCGGCCTGCGAGATCGGTTCGATACGCAGGCGATCGAGTTGACCGCGCTGGCTGTAGCGTTTGACGCGCGCGGTGCCTGTGTCGACGACATAGCGGATGCGCGGCACCGTCAGCGAGGTTTCCGCTACATTGGTCGCGAGCACGATGCGTCGCTGGCGACCGGGCCGGAATACCCGATCCTGATCGGCCGCGGACAAGCGCGCATACAGCGGGATGACTTCCGTTTCACGATACTTGCGTCGCGACAGCGCAAGGTGTGCATCGCGGATTTCGCGTTCACCAGGGAAGAAGGCGAGGATGTCACCGCGTGGATCCTCCGCGGTAATCTCGTCCACCGCCAGCGCGACCTGCTCGGACAGCGATGTTTCGCCGCGCTCTGGTGCTGGCTGCCAGCGCACCTCGACAGGGTGCGCACGGCCTTCGACCTCGATCACCGGCGCATTCTCGAAATGCGCAGCAAGCCCTGCCGTGTCGATGGTTGCCGATGTGACGATCAGCTTGAGATCACGCCGTTTTTCGAGCAGGCGTTTCAGATAGCCGAGCAGGAAGTCGATGTTGAGCGAGCGCTCGTGCGCCTCATCGAGAATGATCGTGTCATACGCCGACAACCACGGGTCGGACTGGGTCTCGGCCAGCAGGATGCCATCGGTCATGAACTTGATCAGCGATTCATCCCCGACCCGATCGGTGAATCGCACCTGGAACCCAACCAACTTGCCGACCTCGCTGCCAAGCTCGTCCGCGACACGACGCGCAACACTGCGCGCGGCGATCCGGCGCGGTTGGGTGCACCCAATCATGCCGGCAGCGCCGCGACCCGCAGCAAGGCACAGCTTCGGCAATTGAGTGGATTTCCCGGAACCGGTTTCACCGGCCAGCACCAGAACCTGGTGACGGCGGATGAGCGCCATGATCTCGTCGGCGTTGGTGCTGATCGGCAGCTCTTCGTCAAAACTGAGCGCGGGAATGCTATCGCGGCGTGTGGCGGTACGTGCCGCTGATTGCGCTACGACCCCGATCGCGCGATTGGACATCATCGAGGGCCGACTTCATTGCTTCAAGTGTGGTCATCAAGTCAATGATAGCCGGGGCATATCGCGGTCATGGCTTCATTCACTCACTTGGATGCGCGATTGCGACACGATGAAGGTCGGCAAACAAAAAGAACACAATGGCCATCGACATCGGAATCAGCAAGAGCGATCGCGAGGGCGTCGCCGAGCACCTGTCCAGAGTTCTTGCCGACACCTATTCGCTGTATCTCAAGACCCACGGCTTCCATTGGAACGTCACGGGGCCGATGTTCATGGGTCTGCATGCGATGTTGGAAGATCAGTACCAGGAAATGTGGGCCGCTGCGGACATCATTTCCGAGCGCATTCGCACGCTGGATATCTACGCGCTCGGATCCTACCCGCAGTTCGGCAAACTTACCTCGCTCAAGCAAGAAACCGGCGTACCGGACTGGAAGGAAATGGTCTCGCAGCTCGTCGATGGCCACGAGACTGCTGCGCGCACCGGGCGCGAGGCAGTCAAGGTTGCCGCTGCCGCCAACGATCAGGCCACCGCGGACCTGGTGACGGCAACGCCTGAATGCGCACGAGAAAGCCGCGTGGATGCTGCGCTTGCTACTCAAATAGCCGCCCGCCGCCGCTGCGAAAGCTCTCGCGGATTCGCTACAGGCGACTGCCCCGCGGCGGTACCAGCAGGTCGCCGAACAGCAATCCGGCCACAATCGCGAGCAACAGCGTGATCAGTGTGATGGCCGTGTCGATGCCGAGCAGCACGTCGCGTTCGAACACGAAGTTGAGGGTCCGGAACGCAACGCTTCCCGGCACCAGCAAGATGATGCCCGGCTCGCGGATCAGCGCGCCGGGCCGATTGGCGATACGCGCATAGAGGTTCGACACCGCCGCGATCACGAGCGCACCGAAAAACACTCCGAACGTCGGTGAAATCCGCGCACCAGCGATCTGGGTGCATGCATAGCTCAGCAACACCGCGCCGATCACGATCGGATAGTGGCGCAGCGCGCTGCGAAACAGCACCGCAAATGAGCAACCCGCGATCAATACCGCGAACCAGGTCGTCCATGCCGGGACGTTCTGGGTCGGCACTCCTGCCGGCACCAGACCGAACCAACGGCAGACCTGCACAGCCGCGACTGTTCCGAATGCCAGTTTGAGCAGCGTCGCGATCGCGCCCATCATGCGCGCGGTGCCTGAGATCAGGTGCTGGCTGGAAAGTTCGCGCACCGCCGTTGTCAGCGTCATCCCGGGCAGCAACACGATCAGGCTGGAGATCACGACCGAACTCACCGCAATCGGCGTGATGTAGATCGCGACGAGCGTGGCCGCCGTCGTCGCGATCAGCGCGCCGATCGCATCCGATGCCGCGGCGATGTTCGGCCGCCGGGTCGCGAACAGCGCCAGCAGACCAATCACGACGCCGATCGCAGCCGCCGTTGCGGCACCGGCCCAGCCAGTGTTCAGGATGATCGCAACCGCGCCTGCGGAAAGACCGAAACTTGCTGCGTAGCCGAGCCGGTTCAGCAGACGCGGCGGCAGCGAGTCGACCTCGCGTAGCAGCCGCCGACCGGCAACCAGATCCAGTTCGCCACTGACCACCCGATGCGCGATCTCGTCAAGTTGGCAAAGACGCTTAAGATTGACATCGCCGGGCGGCATGCGGATCACGTGCGTGGAGTTACCCAGATCGTCATTGTCGGCAAGATCACGGAACGACAGCACGATCGAGGTCGGCGTGGACAGCACTTCGCAACCCAGCCCCAAGCGCGCACCAACCAGGGTTATCACCTCTTCCAGTCGGGGTGCGGCCGTTCCGTACTCGTGCAGGCGTCTGGCCAGATCCAGCACAAATGCCATGCGCACCTTTGGCGAATCGATAGTGCCCATCGAACTTCCGGACGGTTGCATGCATCAGGCACTCGGCGGATTGCCACGCCCGATGCGAATGGCAAATTGTCGCACGACGACGCGTCCCGCCGCTTCATGCGAGCGCATGCGATGCTTGTCAAACCGGCGCAATCACGGCCACACTACGGCCATGTTCAGTTCCTTTTCTTTGTGGCGCGCCAGCGTGGAGTGCACTTGTGCCGCGCCGCTCGTCAGGCCGTTCCGCGCCTCCGATGCCGGCTGAATCACGCCGCGCAAAGCTCGAAACACGCGACGACGGGACCAGCGTCGCGAGTGGCGACTGGACGCTTGCGTGGGCGGCTGCGCTGGCGCAACGCGTTGCCACCTCTGGCCGCGTCGTTTCCCGCGACGCGACGCTCGATGCCTCGGGTATCAGTGCGCTCGACACGGCAGGCGCGAGCGCGCTGCTGGATGCGGCGGGTGGCGACATGTCCCGCATCGAGGGTCTTGAGGCTGACCGCCGTGCGCTGCTTTCGGCGGTCGTCAACGCACGCCAACAGGCACGGCCGGTCAAGAAGAAGCCAGAGTCGGGCCTGCTCGCGTTGTTCGCGCGGACCGGCGCCGCAGTCGAGGCCATATGGAACAATGCAGCGATGCTGGTCGGCTTCATTGGACTGATTCTGGCAACGCTTGCGCGCACGCTGCCGAACCCGCGCCGCTGGCGGGCGACGCCAATCGTTGCGCAGATCGAGCAGACCTGTCTGGATGCCGTGCCAATCGTGATGCTGCTCAACTTCATGGTTGGCGCGGTGATCGCATTTCTCGGCGCGACCGTGCTGCGCGATTTTGGCGCAAGCATCTTTACCGTAGAACTGGTAGCGTTCTCATTCCTGCGCGAATTTGGCGTATTGCTTACTGCCATTCTGATCGCGGGTCGCTCTGGCAGCGCCTTCACGGCACAGATTGGATCGATGAAGGCCGGAGAGGAAATCGATGCATTGCGCACGCTCGGCCTCGATCCCGTGGAAGTCCTTGTGCTGCCGCGAACCGTGGCGCTGCTCGTTGCAATGCCGTTGCTCACATTCCTCGCGATGATTGCCGGCCTGCTCGGCGGCGCGATGGTCTGCGTGATGACGCTCGATATCTCGCCGACGATGTTCCTGACCCGCCTGCAGGATCTGGCTGGGGTCAGGCATTTCTGGGTGGGCATGAGCAAGGCGCCGATCTTTGCGTTCCTGATCGCCGCGATCGGGTGCCTGGAAGGATTCAAGGTCAGTGGCAGCGCCGAATCGGTTGGCCAGCACACGACATCCAGCGTCGTGCAATCGATCTTTGTCGTCATCCTCATCGATGCGATCGCCGCAATCTTTTTCATGGAGATGGGCTGGTGAGTGGCAAGCGCAATGTCATCGAAATCCGTGGGTTGCGCATTCAGTTCGGCGACCATGTCGTGCACGAGAATCTAGATCTGGATGTTCGGCGCGGGGAAATCCTCGGCGTGGTCGGGGGGTCCGGTTCAGGCAAGTCGGTGCTGATGCGTTCGATCATCGGGCTCAACCGTCCGACTGCGGGAAGCGTCAAGGTGTTTGGTCAGGAACTGCTCGGCGTCGACGAGGCGAAGCGCACGCAGATCGAGCGCCGCTTCGGCGTGCTGTTCCAGCGCGGCGCGCTGTTTTCATCGATGACGGTTGCCGAAAACGTGTCGATTCCTCTACGCGAGCATCATGATCTGCCTCAATCGCTGATGGACGAACTGGTGGCGCTCAAGATCGCACTCACCGGCTTGCCTGCCAACGCCGGCGGCAAGTACCCTTCGGAACTTTCCGGCGGCATGATCAAGCGCGCGGCTTTGGCGCGCGCGCTCGCTCTGGATGCCGAACTGCTGTTTCTGGACGAACCCACGTCGGGCCTGGACCCGATCGGCGCTGCGGCATTCGATCAGTTGATCCTGACATTGCGCGACAGTCTGGGCCTGACCGTGTTCCTCATTACGCACGATCTCGACACCCTTTACACTATCTGCGATCGGGTTGCGGTGCTTTCCCGAAAACGCATTCTTGCGATTGGCCCAGTCACGCAGGTCGAACGCTGTGACGACCCATGGGTACGCGACTATTTCCAGGGTCCGCGGGGGCGCGCCGCAAAACGTGCCGTAGCCGCTGCAAAGGTAAACTGATCCATGGAAATCCGTGCCCATCACATCATCATCGGCATCTTCACGATCGGCGTGTTCGTGCTCGCGCTCGGCTTCGTGCTGTGGCTCGCGAAGGCCGGCGCCACACGCGAGGATGCGATGTATGACATCGTCTTCACCGAAGCGGTGACCGGCCTGTCCAAGGGCAGCCTTGTGCAGTACAACGGCATCAAGGTGGGCGAAGTGGCGCAGTTGCGCCTGGCGCCCGACGATCCCCGCAAGGTCCTTGCGCGCATCCGAGTGGATGGCGGTACGCCGATCAGAGTCGATACCCGTGCCAAGCTTGGCCTGCTGGGTGTTACCGGCGTCGCTTTCATCCAGTTGTCCGGCGGAGCGCCAGGGAGCGCGCCGCTCGTGCCGACGGACAAGAATCCGATTCCGCGTATCCCCTCGGAGGAATCAGCGCTGTCCAAGCTCCTTGCATCCGGTTCTGACATCGTCACCACCGCCAACGAAATGCTGTTACGCATGAACGAGATCGTGTCCCAGGAGAACGTTGCGCGGATTTCATCGACGCTCCAAAACATTGATGCAATCACGTCCACCGTCGCCCAGCAACGCGCTGAGCTCAGTACCTCGTTGCAACAGCTCGGCGAGGCGACCACTCAGATCAACAGGACCCTGGCAACGCTGGACAAGATGGCAAATACTACCAACGAGCTACTCGCAACTGACGCGCATAATGTCCTGATCGCTACGGAGAAGGCACTGGAAAACGTTGACAAGGTTACCAGTGCAACAAGTGCCCTCCTTGATGACAACCGGGCGGCGATCAGCAGCTTCAGTAACCAAGGGCTGCGCCAGATCGGGCCGGCGGTTTCTGAACTGCGCGAAACGCTGCGCTCGTTCAAGCAGCTCACCGAAAAGCTCGGCACCTCCGACAGCCTGCTGTTGGGCGGTGATCAACCCGAGGAGTTTCAGCCAAAATGACTATTCCGATCCATAAATTCCGTCTCCCTCTGCTGGCGAGCATACTGGGGGCCGCAGCACTCGTTAGCGCGTGCTCGACCATTACCGGGAAACGCGAGCCGTTTGTCACTTATGCGCCGCGCTACAGCGCCCCCGCGACACCCGCACAAGCACCGACTGTAGACTGGCAACTCGCGGTCGAGCTGCCACTGACCAGTGATGCACTCGATACACGCCGCATGGCGATCATGCCAAGTCCCGGCGTGCTGCAGGTCTACAAGGGCGCGCGTTGGCGCGACGCGCCGCCGGCGCTGCTGCGCAGCCTGCTGGTCGAGGCTTTCGAGGATTCCGGACGCATCGTCGGCGTCGGCGCTTCAGGATCCGGCCTGCGGGCAGATTATTCGCTGGCCATCGAACTGCGCGAATTCACTGTCGATTATCGAGACGGCGCGCCACACGCGTCGATCAGTCTCAATGCGAAGCTCATGAATTTCGTGACGAATCGTGTACTGTTCGCACGCACCTTCCGCAGCGAATCACCGATGGCCGATGCCAGTGCCGATGCGGCCAACCATGCATTCGAAAAGACGCTCAATGACCTGTTGCCGCAGATGGTCGACTGGACGCTGGAGAATGGCCAGGCTGACTGGAAGCAGCGCGCGGCAGCGAAGAACGTCAAGCAATAGCGTACCCCGGAGTAGCCGGGCGGCGCTTGACTATGTCGGCAACGAACCTTCGGCAGTTAATAGGCGTTCGCGCGCACTGGATAATGCGGCGTCGCATCCAGCGTCGCGGCACAGACTTCAGCAAGATCGAGCAGGCGCAGGTCGGCGCCGGGACGGCCGACCAGTTGCAAGCCGACCGGAATGCCGTCCACGAAGCCCATCGGCAGACTGATCGAGGGACAACCGGCGATGCTCGCGAAGCTGGTCAGATCGGCATCGTTGGCGCGTTCGCGTTCGTCCAGCGCATAGGCCGCATGCGGCACGGTCGGCAGGACCAGCACGTCGACCTCCTCGAACAACCGCCGCGCCTTGAGTACCGCCTCATCAAGTTTGCGATCGGCCGCCGCGTAATCGATGGCGGACTTGCTGCGTGCGTAGTCCAGCATTGCCTCAAGGTTCGACGACAGGCCACGTGGCGTGTCACCGGACTTCGAGACGCAATCATCACCGAGTTCCAGCACCAGCTCGGCTTCCATGACCAGCAGCGCCGCCCGACGTAGCCGCGTGAAGTCGTAATCGGAAAAATCCACCACGCTGCGCTCGCCGAGCACCGCATCCAGTTTTCCGATGGCCTGCCCGAACACTTTCGCAACGTCGTCGCTGACGCCGACCGCCTCAAGGTTACCGAGTACGCCGGTGCGCAGGCTGTCCGGTTGCCAGTCCGGGATCGACATCGGGACGCGGCGTCGCCGCGAGCGCGGGTCGCTGCCGTTGAACACGTCAAGTACCCGCATCACCACGGTCAGATCCTGCACGGATCGTGCGAGGATGCCGATCGTGTCGAGCCGCCGCGCGCCACGCACGAGGCCACAAGTCGGGATCACGCCGAAGGTCGGCTTGAGGCCGTAAACACCGCAAAAGCTGGCCGGGATGCGTACCGAACCGAGCGTATCGGTGCCGATCGCGAAGGCGCATAAGCCGGCCGCGACCGCGGCGGCCGACCCAGCCGAAGATCCGCCCGCGCGCAACGCGTTATCGATGGGATTGCGCACTGCACCGAAATGCGGGTTGTCGCCGCCAGTTCCGAGTGCCGCCTCGTCGAGACCGGTCTTGCCGAGGATCACAGCACCGGCCGCGCGCAAACCTGCGACTACGGCTGAGTCCCGTTCCGCAATGAGCTCGCGCCGACTTGCAAGCCCCACGCTAGTCGCAAGCCCCGCAAC
>CAJDWV010000058.1_pt1 | contig 18831 bp, 14 predicted proteins | sample 7391731 | NCBI WGS metagenome assembly CAJDWV01 (sample SAMEA7055746, study PRJEB34461) | soil metagenome | biome: terrestrial ecosystem; feature: Peninsula; material: soil | place: Antarctica | collected 2016
ACGACGCATCGAGTGCCGGTGCGCTGTCGCAGGTGGTCGTGCCCACGCTGACCGTCACGGTGACCGGTAGCGGCACGGTATCGGCCGCTGCCACACCCGCACCGCTCAGCGGCGGCATCATCGCCTGCGACGGCAGCGGTGGCAGCAACTGCATGGCGGTATATACGCAAGGCGATGCCGTGACACTCGATGCCACACCGGCAACCGGTCACAACGTGACCTTCGGTGGCGACTGTGCCAGCGATGGCACGGTGACGATGGATGCAGATCACACCTGCAGCGCGGCCTTTTCGCCCAACACGCACGCTGTCGGCGGCAGCGTGGCCAACCTTGCCGGCAGCGGCCTGACCGTGCATCTGGATTATGGCAGCGGCACGGAAGACGTATCACCTGCGAACGGTGACACGGCGTTTGTGTTCACATCGGACGTTCCCTACGGCGCGAGTTATGCGGTAAGCGTCACCGCCCAGCCCACCGACGTCAGCCAGACCTGCACCGTCACCAACGCCAGCGGCACGATGCCCGATGCTGATGTAATCAACATCAGCATCAACTGCACCACCAACACCTACGCCATTGGTGGTACGGTCGCGGGTCTGACCGGCACGGGTCTCATCCTGCAGCTCAACGGTGCCCATGATCTGCCTGTCAGCGGCAGCAGCTTCACGTTTGCCACGCCGCTGCCAAGCGGCAGCAGTTACGTGGTCAGCGTCAGTGCGCCGCCAGCTAATCAGACCTGTACCGTCGGCAATGCCACAGGCACGGTGACCAATATGGATATCACCGGTGTGACGGTGGATTGCATCGACGCGCAGGCGCAACTGACACTGAGCGTAGATGATGGACGGAACTTCGCACGCTACAGCCACACCCTCGATTACCTGGTCACGCTCAGCAACAGCGGCAACGCGACGGCGACTAACGTCGATGTCAGCAGTGTGCTGTCGGCTGGACTCGACGCTGCGAATGCCGAATGGCAATGCATCGGCGCCGGAGTTGGTGCGACCTGCACCGCGAACGGAACGGGCGCATTGGTAGACACCATTACGCTGCCCGAAGGCCGCAGCCTGACCTGGATCGTCAGCGTACCGGTGCTGCTCGATACCAGCGAGGACAAAGTGCAAATGGATGTCAGCGCAACCGGCGCGACCACTGTCAGCGACATCGATACGCTGGTAATCCTGCGCGATGGCTTCGATGTGCCGTACGGTAGTGGTAGTCAGGTCCTCATACCGGCGTCGGTCAGTGCGGCGATTCTCGGCGCTGAGGCGAGTAAGGTGTTCACGCTGCCCCCGACGAATGGTGAGTACGTCGACATCGTGATGCTGCTGCGCAGCGGAAACATCGAGATCGCCGTCGACCGCCTCGTGTTGGACGCGACCGACTACGTACGCTTGCGCCAGCACCCGCAAGGCGGCGAGGACCGCGTCAGCGCATGGGTTCCGGTAGCGAGCGAGGCGACCCTTTCCATCGCCAGTATCGCCGCGGAAGACGGCCAACGCATCCTGCTGCTTGAAGGCGCGGCGCAATCGATTGAGTGGCCACTGACGCATTGATGTCGGATGCTTCGTGTTGTTCTGATTGTTGCGTACTGCTGTCAGTGCCGCGTCCAGCTTGGCAACCAACACCTGACCGGCATCGGCAAAACATCACCCCAGCAACTTGAACTGTTCGAGGCACTCGACATCAATATCCCTGTCTGAGTACCCTGTTGTGTCATTTCTGGCTACCCCAGGGTAGACAAATCAATCACTTGTCGGATTAGCTGCGGAACTTGTGCTAGATGGAGATCGGCGTGTGTGACGACATCCGTTAGTCCTGAATGACGGCTTTGGGTCGGCTGCTGCCCTCCAAAGCGGCGAAAGCCGATCATCATCATCAGTGCTCCGATCATCGAATCCCGGTTCAGTGATGCATTGCCCTGTCGCACGCACGCGCCGCTTCGCCCGAAAGGAAGCAACGGTGGCGAGTACCTCGGGCGCCCGGGTGCCACTGGCGGGGCCGCCACCCACCGTCCCCCTCTCCCTCCAAACGGATTTTCGTTTGGAGGGAGAGGGTTGGGGTGAGGGGGAAAGCCGCAGGAGTTCTGTAATTTCGGATTCGGAGCGTGATGGCCAGCTTGACTAAGCTTGGGCTGAAATCGAAGCGCTGCGCAAGGCTCCATCCCAGCCCCGTCATACCCCCTCTCCCCCGAAAAGGAGCCGTCGGAGGGAGAGGGCTCGCTCGCTGAAAGTCCTACACATCCTCCGGGTGAATCCAGCCCGATTCATCGTCGGCGTAGTACTCGTTCTTCCAGATCGGCACGCGACGCTTGATCTCGTCGATCAGCCAACGGCAGGTCGTGAACGCCGCGTCACGGTGATCGGAACTGACACCGACCCATACCGCCAGGTCGCCGGGTTTCAGGACTCCCACGCGATGTACCGCCGATGCGGCACGCACGCCATCGCGTGCCAGCGCCAGTTCCATGATGGCCGCGCCTTCCGATTCCGCGAGTTCGACATAGGCCTCGTAGTCCAGGCGCTCCACGCTGCGACCCCCGTTGTGGTCGCGTACCCAGCCTTCGAAGCTCAGGAATGCACCGGCGGAAACGTGTTCAACAGCTTGCTTTTCAGCTGCTATATCAATGGCTTCCGAGCTTATCCTGAAGTGCTTCATCCTCCGGATACCGGCGGCACGAACACGACCTCGTCGCCATCGGACAGCAGCTCCTGCCATCCGACAAAGCGCCCGTTGACGGCCACGCGCAGGCGCGTAGCAGCCAGCGTAAAACCGTGACGTTCGCTCATCTCCTCGTACAGGCCTTCCGGAGTGGTGGCAGTGCTGGCCACGGTTTCCGCGTCGCGTCCAGCGCGATCAGCCAGACTCGCGAACCAGCGCAGGTGATAAGTCACTGCCTTTCCTTCACTCATTCTTTTCACGATGGACATCGCGCTTGCCGCCGGTCTTTTCGATCAGACGCACGTCACTGATGACGATGTCGTGCGAAAGCGCTTTGCACATGTCGTAAATGGTGAGTGCGGCGATGCTTGCGCCGGTCAGCGCTTCCATCTCGACGCCGGTACGATGCACGACCGCGACTTCACATCGAATGCGCATCGTGTCGTCACTGACAAACGTTCCACTGATGTGGCAACGTTCAATCGGTAACGGGTGACAGAACGGAATCAGATCATGGGTGCGCTTCACGGCCATCGTACCGGCAATGATGGCGGTGTCCAGCACAGGACCCTTGGCCGAACGCAGATCGTTGCCACGCAGCACCTTGGCAACCTCCGCGGGAAACACGATGTGCGCCTCAGCGACTGCGGTGCGCCGTGTCACGGCCTTGTCGCCGACATCGACCATGCGCGGCCGCCCTTCCTTATCCAGATGCGTCAAACCGGCATCAGAGACCACGATCACGCATTCCGGTAGTCTCGGCAAGGTCGGAGACGGGGTACATCATCCGCCAATCTCGTACATTTCAACGTGTTCACGCGGCCCACTCTGGCTGCCCCGCAACTCGCTATAGCGGTCGTCACGCGCATTCCAGACGTTGCGGATCAATGTGGCCATTCCCGCATCATCCACGCCTTCGCGCAACGCACGCCTCAGGTCGTGGCCGTGACCTGCGAACAGACAGGTATAAAGTTTGCCATCGGCCGACAGGCGCGCACGCGTGCAATCGCCGCAAAACGGCGCACTGACTGAATCGATGAAGCCGACTTCCCCGCCTCCGTCGGCAAACGCCCAACGCTTCGCGACATCACTCGGATGCCGTGCCGGCTGGGCGACCAACGGCCAGCGTGCGCTGATCCGCCCACGCAGCTCGGCACCCGGGACCACGCGCCCGCGCTGCCACGCGTTGCAGGTACCGACATCCATGTACTCGATGAAGCGCAGCACATGACCGCTGCCGCGAAAATGCTCGACCAGATCGAGCACATCCGCTTCGTTGCCACCGCGCATCACTACGCAATTGAACTTGATCGAGCCGAAACCGGCCCGCTCGGCAGCAGCAATTCCCGCATGGATGGCAGCAATATCGCCGCGTCCACCGGTCAGCTCGCGGAAGCGATCCGGATCCAGCGTATCGAGACTGATCGTGAGCCGGTGGAGGCCCGCATCGCGCAATGCTTGTACCTGACCGGCAAGCAGGCTGCCATTGGTCGTCAGCGCCAGATCCTCGACCCCGTCGATAGCCGCAAGTTGTCGGACCAGATCGGGCAGATCTCGGCGCAGCAGCGGCTCGCCACCGGTGAGGCGCAACTTGCGCACGCCAAGTGACACGAACACGCGCACAATGCGTTCGATTTCCTCGAAGCGTAGTCGGTCACGGCGCGACAGGAACACATGATCGCGCGGATAGGCATCCTCTGGCATGCAGTACGGGCAACGGAAGTTGCAGCGGTCGAGCACGGAAATGCGCAGGTCACGCAGGTCCCGGCCGCGACGGTCGCGCGGCTTGGTGTCGATTCGCAGCGGAATTAAATCAGTGCCCATCACGCATCTCCAGATTCAAGCATGCGCAACGGTGCTCCAAGTTCGAGCACGTCGCCGCGTCGTGCAACCCGGTAACCCGCAGCCTCCATCGCGTCGGCGTCGGCCGACGAGCCGTAATGGTAGAGAACGAGACGTTTCTGCATGTCCCTATTGTACTCACGAGCGAGATCATCCATGCCCGTGTGCGACGGATTGCCGACCAGGTCACAATCGTGAATGACGGGTTCCTCATGTACGGCAACGACCGACAGCACCTCGGGTATGGGCCGCGTGTCGCCGGTCCAGACGAAACTGCCGGGCAACACAAGCCCGAATGAAGTGCAGGGCGCGTGATGGCGCGTTGAAAAGACGCCAAAGTTCAGGCCCGCATGCCAGAAACCGCGCGAAACCGGTACCACCGAAAACGCATCCCAGAAGTTCGCCCCGCCCTCGGCGATAACCTCCGGGTAATCGGCCAGCCGCGACTGCAGGATCGGCGTCAGCGCGGCGTGAAAGTACAGTCGGACCCTGCCGCGCAAGCTCTTGTCAAAGTAGGTATTGGAGAAAAGTCGTTCCATGCCGCCGATGTGATCCATGTGCGCATGGGTGATGTAGACGGCGCGAGGCATGCATCGGTATTGCGCGATGTAGGCGACAAGCGCCTCGTGCCCGCAGTCGATCATGAGCACCGGCTCGCCGTCGCGCTCAAGCACGCCGCACGCCGAGCCAAGTTCCGGCACATTCGAACTGCCTACACCGAGAAAGCGCAGCGCCCAACTCATCGCACGATCTCCACGGCAATCGCTGGGTCGGCCAGCGCTGCATGGTAAGACGCGAGCAGCGGATGCCAGAACTGCTGGTTGAAACTCTTGCCGCCCGTATTGGCCTGCCGACGATCCGCGCCCAGCTTGCGCAAGGAACGATGCAAGCGCGCGAGCGTTGCCTGCTGCCACGCGAGCGCGGGTTTGCGCAGTTCGCCACGGTCGAAATCGATGAGCCACGTATCACCCGTGGGATCAACCAGAATGTTGTGCGCGTTGAGATCCGCATGATGCACGCCGGCCGCATGAAACCGCGCGATCGTCCGACCAATCGACTCGGCAAGCACAGGATCCGCGGAATCGGCTTGTAGAATTTCGGCGAGCGTACGCGAGGATTCGACGCGTTTTGTGAGGATGTCCGCGCGATACACCCCGCCGCCACGCCGGTATCCGGCAGCAATCGGCGCCGGAACCGGCAAACCTGCGTTGGTGAGCGCTGCAAGCAGGCGGAATTCGCGAAACGCACGCGTTCGAGCGGCACCCAGCCATATGTAGCGATCGCGGCTTAGATGCGCCACGAGACCGCCGCGCCGGTAATGGCGCAACACTGCCTCACCAACAGGCGTATGTACGTAACGGGCGGCCCCGCGACCGCCGGCGATCGTGTCCTGGCCATTCGTCCAGTGCTGTGGATCCAGCCACTGGACTTCGGGAACCACCGGCAATGCGGCGTCGACCAGCATTGCACCATCCGGGATCTTTCGGACTTGCGCTTCGATCATGCGTCTGCCAACTTTGCCTGTCGCCGAATTGTAGGCGACATAGTCTGCTTGATCTGCCATCAGACTGCGAAGTCTACCAGCCGCATCCCATTCCCTGCGCACTTGCCCAATGCCTGGAACCGTCGAGCCCCAAACCGCCGTGCCACGATCCTCCGTTTCCACGACTGCTGCGCTCGACCATTCGCATCTCGCGTCCCTGTGTCTGCTGCGAACGTCCGCAATCGGCGATGTGACCCATGTCGTCCCGTTGATACGCACACTGCAAAAGGCGTGGCCCGAAACGGCGCTGACCTGGATCATCGGCAAGCTGGAACACCGTCTGGTCGGCGATCTTCCGGGAGTCGAGTTTGTCGTCTTCGACAAATCCGGCGGTCGCCCGGCGCGGCATGTCTTGCGTGATGCGCTTGCCGAACGGCGCTTCGATGCCCTGCTGCACATGCAGGTGTCGATGCGCGCAAACCTGATCAGTCGCTACGTGAAGGCACCGCTTCGCATCGGCTACGACAGCGCGCGCGCAAAGGACCTGCACGGCTGGTTTGTGAACTGCCGGATTCCCGCGCGCCGCGGCGAACATGTGCTGGATGCGATCGGCAGCTTTGTGGAGCCGCTGGGACTTCGGCAGACCGAAGTCCGCTGGGATATCCCGATTGCGGACGAAGCGGAGGCTTTTGCCGAGCAGCACCTTCCTGGCACGCGACCAACGCTGCTGGTCAGCCCGTGCTCCAGCCATCGACTCCGCAACTGGCGTCCGGAGCGCTATGCGGCGGTGATTGACCACGCGATCCTCGAACATGACTGGCGTGTTGCGCTGTGCGGCGGCCCGAGTGCGTTCGAACGTGAATTCGGTGATGCGGTGCTCGCACACACGACCTCGCGCCCGCTGGATCTGATCGGCCGCGACACCCTGAAACAACTTCTGGCATTGCTGCGACGCGCCGATCTGCTGCTGGCTCCCGACTCGGGTCCGATGCACATGGCCAATGCCGTGGGTACGCCGGTGCTCGGTCTGCCAGCGATCGGCGCTGGTGTGTGGATCGCTACGACGCCGCCGCGCGCAAGTTCCGCAAAAAGCCGGCCGATGCGCTGCCTTGGGGCACCAAGCTCGAATATCCTGACGTCATGGATCTGATTGAAATCGAGGATGTCATGGAGCGGTTCGATGCCTTTGTTGCGGCTGGAACACCGCGAACGCACACCGACTCGGCGCATCGGGCCTGAAGGCCCTCCTACAAATGCACAGAACAATCACGTCACCGCATCACCCACCATCAACATCGCCCGCCAGTTTGCCCATGAACCGCCGGTAGTAACGCAGCTCGCTGATCGAGTCACGAATGTCGCTGAGGGCGGTGTGACTGGAGTCCTTGCTGAAACCGCGCGCCACCTCCGGCGCCCAGCGTCGCGCGAGTTCCTTCAGCGTCGACACGTCGATGTGCCGGTAATGGAAGTGCCGCTCCAGACGCGGCATCAGGCGGTGCAGGAAGCGCCGATCCTGGCAGATCGAACTGCCGCACATCGGCGATTTGCCGGCATCCACCCATTCGGAAAGAAACGCCAGCGTGCGCGCTTCAGCGTCCGCGATTCCGACGTCCGATTCGGCGACACGCTGCCAGAGTCCCGACTTCTGATGCTGTTTGCGGTTCCAGTCGTCCATGGCATCGAGCCGGTCAAGCGAATGACGGATGGCGAGTTCCGGGCCTTCGGCAATGATCGTGAGGTTCTTGTCGGTGATGACGATTGCGATCTCGAGAATGGAATCACGATCACAATCAAGCCCCGTCATCTCCAGATCGATCCAGATCAGACGCTCGTCGGGTAAGTCGGACGATGCGAGCGGCATCTTGTTCCTCCATGCGGACAAAGGGGGGGCATTATCCCCGCCTGCGGCTTGATGCGCCATGACGGAATACCGTCGACAGCCGCCTCGCTACAATGACGACGCAGGTCCCGGCAATCAGGAAACATCACGTGGACACCTTTCTGTGGCACGACTATGAAACATTCGGCACCGATACACGCCGAGACCGGCCGGCGCAGTTCGCGGCGATCCGCACGACGATGGATCTCGAACCCGTGGGCGAGCCGGTTGCGTTTTATTGCAAGCCGGCAGCGGACACCTTGCCGCATCCGCAGGCCTGCCTGATTACCGGCATCACGCCGCAGCTCGCGCAGCGCGAAGGCATCATCGAGGCAGAGTTTGCAGCGCGCGTGCAAGAACTCATGACCGAGCCGGCAACCTGCGTGGTCGGTTACAACTCGCTGCGTTTCGACGACGAGGTGACGCGCCATCTGCTGTACCGCAATTTCTTCGATCCTTACGAGCGCGAGTGGAAGTACGGCAACTCGCGCTGGGACCTGATTGATCTTGCGCGCATGTGTCATGCACTGCGGCCGGACGGCATCCAGTGGCCGCTGCGTGATGACGGCAGCCCGGGGTTTCGCCTGGAAGATCTCGCCCGCGCGAACGGGCTGGCCGTGGATCGCGCCCACGACGCATTGTCGGACGTGTCGACGACCATCGCGTTGGCGCGATTGCTGCGCACGCATCAGCCGCGCCTGTGGAACTGGTTTCTCGCGCTGCGTCGCAAGCAGCAGGTGCTCCGGCATGTCGATGTCCCACGCATGACGCCGCTGCTGCATGTGTCTTCGCGCTACCCGGCAAGCCGCGCGTGTCTTGCGATCATCGTGCCGCTGGCAGCGCACCCGGCGCGTGCCAACGAGATCATCGTGTACGATCTTTCCGAAGATCCGGATGAGCTGATCTCACTCAACGCCGAGGACGTCGTTGATCGTGTATTCACCGCGTCTGCGGACCTGCCTGAAGGCGCGCAGCGCATCGGCTTGCGCACGCTGCACGTCAATCGAAGCCCTGCCATTGCGCCGCTGTCGGTGCTGACTGCGGCGGACCGCGAACGATTGGGCATCGATGTGGAACGCGCACTCGGATTCGCGGACAGGCTCCGCCAAGCGCCTGGTATCGCGGAGAAGGTGCGCCTGGTATTCGGCCTTGCCAGCGATCGCGCGCCCGCCGAGGATGCGGAACTTGCGCTGTATGACGGATTTCCGTCCGACGCCGACCGCGCCATGTGCGCGAACGTGCGTGCGACACCGCCTGCGCAGCTCGGCACGCACGCGTTGTCTTTCCAGAATCCTCATTACAAGGATCTCCTGCTGCGCTATCGCGCACGCAACTGGCCGGCAACCCTGACACCCGACGAAGATGCGACGTGGCAAGCATTCCGGCGCCGCAGACTGGACACGGCGACCCCCCTCAGCGTGCTGACACTCCCCGAATATTCAGCATTGATTGCGCAATTGCGCACCAGTGAACCCACCAGCTCGACGCCGATTCTCGATGCGCTGGAAGACTGGGGTCGGGATCTTGCCCGGAACTGAATGGACAGGCTTCGCAGCCACGCCTGTGCGGCGTCGGACGGCAAATCAAGGACAACGCATCACTGGTCGTCTTGCAGGCGATCCTGAATCTTCTGCGACAGGCCGCCCACGATCAGTTCATAGGAACGGCGGATATAGCCGGCAAGTTCGGCGTGTCCGAAGTGCGTCGGTTCGACTACCGAAATCCAGAACATGCGTGCCGTGTAGGGCGCCGCCATCATGCCGGACCGGTCACACAGCTCGGTGAAATGTTCAGGATCAACCTTGAACGACAGGCGTCCACGCTCCGGACCGACCAGGCTCAGCACCGCGAACATCTTGTTGGCGACCGTGAAGACTTCCTCGATGTCCCATTTGGTCGACGAGGACACGCCCGGCCAGCGAGCCACCAGATCCTCGATCTGCTCGCGCGTGATCCCCTGTGTCTCATCATTCCCCATACGCCCAGTGTATCCGAAGCCGCAGCCACGCTGCGTTACACTGCGCGGCTGCGCCGATCCTTCGATCGGCATACGCCACCTGATCTTCCGTTGTCGATGAACCCCATTCTCTACCCTCCCCTCCCACCAACGCCGAAGCAGCGGCGTACGTGGATTTCCCCGCACGGTTCGTCGCTGGCACTCGCACTGGTCGAAGCCAGTCGCCGCCACGACGGTCTGCTGGTGATGGTGACGCGCGACACGCACAGCGCGAATACCCTGGAAATGGAACTGCAGGTATTCGCGGGCAGCGATGTGGAGATTCTTGAGTTTCCGGACTGGGAAACCCTGCCCTACGACCTGTTCGGGCCGCATCCGGAGATCGTGTCGCAACGTATCTCTACGCTGTACCGATTGCCGGGTCTCACGCACGGTGTGCTGGTCGTGCCGGTCGCGACCCTCATGCAGCGCCTCGCGCCACGCAGTTACATCGCAGGATCCGGGCTGATGCTGGAGCGCGGTCAGAAATTTGATCTTGCCGACGAGCAACGTCGCCTCGAAGCAACAGGCTACCGTCATGTGACGCAGGTACTCGAACCCGGCGATTTCGCGGTGCGCGGCGCGATCCTCGACGTGTTTCCGATGGGTACATCCGAGCCATATCGCATCGACCTGTTCGATGAGGAAATCGACTCGATCCGCAACTTCGATCCGGAAACCCAGCGCTCGGCACAGAAGGTCGATTCGGTGCGCCTGCTGCCGGCTCGCGAGTTTCCTTCGACCGAGGAAGCCGGCAAGGAATTCCGCAACCGCCTGCGCGAACGCTTTCCGATCGATCCACGGCACTGCCCGCTCTACCAGGACATCAAGCAGGGCGCGACACCGGCGGGCATCGAGTATTACCTGCCCTTGTTCTTCAATGGAGATTCTCCAACCGAAACCCTGTTCGATTACCTGGCGCCTGATCCGCTGTTTGTGATTGGCGACCACGCTCTGGAGGCTGCCGACGAGTTCTGGAAGCAGGCCAGCGAGCGCCATGCACAGCGTGCGCACGATGTGGAGCGCCCGATACTTCCGGTGCAGGAGTTGTGGCTTGCACCGGAGCAACTGCGCGAACGACTCAACCAGCCATTGCGCATCGACGTCGTCAGCGCGGAAGAAGCGGCCAGCAACCGGCATGCGGTTGCGATGGGGACACAGGCGGCGCCGATGCTGCCGATCAATTCGCGCACCGACAAGCCGCTCGCACAACTCGTGACCTTTCTCGCCGAATACCCCGGGCGCGTGCTGATCACGACCGATTCGGCCGGACGCCGCGAAGCGCTGCTGGAGCAGCTCGCAAACGCCGACATCGCGCCGCAGCCGGTCCGTGGCTGGCACGAGTTTGTCGCCGGCGCAGCAGACGACACGCAGCAACCGCGCCTCGCAATTACGGTCGCAGCGCTGGAAGCCGGCTTTGCACTCGACAAACCGCAGCTCACCGTACTGACCGACCAGGAACTGCTCGGCGAACGTGCGCGACAGACGCGTCGTCGCAAGCATGCCGCGCGCGATCCCGAAGCCATCATTCGCGATCTGTCCGAACTGGCGATCGGCGCGCCGATCGTGCACGTGGATCATGGTGTCGGCCGCTATCAGGGGCTGCTCAAACTGGATGTCCGCGGCGCTGGCGGTGAGTTTCTTGCGATCGAATATGCGCGCGGTGACAAGCTGTACGTACCGGTCGCGCAATTGCACCTGGTGGGTCGCTACACCGGCACCGCCGTCGAACTTGCGCCGCTGCATTCGCTGGGCGGCGACGCGTGGGATCGCGCCAAACGCAAGGCAGCCGAAAAGGTACGCGATACCGCCGCCGAGCTGCTCGCGATCTATGCACAGCGCGAGGCGCGCCAGGGCACCGCGCTGGAGATCGACCAGACGATGCTGGATCAGTTTGCCGCCGGATTTCCGTTCGAGGAAACCCCCGATCAACAACAGGCGATCGAGGCGGTGCTCGCCGATCTTGCTGCCACGCAGCCCATGGATCGGGTGGTGTGCGGCGACGTCGGATTCGGCAAGACCGAAGTGGCGATGCGTGCTGCGTTCGCGGCAGCAACCGCTGGCGTCCAGGTTGCGATCCTGGTGCCAACGACGCTGCTTGCGCAGCAGCACTTCCAGAACTTCAGCGATCGCTTTGCCGACTGGCCGATCCGCGTCGAGGTGATGTCACGCTTCAAATCGAAGAAGGAAACCGACGAGGCGCTGGTCAGACTTGAGAGCGGCGCGATCGACGTCGTCATCGGCACACACAAGCTGTTGCAGGCGGACGTTCGTTTCAAACAGCTTGGACTGGTCATTGTCGACGAGGAGCAGCGCTTTGGCGTGCGCCAGAAGGAAAAGCTCAAGAAATTGCGCGCCGAGGTCGATCTGCTGACACTCACCGCGACGCCGATTCCGCGCACGCTCAACATGGCGATGGCCGGCATGCGCGATCTGTCCATCATTGCCACGCCGCCCGAGCATCGCCTCGCGGTCAAGACTTTCATTGGCACCCACGATCCGGCATTGATCCGTGAAGCGCTGCAACGCGAGCTGGCGCGTGGTGGGCAGGTGTACTTTCTGCACAACGAAGTGGCGACGATCGAGCGTGCCGCGCGCGAAATTTCCGAACTGATGCCAGATGCGCGGCTGCGCATCGCGCATGGCCAGATGCCCGAGCGCGAGCTCGAACAGGTGATGCTGGATTTCTACCGCCAGCGCTTCAATGTGCTGGTGTGCACGACCATCATCGAATCAGGCATCGACGTGCCGAGCGCGAACACGATTATCATCAATCGCGCCGATCGCTTCGGTCTCGCGCAGTTGCATCAGTTGCGCGGCCGTGTCGGGCGATCGCACCACCGCGCCTACGCCTACCTGATCGTGCCCGATCGCAGGGCGATGACCGGCGATGCGGAAAAGCGCCTCGAAGCGCTGGCGTCGCTGGAAGAGCTTGGCGCGGGTTTCACACTTGCAACCCACGATCTGGAGATCCGCGGCGCTGGCGAACTGCTCGGCGAGGAACAATCGGGCCAGATCCAGCAGATCGGTTTTGCGCTGTACACCGAACTGCTGGATCGCGCCGTGCAGGCTCTCAAGAACGGCGAGGTACCGGATTTCGACCTCACATCCGATCGCGACACCGAGATCGAACTGCACATCCCCGCGCTGATCCCGGACGATTACCTGCCCGATGTCGATGCGCGCCTGACGCTCTACAAGCGCATCGCAAGCGCACGCGACGAGGATGCGTTGCGCGAACTGCAGGTCGAGATGATCGACCGTTTCGGCCTGCTCCCCGATCAGATCAAGAATCTGTTCGCGGTGACCTCGCTCAAGCTGCGCGCCACCGCGTACGGCATCCGCAAGCTCGACCTTGGCGAGCGTGGCGGACGCGTCGTGTTCGTCGCCAAGCCAGACATCGATCCGCTCACCATCATCCAGCTCATCCAGTCAACGCCGCAGATCTATGCACTCGACGGTGCGGACAAGCTGCGTGTCAGGATGGAGCTTCCGGGCGCAAAAGAACGCCTGCGCGCGGCGCGCGAACTGCTGGATGCACTGGGCGCCGGACGTGCGTCTGCGCGAACGTAGTGCGGTATGCGTGACACTCTGAAAGCGCGCGCAACAACAGGGCGCAAACTGGCTGTCATCCCGGCTGTTCGGCTGTCCTCGTTCTACTTCGCCTATTACGCCGCGCTCGGCGCGTTCACGCCGTACTGGAGCGTGTTTCTCAAGGCACGTGGCCAGGATATCGCCGCGATCAGCATACTCATGAGCCTGTGGTATGCGACGCGCATCATCGCCCCGACCACGTGGAGCGTCCTGGCGGCACGTACGCATCAGCCGATTCGCTGGCTGCGCGTCGGTTGTCTGCTGACGGTGCTGAGTATCGGACTGTTTCTCGCGCCACTCGATTTTCGCGGGCTGTTTCTGGCGATGTGCGTGTTCTGCTTCGCGTGGAATGCGGTGATGCCGCAGTTCGAGGCCATCACGCTTTCGCATCTGCGTGATGCGACCGATCGTTACGGCAGCATCCGCGTGTGGGGATCGATCGGTTTCATCGCGATCGCCGCGTTGTTTGGTGTGTTGTTCGATTACGTGCCCGTGACCTGGTTGCCGCTGCTGATGCTGCCGTTCTTCGTATTCCTGCTCGCATCGTCCTTCGTCAACGACTATGCGTACGAGCTACCGGAAGCGGACATCGGCGGCGACGGTTTCCTGCGCCGGATACGTCAACCGGAGGCCCTCACGCTTTTGGGCGTCGCATTCCTGATGCAGGTTTCGTTCGGACCGTACTACACGTTCTTTTCGCTGTATCTTGAACAGCACGGCTACCGATCATCCGCACTCGGCATGATGTGGGCGGTTGGTGTGGCAGCGGAAATCATCGTGTTTTTTCTCGCCATGCGCATCTTCGCGCGCTGGGATGCGACGCGCGTACTGATACTCGCACTCGCGTCCGCGGCGTTGCGTTGGTTCGCCACGGCGCTGTGGCCCGAGCATGTCATCGTGATGATCGGCGCGCAGCTCACCCATGCGCTCAACTTCGCGGCCTTCTTCGCGTGTTGCATGCAGCTTCTCGCGCGTCTGTTTCCCGGCCGCAGCCTCGGCCACGGCCAGGGCGTCTTCTACAGCTTTTCGTTTGGCGTCGGCGGTGTGGTCGGTGCGTTGCTGGCCGGCTGGTTGTGGCAGCAGTACGGTAGTAGTTCAAGCTTTCTGATCGCCGGTTTCTTCGCGCTCGCCGGCGCACTCATCGCCTGGCGCTGGCTCTTGCCACACGAGGACCGACGACGATTGGGCTGACAGGATGAGCAATCTGGCGGCTCGAGGCTTGTGCCGATGTGGGGATGGATCGATCAGGCCTGGTCGAATGCATACGCGAGTACGTCCGCGATTGCATCGGTGTCGGCAAGGCACATGAGCAGACGATCCACGCCAAGCGCGACGCCGGCGCAGGCAGGCAAACCAGGCAGCGATGCCAGGAGGTTCTCGTCGATCGGCAACTCCCGTTGGCCACGTAGTCGTCGCCGGCGGTTGTCGTTCTCAAAGCGTGCGCGCTGTTCGTTCGCATCGCACAGCTCGTGATAGCCGTTGGCGAGTTCGTGCGGCCCGAGATACAACTCGAAGCGTTCGGCAACAGGTGGATCATCACGCCGGATGCGCGCGAGCGAGCACTGACTGGCGGGAAAGTCGTGGATCACGGTCATGCAGTCACGCGGAAATTCGGGCTGCAGGCAATGCGTGAGCAGCAGATCCAACCAGTCATCGCGCTCCAGACCGTGGGCATCGATCACAATATCGGACAGCGGTTCTCTCAATGTATCGATGGGCGCATCGAAGGTGTCGATCGCCAGTCGGGCCAGAAACAGGTCACGATAACTCGTGTGCAGCACCGAGGCTTCCCGATCGACCAGCGCCAGTGCTTCACGCACCAATGCCACGGATTCCTCCGCAACCGCGCGGTGATTGAGGCCGATCCGGTACCACTCCAGCATTGTGAACTCGGGATTGTGCCGGCGACCCGCCTCACCATCGCGAAATACCCGGCCGAGTTCATAGCAGTCACCTATACCTTCGGCCAGCAACCGCTTCAAGGCAAACTCCGGCGATGTGCGCATCCAGCGCTCCGCCGCGCCCCCCGCGTCCGGCCCGGAAAAGCACGTCATGAAGCTCTCGATATTCGGCTCGGTATTCGCCGCCGCTGAAAGGATCGGTGTTTCGACCTCGAGCACGTCGCGATGTGCGAAGAATTTGCGGATCAGGGCGTAGAGTCGCGCACGCAAGTGATGTGCGGAAGTGTATGCATCGAAACCGCGCGGCTGCACGTCAGACGCGACAATTTTGCCCCCTCTCCCCCGACGCAGTCGGGGCAGAGGGCTGGGGTGAGGGGGAAAGCTCCCGACCTGAGACGAAGACTCGTCAAGCTCGCGAACGATGGCCTCCAAGACATCATCTGTATTCGACAGCGCAGCATCGTTCCAGAAGCGCAGCACGCGAAACCCGAGCGCCTGTAGTGTCGCGGTGCGCTTCTCATCGTAGGCCGTCTTCTCGGCGTGCCGACTACCATCGAGTTCGACGATCACATGCTTCTCGATGCAGGCAAAGTCCGTGATGTAACCCGCGACTGGATGCTGGCGCCGAAACTTCACACCGAGTTGGGATGCGCGCAAGCGTGACCAGAGCCTCGCTTCGGCATCCGTCTGCGCGCGACGCAAGGCCTTGGCGCGTTCCATCTATGCGAACCTGTGAGCTGGAATCGCGGGAGCACAGCAAGCATGCGGCCTCGCCCCCTCACCCCAACCCTCTCCCTCGACGATGAAGCTGCCGGGGGAGAGGGAGATAAGCCGCCGCCGCGCGCGCATGGTCCGTAGTGAGGCAAGCCTGTTTCGACGACGACAGCAGATCCAGTGCAATTGAGCCCCCTCCCCCGGGCTTGCCTGGGGGACGGGGTTGGGTGATGGGATAAAGTCTCGAATTACCCTCATGGGGAATTCGCGTCGAGAAACTTCAGCAGCTTCGCCTCGTCCCAGATGTCGATGCCAAGCTCGGTCGCCTTGTCGAGCTTGGATCCGGCTGATTCACCGGCAACCACAAAGTTTGTCTTCTTCGAGACGCTGCCTGCCACCTTCGCTCCCAGCGCCTCGAGACGCTGCTTTGCCTCGTCGCGGGTGAGCGTCGAAAGGGCGCCAGTCAGCACGACGGTTTTGTCCTCGAGTACACCGATCTCGACTTTGGGCGCGGTAGTCACCGTATCCGCCAATCGCTGCATCATCTCCGCGCAGCGCTTCCAAAGTGATCGCCCTTCGTCTCTGGCGAGAAACTCATGCAACGCGGCCGCGGTTTCTGCGGGCAGGCCAATCGCATCCAACGCGGATTCGTCTGCTGCCGGGATGTCATCCAGCGACCTGAATCCCGAGGCGACCTGTTCAGCGCGCTTCGACGTCATTCTCGGAATTTCCATCTGTTCGAGTACCGACGCCAGATGCAGCTGCTGTGCGAGCTTTGCAGACGGCGCATGCGAATTGCCAATGCTGATGCCACGTTCGAGCAACTCATCCACGACTTCCTGGTTGCCCGACTGCGCAAAAAAATCATCGATCGCGCGCGCGACTTCGCCACCGACATCGGGCACCAGCTTGGCGAGCGGCCACGGCATGCGCCGGATGAGGTCCAGATTACCGAACCATTCGGCAAGCGCCTTCGCCGTGCTCTCGCCGACGTGCGTAATCCCCAGCCCATACAGAAACCGTTCCAGCGTCGTGTCGCGGCTCTTATCGATGGAGGCAATGAGGTTCTCGGCCCATTTCGTCGCGATCTTGCCTGCCTTGACCGTTTCCGGTGTCGTGCCGTTGCGCTCATCGGTGCGCCGCTTCATATCGAGCAGGTCATCCAGCGTCAATGCGTACAGGTCAGCGACGGATTTGACGACGCCGAACTCGGTGAGGTCGGCAATCAGGCGTTCGCCGAGTCCCTCGATATCCATGGCGCGCCGTGACGCGAAATGGAACAGCGCTTCGTTGCGCTGCGCGGCACAGATCAACTCGCCCGTGCAGCGCGCCACGACCTCGCCCGCTTCGCGCACGATCTCCGAGTTGCACACGGGACAGCGCAAGGGCATCTGCCAAGGCTCAGCATCCGGTGGCCGCTGCGCGAGATCGACGCTGACGACCTCGGGGATCACATCGCCGGCACGGCGCACGATCACCGTATCGCCGATCCGCACGTCGAGACGCGCCACCTGGTCGGCGTTGTGCAGGGTTGCATTGGTCACGGTAACGCCACCGACATGCACTGGCGCCAGGCGCGCGGCCGGCGTCGCTGCACCGGTACGCCCGATGTTGATGATGATGTCCTCGACCGTCGTGGTCTGTTCCTGCGCCGGGAACTTGTGCGCGAGCGCCCAGCGCGGTGCGCGTGACACAAAGCCGAGTACACGCTGTCCTTCATAGTCGTCCAGCTTGTACACGACGCCATCGATATCGAACGGCAATCCATCCCGGCGCTTTCCGATGCGCCGGTAGTAATCCAGCAGACCGTCAAGGCCAGTCGCGACTTCAACCTCCTGACTGACCGGAAATCCAAACTCGCGCAGGCGCTTGAGAGTCTCCGAATGAGTGGCAGGCAGGTCACCACCCTCGACGGCTCCGAGCGCATAGGCGTAGAACGCGAGCGGACGTTGCGCACTGATGCGCGCGTCGAGTTGCCGCAGGGACCCGGCAGCACCATTACGGGGATTCGCCAGTACCTTGCCGCCGTGCTTGCGCGCATGCTCGTTGTACTTCTCGAAGGCATCGCGTGGCATGTAGATCTCTCCTCGCACTTCGAGCACGCGGGGCCAGCGATTGCCGCGCAACTTCAACGGCACGCTGCGCACCGTCCGAAGGTTCGCCGTGATGTCCTCGCCGCGCTCGCCATCGCCGCGCGTAGCGCCCTGCACGAACGTACCGTCCTCATAGCGCAGGCTGACCGCAAGCCCATCGAACTTGGGTTCCACGGAAAATGCCGGTTCATTGGTATCCAGCGCTCTTTCGATGCGGCGCGCGAAATCGGCGACTTCTTCTTCACTGAATGCATTGGCAAGCGACAGCATCGGCAGAGCGTGACGCACCGTCGCAAACGCGCCCGAAGGCGCGGCGCCCACGCGCTGGGTGGGCGAATCGGGTGTGGCGAGTTCAGGATGCTCGGTCTCGATCGCCACCAGATCGCGCATCAGCACGTCATAATCGGCGTCACTGATGGCAGGCTCGTCGAGCACGTAGTAACGGTAATTGGCGTCATCGATGCGGGCCCGCAATTCGGCGGCGCGATCGGCGGTGGAAGTGGTCATGCACGCGGTCCTGGGTTATCGCCAAAGTGTAACCGCAGGCGGTGACAACTCGGTTAATACGAGAAAAAGCGCGGATCGAAAAGTGCACTCAAAAGACCGAAACACGAAGTACACAGAGCGCACGAAGAAAGGCTGTTACTGCGAGAAGCATTTGCTAAATT
>CAJDWV010000035.1_pt1 | contig 18466 bp, 17 predicted proteins | sample 7391731 | NCBI WGS metagenome assembly CAJDWV01 (sample SAMEA7055746, study PRJEB34461) | soil metagenome | biome: terrestrial ecosystem; feature: Peninsula; material: soil | place: Antarctica | collected 2016
AATCCCCCACGAACACTTCATCAAGGGGCCGGAAGGCGGCGACTCACAGCGCATCAAACGCGCATGGCTGTTTGTCTTCGCAATCTGCCTGCACAACTTGCCGGAGGGGTTGGCCATTGGTGTCGGCTTCGCCGGTGGTGATATATCCAGCGGCATGGCACTGACAACCGGCATTGCCATTCAGGACATTCCTGAAGGTTTGGTGGTGGCGATTGCGCTGATGGCCACTGGCTATGCCCGTGGTTTTTCCGTCGCGGTTGGCATGGCGTCCGGCCTGGTCGAGCCACTTGGCGCCGTCTTGGGTGCGGCAATCGTCACCGGCTTCCCGTGGTTGTTGCCTGTGGGCCTGGGTTTTGCGGCTGGCGCAATGTTGTTTGTGGTCAGTCACGAGGTCATCCCGGAGTCCCACCGGCAGGGACACGAAAATTTCGCCACTGCTGGATTAATGGTCGGCTTCGTACTGATGATGACGCTCGATACGGCGTTTGGTTGAGCCGGTGCGGGAACCGACAACGAAACGGAGCCAAGTTCACTCGCTGAAGTTTTCTTCACTCGTCACGGACGCTGACGGGCCGCGCGCCGGCGCAGCGAGGGAGTGTTCCTGCGGACTACTCCGCGCTTGGGGCCGCTTATAGCATCCTGCTACCAGCGATGTGATCGTGCGCGGACGTGCGCACGTTGTCGGCAAACCTTCTAAAGAGCGCGGTGTTGCATGATAGGAATTGGCCGGAACAGACCTGATGCCTTCGTTCGCTTTCACGTTGGCGATCGTCGCTGGACGAGTCGGGATCCTTCAGCAACATGACTTGAAAGCGGGTTGATGCCAACGCGGTGGTCAGCACACCTACAAGGCGGTCGACCCATGCCGGGATACGGCCAGACCCTATCGGGTCTGCAATATGGACCTGCCGTGCAGATCCGCCACGGCGGATTTTTGCGCAAGGAACGGCTACGCCACGGACCATCCGACGTCGTAGCGGATGCAGATCATTGACGGTGTGGTCGACGAGGTCCAGTATGGCGCTTTGTACACTTTATCGCTCTATACGGATAGAGAGATAAGTTCGGGTTAGCGATTGCAATCGTGCAGTTGTTCGGTCCCGAAAGGCCCCGGCGAATCCATGAGCTTGCCAGCCAAACACCCGATGCGTTGCCTCGGTTGCGGTATCTGCGGTTCGACTTGCTCCGGGTGCCTGTATGCGAGCGAACCGACAATTCATCGCCGGCACGACGCGCGAATCCGTTGGCAGTTTCAAACAGCTTCGTCGTCTGCCGCCACCACGCTCGTCAAGGAGATCATTCATGTCACGGGTCACGTATTCCGGCTTTCCGCGCATCGGCCTCAAGCGCGAACTCAAGCGTGCGTTGGAGTCCCATTGGCGGGGTAAAAGCTCTGCTGAAAGCCTGCTCGACACGGCGCGCGACTTGCGCCAGCGACATTGGCAACTGGCGCGTGAGGCCGGTGCCGACGTCGTGCCTTGCAACGATTTCAGCCTCTACGACCACGTGCTCGACACAGCTGTGCTGTTCGACGCCATTCCCGATCGTTATCGCGCGTTGTTCGACCAGCACGAACTGGCCGGCTACTTTGCCATGGCACGCGGCCACAAACAGGGCGGCCACGATCTGCCCGCGCTGGAAATGACCAAGTGGTTCGACACCAACTACCACTACATCGTCCCTGAGTTGCGCGCCGGTCAGCGTTTTGCGTTGCGCGGTGACAAGCCGCTGGCCGAGTTCAAGGAAGCGCGCGCACAGGGCCACGCTGCACGCCCGGTGTTGCCGGGTCCGGTGTCGTTCCTGCTGCTGTCCAAGACGGTCGACGACAGTGACCCTGTGCAGTTGATCGATGCGCTGCTGCCGGCCTACGTGGAACTGCTTGGCCAACTTGCCGCGGCCGGTGCCAAATGGGTGCAACTGGACGAACCTTGCCTGGTACTTGACCTGGATGATGAGGCTCGGGCTGCCTATGAATACGCATACGCCACCCTGGTCACAGCCGACACGCCAAAGATTCTGCTGGCCACCTATTTCGGTACGTTGGGCGACAATCAGGATTTGGCCATGCGACTACCGGTCAATGGACTGCATGTGGATCTGGCACGCGCGCCGCAGCAACTGGATGCGGTGCTGGACGCACTGCCGGATGACCGCGTGCTCAGCGCCGGGATCATCGACGGTCGCAACATCTGGCGCAGTCGTCCGGACGCCGTGTTGCCGGCCCTGCAAAAGATTCAGGCGCGCATCGGCAGCGAGCGCCTGTGGCTGTCGCCGTCGTGCTCCCTGTTGCATGTGCCGATCGATCTGGAAGCCGAAACCGCACTGGATCCGCAACATCGCGCCTGGATGGCATTCGCACGGCAGAAGATCGAGGAATTGCGCACGTACGCCGACGCACTCGATAGCAGCACCGGCGCCACCACTCGTCTGACTGCGCAACAGACCGCACTCGATCAGCGCGCCGGCGCGAGCGGCGTAGTCAACGCCAAAGTACGCGCACTTGTGGATGCACTCTCTCCGCAGGCCACCTCGCGGCATTCCGATTACGCCGCACGCCATGCCGCCCAAGCCAACGTGTTGGCGTTGCCGCCGCTGCCCACCACCACGATCGGTTCGTTCCCGCAGACCGAAGATCTGCGCAAGACACGCGCTGCGCATCGCGGCGGGCACCTCGACGATGCAGCTTACGAAGGCGTGCTGGAACAGCAGATCGAGCACTGCGTGCGCTTCCAGGAAAGCATCGGACTGGACGTGCTGGTGCACGGCGAGGCCGAACGCAACGACATGGTCGAATACTTCGGCGAGCAACTGGACGGCTACATCTTCACCAAACTGGGCTGGGTACAAAGCTACGGTTCACGCTGCGTCAAGCCACCGGTAATCATCGCTGACGTCACGCGCCCGGCACCGATGACGGTGCGCTGGTCGAGATACGCGCAGTCGCTCACCGACAAACCGATGAAGGGCATGCTCACCGGCCCGGTGACCATGTTGCAATGGTCGTTCGTGCGCGACGACCTGCCGCGCGAAAGCGTATGCCGACAGATCGCGCTGGCCTTGCGCGACGAAGTGCACGATCTGGAAGCCGCCGGCATCGGCGTGATCCAGATCGACGAGCCGGCCTTCCGCGAAGGCCTGCCGCTGCGTCGGGCGGACTGGTCCGCTTATCTTAAGTGGGCAGTGGAATGCTTTCGCATCAGCTCCAGCGGTGTGCGCGACACGACCCAGATTCACACCCACATGTGCTATTCGGAGTTCAACGACATCATCGAGGCGGTGGCGGCAATGGATGCCGATGTGATCTCCATCGAAACCAGTCGTTCGCGCATGGAACTGCTGGACGCTTTTGCGCGCTTTGACTACCCCAACGGCATTGGTCCGGGCGTCTACGACATCCATTCGCCACGCGTGCCGCCGCAATCGGAGATGCTCGAGTTGCTGCACAAGGCACTGCAGGTGCTCAATCCGGACCAGTTGTGGATCAACCCCGATTGTGGCCTGAAGACGCGTACCTGGGCCGAAGTCGAACCTGCCCTCAAAGCCATGGTTGGCGCAGCGCGGCAATTGCGCGAGCAACGCGGGGTCGACTTGTCTGCGCGAGCCGCACGTCAAATCGCGTGATCCATCTGCATCTGATGATGCGCATTCAGCAAGTGCATCGTATCGACGGCGTACCGTTGCGGTGATCGACAGTGGCGTCGATCAGTATGTTGCAAGGTGAATCGTCACAGAGGGATATAAGAACGCGAGGTGCGTCATGTTGGTAAACGTCAAGTTGATCAAGAAGGAAACCGTCGCCGAAGGCACCATGGCCTTCCACTTTGCCAAGCCGTCGGGTTTCGAGTTTCGCGCCGGGCAATTTGCCGATTACACGTTGATCGACCCGCCGCAGACGGACGAGGAAGGTAACGTCCGCGGATTTTCGTTCGTGACGGCCCCGTTCGAGCCAGACCTGGTCGCCGCAACGCGCATGCGCGATACCGCCTTCAAACGGGTATTGAGGGACCTGCCAATCGGCACCGAACTCAAGCTCGATGCGCCGTACGGCGATTTCACGCTGCACAAGACCCAAACCACGCCAGCGGTGTTCATCATCGGCGGCATCGGCGTGACGCCGGTGCGCAGCATGATCGCGCAGGCCACCCACGACAAGACCAGTCACCAGATCACGCTGCTACATGCGAGCGGCACGCCGCCGCAACTGCCTTTCCGCGCCGATTTCGAGCAGTTGGCTCGGGACAACCCGAACTTCACCTACATCATGACCGTCGATTCGCCGACGGACGACTGGCGCGGCGAGAGCGGACGGGTCACCCCGGCGATGGTGAAAAAGTACGTCCCGGATCTGAGCAAGCCAATCTTCTACCTGTCCGGCCCCGCAGGCATGGTCAAAGCCATGCGCAAGCTGCTGGTTGACCTGAACGCGAACGAAGACAACATCCGTACCGAAGAGTTTGACGGCTACTGATTGAGGCTGGACAAGGCGGCCGCAAATGATGTGCAGGCACACGATCGGCACGGTGCCAGCATTTTGCGCCGGTGCGCAGAACACGCTTCGCTCTCAACGGTTGACCCGGTAATGCGCGCCGAGACTGCCTCGGCGCAACCGCGCCGCCCGCAGCAAAGACACAGCCAGACGCATCTGCCAACCAGACTCCACGCTCGCGGCGCAGCTACGCCAGGCGTTGCGCAACGCCCCCGCCTCGCGCACCGGCCCGGCCGCTTGCCACAGCAATTCGCCTAGCGCGGCCTGTCCCGTCGGCACCAGTGTGTCGCCGCGTTCGATCCAAAGGTATTCACCCCGGGCCAAGGGTCGCGGTGCGCCATGGGCCAACAGAGCACCGAGACGGCGACCGCAGGCGACCGCCTCCAAGAGCGAGTTGCTGGCCAGCCGGTTTGCTCCATGCACACCGTTGCAGGCCACCTCGCCGACCGCGTACAAGCCGGGGAGCGAACTGCAACCGTCCAGATCGGTGGCGACGCCGCCCATGTGAAAATGCGCAACCGGTGTGATCGGCAACGGCTCCCGCCGCGGGTCCAGCTCGTGCATCAGACAGGCCGCCAGCACGGTGGGGAAGCGCACGGTCCAGTCCCCCTCGATCGCCGTAGCGTCGAGCCAGACCTTGCCACCGTCGTGCTGAACCTGCCACACGCGCCGCGCCACCACATCGCGAGGTGCGAGGTCGCCCAGCGTATGCAGGCCGCGCATCAATGGCTGTCCATCGGCGTCGATCAGGCGCGCGCCGGCTCCGCGCAACGCCTCGGTGACCAGTGGCAGACACTGACCGCCAACATCCAGTGCGGTGGGATGAAACTGCACGAACTCCAGATCGCGCGGTGCCGCACCGGTGACCAGTGCCAACGCCAGTCCGGCGCCATTGGCGCCGCGGGGATTGCTGGTGTGCGCGAACAGCGCGCCGATGCCGCCCGTGGCCAGTACCACCGCCGCTGCCTCGATGCATTCATGACCACCCCGGTCATCGCGAGTGCGTACGCCCACTACGTGGCCGTCACGCAGCAGCAGTGCATCGACATCGACACCGCCCTGCCACTCGACATGTGCCGCCGATCGCACCCGTTCGCGCAGGACGCGCACCAGCGCGGCGCCGGTGGCGTCGCCGCCCGCATGCACGATGCGCGCGGCGCTGTGGCCGCCTTCACGGCCGAGTTGCAGACGACCATCGGCGTTGCGGTCGAAGGCCACACCCTGCCCCTGCAACCAGGCGACGACGCCTGGCGCAGCCTCGGCCAACCAGTGCACCGCCGCCGCATCGTTGTGGCGACCCCCCGCCTGCAGCGTGTCCTCGGCATGGGCAGTGGCGCTGTCGCCGGCATCGATCGCAGCCGCGAGACCGCCTTGCGCCATCGCACTGGCGCTGCCATTGCCATTGTGCTCCCGGCATAGCAGACGCACTGGCGCCGGCGCTGCAGCGAGCGCCGTGGTCAGACCAGCTACACCGCTGCCGATCACCACGACAGGCAGCGGTACACGTGTCACACGGTTTCGCGCCGACCCACGGCCAGCATGCGCTCCAACGCGACGCGTGCGCGCACGATCACATCGGCGGGAATCTCGATCGCGTGACGCAGATCGCGCAGTGCGGCGTAAATGTTCGGCAACTGGATCCGCTGCATGTGCGGACACAGGTTGCAGGGCTTGATGAACTCGGTCGCCGGAAACTGCGAACGCAGATTATCGGCCATCGAGCATTCGGTAATCAGCGCCACGCGCGCCGGCTTTTCGCGTTCCAGCCACTTGCCCATCGCCGTGGTGGAACCGACAAAATCCACTTCGGCAAGAACTTCCGGTGGACATTCGGGGTGTGCTACCAGCTTGGCGTCGAACTGCTCGCGCGCCTGACGTGCCTGCTGAACCGTGAACTTCTCATGCACCTCACAGCGTCCATGCCACAGCACCAGTTCAACCTCGGTCTGGCCTGCGACGTGGCGGCCAAGGTACTCATCGGGCAGGAAGATGACCTTCGGCGCGCCCATCGACTCGACCACCTGCACAGCATTCGCCGACGTGCAGATTGCATCGGATTCGGCCTTTACCGCGGCCGAGGTGTTCGCGTAGCTCACGACCGGCACACCAGGGTGTTTTGCGCGTAGCGCGCGCACGTCGGCGGCGTTGATCGACGAGGCCAGTGAGCAGCCGGCCTCCAGGTCGGGGATCAGCACGGTCTTTTCGGGCGCGAGGATCTTCGCGCTCTCGGCCATGAAGTGCACGCCGCACATCACGATCAGGTCGGCGTCACAATCAGCGGCCGCCTGCGCCAGACCCAGCGAATCGCCAGTGATGTCAGCCACGCCGTGGAAGATCTCCGGCGACTGGTAGCTGTGCGCCATGATCACCGCACCACGCTGCTTTTTCAGCGTATTGATCGCGTCGATCCACGGCAGGTGCAGCGGAATCTCCAGGCACGGCAGCAGCGGTTCGAGACGCGCGACGAGATCGGCATACTCGAGCGGCAAGTCATCGCGCCAGACGGGCTCTGGCAGAGTGTCACTTACGATCATGCGGGTCATTGTCGGGCAGATTGAGGAAGACGCCCCGAGCGCCACGATAGTGAACCCGGGTAGAGAATCGGTTGGGGATGATCGGCCGCATCATGGTGGTTGGCCGAGGCATGTGCTTTGATCCAGATCAACCACACTGCCTTGTGCGGGTGGCAGGTGTCGTCAACCATCGAGTCGAGCCGATGATCCAGCGTACAGTCGGTCAAGCCAGATCGCAGCGCGAGTGCACGCGCGTGGGTTCGCATTGGCTGTGAGTGCGCCGACACGCGCCAGGGCTGGCACGCCGGACAGGTGAAAAAGGACACACGGGCGAAACAGTTTGACGGCTGTTGATCGTGGCCGACGCGCGTAGGGACAGATAGCCGACTGGCGCCGCGTTTCAGGAACCTACCAGTTCCAGCGCCGAGCCCTTGTGCATGGCGATGTGATCGGTCTTGTCGCTGTTGATCTCGTATTGCGGATCGTCCTTGCTGCAATGGCGCGTGTGGCCCTTGTAGGTGGTGTCGCTGGTATGGACTTCCGTGATCTTCCCCGTGACGTGGCCCGCTTCGGAGTTCCAGCGGACGTGATCGCCGACCTTGAATTTCTTGCTCATGACGGCCTCCTTGTTTGTTGCATCGCGGTGAACGATGAAGGGAAATATCAGCAACTCGGAACCACCCCGCTGTAATGGTCAAGCAACACCGTTGCAGTCGTGTCACCCACCGGTTCCCGGTAGCCGCCCGGACCGTAATCCGCAATGAAATCGGATTTGTACGCATTGAAGAAACGCTCGATCAGTCGCGTCGTGTCGATACCGGTGACGGACAAGGTGTCGTGCAGCGGATCGACTTCGAGCCGGACAGGTATGAGTGGGTGCTCGGCGGGCCCAGTGACTTTTTTTGCGCCGTCGGCGGGATCAAATACGCTGCCATGCGTGCAGCAGACGATCATTCCGGGCTTGCCGGCCAACTCACTGCTGTCGGCAGCGTAACGAATCACGCTCGCGGCCTTGTTGGGGTAGCTCAACTGGTGGGTGCACACGGCGACATAGGAAACCAGATTGTGGTCCTGCCCAGAACCACCCGGCCACACATAGCTGCCATTTTCACCGTCGAGCGTCTGCTTGGCGGCACTGGGCTTGCCCAGGTTGATGAGAAAGCACGGTACGGCGCGGAATGGGTAATGAAACAGATAGGCCTGATCGGTCGCGAGTTTTGACGCCTTCAGTGGGGTACCTTGCGCATCGACCAGTCGAGCCGCGGGATAATCATGCATGCCCGCGGCCAATACGGGCCGCGTGCCTGTGGCAAGCGCGGCCATGGTTCCTGCGCAGATTCCGACAAAGCGACGACGATCCATGCCGGGCTCTTTCAAGACCTGTCGTCAACCGACGCGGTTGCACCGTGCGGGTTCATGCCTTGAACACATCCCGATAGATGCCGCGCGCCCATTCCAGCGTCGCCACACCCCGTGCTGCGGAGCGTTCGTTGTACACCTTGGTAGCTTTTGAAAAGCCGGTAATGAGGTCCTTTTCCGGATCGTAATCGTAGCCGGCATCGACACTGATGGCTTCCATCGGATCGGCATTCACCATCGAGTAGCAGATCGTTTCCGGCGCAACCCAGGCGGGGTCCTTGCCCTGCGCACGTGCGGCCAGCACCTTGGCTACGTTGTGACCCTCGGTATTGGAGGTGTTGGCACTCTTGGAATAGGGCTGATTGCGCGAATCGCCGGTCACGTACACGCGCTCATCGCCGATGAAGTTGTTGAAACGCGTGTCGATATAAGCTTCTTTCTGGTTGCTGTGGCTCGAGTCCGCCATCAGTCCGAGCTGTTCGATCAGGACCGCACCGCGCACGTTGGGATAAATTGCGGCTTCGTCGAACGAAATGCTGTCGACGTCGGTATGTACCTGCTTCTTGGCGGCATCCACACCGGTGATGGGTGACGAAGGCCGCCATTCAATAATGCCCTTGTAGAGCTCGTCGAACGCGGCGTGGAAGCCTGGCGCCTTGATGGTGATCTCGGGGTTGGCATCCAGGATCAGAACCTTGCCCTTGAGTTTGTTCTTCTTGATCACCGCGGCAATCATGCAGGCCCGCTCGTAGGGCGCCGGCAGGCAGCGATAGTTGCCTGAAGGCACGCTCTGCAGGAACAGGCCACCTTCGAACTCGCGCACCTTTCGGTGAATGGTGACGTGCTCGGTGGACTGGGTGAAGCCACCGGGCCAGGTCTGGCGCACGGCGGTCATGGTCTCAGGATCCTTCACCCCGATCTTTTCATAATCGTAATCAATACCCGGAGCGACGACGAGATAGTCGTAGTCGATTTCACCCTTGTTCGTGATCAGCTTCCGACCGGTGCGATCAAGACCCGTGACGGTGGCATTGAAATAGATGTAGTTGTTGTTGACCGCTGCATCAAGAAAACTGTGATCGGCCAGGAACTCCAGGTTGACGAGCCCGGCATACCACAGGTTGCTGGAAAAGCACGACGCATACATGTCGCGTTTTTCCACCAGCACGACGTCGAATTTCGGGTATTCCTTTTTCGCGTACTTGGCAATGGTCAGGCCGGACGTGCCGCCGCCGACCACGACCAGGCGTGGTCCTTTGGCTTTCGGCAAGTCGGCCTTGGTGCCGGAGGAGACAGCGGCGGATTCACCCGCGCCTGCGACCGCCGCGACGGCCGCACTGGCGCCCAGGCCAGTGGCGCCAGCAGCAAGTGCCACACTGCCAAGTTTCAGGAAATCGCGCCTGTTGTGTTTGTTGTTCATTGCTTGCTCCTTTACAGGATGCTTGAAAAGTCAGTCGCCGGCTTTTCAAGCACGCACGTCGCGGCAGCGCCGCGTCAACCGCTCCGCGAATCCATCAATCACTCACGTGATCGATCCGCGCGCGAAAACTCTCGGTCCCGGCCATCAGGTATTTGTCAAAACCCTGCCAATGACAAAATCAAACCATACCACCGGCACCACGGTTCTGCGCTTTCGGACCGCAGGTCGCGCGCCCTTCCCTTCCAACCACCTCAACGTCCTGATGCATCCATCACCTGCGCGATGATCTCCCGAGCGTGACATCACTGGATCGCACCACGGAACTTTTGACATCTTGCCTGCGCATCTGGCATTGGCTGGCCAGCACTGGCATCCGCATTGGTGCGGTGCAGCTTGACAGCGCGGCATGGGATGACTAGAAAATAATACCCATATGGGTATGCAAATCATACGATCGACGACGTGTCCGCCGATCATCCTGGAGGCACGATAATGATGAAACAACGCCCCATCTGGAACTCGCATCTGGCGGGAGCGGTACTCGGTCTCGTACTTTTGCTCACGTTCGTGGTGACCGGCCATGGCCTGGGTGCGTCGGGCGCGCCCACGGCAATCGCGGCAGTCACCTCGGATATCCTGGCGCCAACCACCACACAGGCCAACGGTTACCTTGGCTGGATGGTCGAGGGCGGCAACAATCCGCTCAACGCGTGGATCGTGTGGGAAGTACTCGGCATTCTGCTCGGCGCGCTGGCCGCTGCCTGGTGGTCCGGACAGTTGCGTCTGCGGGTCGAAGGACCACCGCGTTTCCACAATCCGGGCCGCCTGGCATTGGCGTTGTCCGCCGGAATCCTGTCCGGTTTTGGCGCGCGGGTCTCGGCCGGCTGCACCAGTGGATTGGGATTGTCCGGTTCGGCCACGCTGGCCACGGCGGGTTTCGTATTCCTGATTGGATTTTTTGTCGTTGGCGCGCTGACCGCCACGCTGACGCGGAGGATGTGGCGATGACTTTTCCACTGGGATGGACCGGCCCGCTCTCGGGCCTTGTGTTGGGCGTGTTGTTCGGCTGGGTGCTGCAACGTGGCGGCCTCGGCAACGGTTGTCGCCTGACGGCTGGACTGCGGCTGCAGGATTCGACGGTCTTCAACGTGATGGCCAGCGCGATACTGGTGGCGGCTGCGGGCATGTACGTGCTTGAACTGGCCGGAATGATTCAAGTCACCGACATCTTCGTGCCTACGACCTATCTGTGGGCCACGCTGCTCGGTGGTTCGCTGATCGGCGCCGGCATGGGCTTGGGTGGCTATTGCCCCGGTACCTCGGTGGTCGGAGCAGCCGGCGGGCGTATTGACGGCATCGTGTTCTTTGTCGGGATGATCGTCGGCGTGATCGTCTTCGCCGGGATTTACACTCCCATCACACCCTTGCTCGGCGCCGCTGCCGGGCCGCAGGCACAAACGCTCGACGCCTTGTTCGGGATTCCGGCATGGGTAATCCTCGCCATCATGGCCGCGGCGATCGGCAGCGTGTGGTGGTTTACGCGTAAAGGGCGTGCTGACCCGAAAATCATCTGCGCCGACTGAGACCCCATCCATTCAGCACAAGGAGATAGACGATGCACAAAGCTCGCAACAAGAAGCGCACCGCGCTGGCATTCGAACTCTCGGTGCTGGCGCTGGTGCTGGCCGCAATAGCACCGCTGCCGGCAAGCATGAGCGCGTTCGGTGGTGTTACTGACGCACGCGCGCAGACCAATCCCTGCTCCCCGGCACCCGCGACACCGGCCGTGCCCACCAATCCGTGTGCGCCGAAAAACACTGCACCGGCCAACCCGTGTGCGCCGCAGAAGGCCGCACCTGCCAACCCCTGCGCGCCGAAAAAGACTGCACCGGCCAATCCGTGTGCGCCGCAGAAGGTCGCACCTGCCAATCCCTGCGCGCCGAAAAAGGCTGCACCGGTCAATCCGTGTGCACCAAGGGCCGCAACCAGCAAAGCCAGCAAAGTGAAAGCGGCCAAGGAAAAGTGCAAGGGCCCCGTCAATCCGTGCGCACCGCCTCCCGACTGCGACAAAGAAAACACAGACTGATGCCTCATGTTCAGAGCCTGCACACCGACAGCGCTGGTTTGTCCTTTCCGCCGGCACGCATTGCCACGGGTCTGCGACAATTTGATGGTCCATGCCACCGTCACGCGCACCGCGCTGCCGGCACCCTGATCGATTGTTTGCGCTCGTTTGTGCAGGTCGGCAAGGTAGCGCTGGCCGTGGCGGTCGGAGATTCCGCGGCGCCACAGACCTGGGAACACTATCAGTCCGCCGCAGGCAGTGCGCTCGATGGCAGGCCTGGCGCTTTGCATTGCTGCTATCACGCTGCGAATCGCCCAATTGTTGCACCATCGCGATCGGCGCATGAGCGCACGCTAGCGCAGCGGGCGTTCCTCCGCATTGTTCGCGGAGCGGCGCATATACGTGATCAGTCGGTACACGGTGTCCGTCGATCAGCAGCTCACCGCCATCCACGCGGATGTCCACTAGTTGCCCGCAAGGGCGAAATCGAGAGATCGCCATGAAGTTGCACCTGAAGATCATCCTGATTGCCGTGTTTGCACTGGTTGGAGCCACATTCGCCAACGCGATCGAGTTGCCCGGCCCGCTGGTGAGCCCACAATGGCTTTCGCAGCACCAGAAGGAGGTCAACATCGTTGACGTTCGCGGCGAACCTGCCACGTTTACCGCGGCGCCCACTTTCACCACGGACAACGGCAAGAAGACGCTGGAGACGGCGGGCGGCCATATTCCGGGGGCGATGCTGCTCGACTTCGGCAAGACCCGCGTATCGCGCAAGATCGACGGGCACGAAATCAAGTGGATGCTGCCCGACCAGCAAGCTTTCCAGAGCCTCATGCGCGGCATTGGCGTCAAAGCCGGGCGCGCGACCGTGATCGTGTCTGAAGGTGCGTCCGGGGAGGACCTGGATATGGCGGCGCGGGTCTATTGGTCCATGAAAGTCTACGGCGACGATCAGCTGGCCGTGCTTGACGGCGGCACTCATGCCTGGCTGCAGGCCGGCCTGCCGTTTGCGACTGCCGCCGCGGTTGTCACGCCTGGCGATTGGGTCGCCACCGAACCGCGCATGCGCTACGTCGCCACCAGCGCCGATGTCGCCGCAGCGAGCCATGCGGGTACGCAAATCGTGGACTCCCGCCCCACCCCGTTTTATCTCGGGCTGGTGAAGAAGCCGGTGGTCGGGGAGGCGGGTCATATCAAGGGCGCGGTGGACCTTCCACCTGACTTGCGCACCGTCACCCGGGACAACAGCACACATTTCCTCTCGCCAGCCGAGTACAACAGCATCTTCAAGCACCTCGATATCGCGCCGCAGGAAGCAAGCATCACCTATTGCAACACGGGACATCTGGCGGCCGGTGCATGGTTTATCTTCAGCGAGGTAATGAAGAATCCGGATACGCAACTTTATGACGGGTCCATGTACGAGTGGACGATTGAAAAACGCCCGGTGATCGGCCTGCAGCAGTGAATCGACCGGAGGAGCGGAGGTCGGCTGCACGCGACGCTGGTGGATCAGTAATCGTGGCGTGCCGCACAGGCGACGCTTCGGGTCGAAAGAGACGTGACGTCGGATGAACGAGCAAGATCACAAACCTGGACGGGTGCTGCCGGCACCGGAAAACTTTCTCGATGCGGTCGGCACGGCGCGTCGGCGCGCGCTGGGCAGCCTGCTGGTTGGCGGCACGGCGCTGTTTGCCGGCCGTTCCCTCAAGGCTGCGGAGGCGGAGACCCAGTTACCTGCCATGCCGCCCGGTATTCCACCGTGGTCGCAGGCACTGGGCAAGCCGGTCGGTGCCAACCCTTACGGGATGCCGGCATCGTTCGAGAGCAACATCGTTCGTCGCCCCAGCCCGGGCCTCACCACCACCACGCAGTCGTCGGTGGTGTTCACGCCATTGCAGAATCTGTTTGGCATCATCACCCCGAACGGCTTGCATTTCGAGCGCAATCACAATGGCCGTCCGGACATCGATCCGTACCAGCATCGCCTGCTGATCCATGGCCTGGTGCGTGAGCCCAAGCTCTACAGCATGGAGGATCTGCTGCGTTTCCCGTCAGTGTCGCGCATCCATTTCATCGAATGCGGCGCGAACTCGGCCATGGAATGGGCCAACCCTTCCGTGCCGACGGTGCAGTACACCCACGGCATGCTCAGCTGTTCGGAATGGACCGGCGTGCCACTGTCGACGCTGCTCGAAGATGTCGGCTTCGACACGAAGAAGGCGAAATATCTGCTGGCTGAAGGTGCCGATGCCGCGAGCCTCACGCGCACCATTCCGATCTCCTTCGCGCTCGATGATGTGCTGGTTGCGTATGGCCAGAACGGTGAAATGCTGCGACCCGAGCAGGGTTATCCGGTGCGCCTGCTGGTACCCGGCGTGCAGGGCATTTCCAACGTCAAGTGGCTGCGGCGGATCAAGGTCGGCGACAAGCCGTGGGATACGCGCGAAGAGACGCTGCAATACAGCGATCTGATGCCGGATGGGAGCAGCCGCCAATACACCTGGATCCAGGAGGCCAAGTCGGTAATCACCTCGCCTTCCGGTGGCCAGCAACTGCTGGACAAGGGTGGCTATTTCGAAATCACCGGTCTGGCATGGTCGGGGCGTGGCCATATCAAGCGCGTGGACATTTCCACCGATGGCGGCAGGAACTGGCGCACCGCGAAACTGCAGGAGCCGGTTCTGGAGAAGGCTCTGACACGCTTTCGCGCGGACTGGAAGTGGGATGGAAGCCCCGCGATGCTGCAGAGCCGCTGCATCGACTCCACCGGATACGTACAGCCCAAGATGCGCCAATTGCGCGAGGTTCGCGGCACGAGTTCGATTTACCACAACAACGCCATCCAGACCTGGCTCGTTGACGCCGAGGGGAAGGTGCACAATGTTCAGGTGTGACCATTCCGCAAGCCTGCTCGTCGCCCTCGTGCTACTGGCAGCGGCTATGCCGGTGGTGGCGCAGGACAAATACGACCTGGGACAAAAGGCCACGCCAGCTGAAATTGCCGGATGGGACATCGACGTGCGTCCCGACGGGGCCGGACTGCCTGCAGGCCAGGGTTCGGTGGCGCAGGGCAACGATGTTTACGATGCCCAGTGTGCGACATGCCACGGTACGTTCGGCGAGAGCAATACCTATCTGACGTTGACCGGCGTCAAGGAAAAACTGAATCAGGCCACCACGCTGTTCGACTACGTCAATCGGGCCATGCCCTTTACGCACTCCAAGTCGCTGACCGCCGACGAGGTCTATGCGGTCACTGCGTATGTACTAAACCTCAGCGATATCGTTCCAGCCGATTTCGTGGCCGACAAGGACACCCTACCCAAGGTCGAGATGCCCAATCGTGATGGCCTCAAACCCTGGCCCGGCATGATGACCATTGATGGCAAGCCCGATGTGCACAACAAATTTTCGCGGCTTGGCGACCATGAACGATGCAGCGCCGCCGGCGTCCGCGACTCCAGCCGTGGATGCTGGCGGTGCAGAGCTGGTCCAGAAGTACAGTTGCACTGTATGCCACGCGACAGAGAAGAAGATCGTCGGCCCGGCCTATCGCGATGTTGCCACCAAATACCACGGCAATGCCGAAGCGGTGGCACAGCTGACCCGGAAGATCCGGGAGGGCGGCTCGGGGGCATGGGGAACCGTTCCGATGCCGCCACAAACCGAACCGTCCGACGCTGATCTGGCCACCATTGTAGAGTGGGTGCTGGCCTTGCCCGCGGAAAAATGAATCCGTCCTGACACGTACCTGCGTGTCGTCATCCTGCCACCTTGTGAGCAGGCCAATCCATCAAAGGAATCCGTTATGAGCATGTCGAGAAGGACATTTCTTCGGGCCACCACCAGCAGCACTGCAGCATTGGTGGCCGCGGCAGCGGGCTTCCGGCCACGCCTCGCCGCAGCCGCGGACGAGCCGGCAGGACCGGTCGATCCACGCAAACAGTTCCAGGCACATACGCTTGACGATGTGGTCAAGGCCCTCGGCGGCAGCACCGCGCAGAAGTCAACCGAGATTGCCTTCCAGGCGCCGGAAATTGCCGAGAACGGTGCCGTGGTGCCGCTCGTCATCGAGAGCAAGTTGCCCGGTACGCGCATGATTGCAATCGTGTCGGAAAAGAATCCGCATGCGCTCACCGCGACGTTCCACATACCCGATGGCACCGAGCCTTACGTGATGACGCGGGTGAAGATCGCCGAGACGTCAAAGGTCACCGCGCTTGTGCAAACCGACAAGGGCTTTTTCTATACCGACTCGCTGGTCAAGGTCACCCTTGGCGGCTGCGGCGGCTGAGCCGATCCTGGAGGAAAATAACATGGCAGATCCGATGCGAATTCGTGCCACCCTCACCGGCGATACCGTCGAGGTGAAGGCGTTGATGTCCCATCCGATGGAAACCGGCCTGCGCAAGGACGCCGATGGCAAGTTGGTCCCCACGCACTACATCAACACGGTGAAGGCCAGCTGTAACGGCAAGGACGTGCTGACCGCAGACTGGGGCCCGGCTGTTTCCAAGAACCCTTTCCTGGCATTCCGCTTCAAGGGCGCGGCCAAAGGTGACAAGGTCTCGATTACCTGGAATGACTCGAAGGGCGAGTCCCGCACCGACGAAGCAGTAATCAGTTGATGGCGACGTGGTCGACGGGCAGAACCGTGTCCGTCCACTACTGCAGCTTCGTGCGGGACCGTTATCCAATGAGGCGTATGCAGGAATCGAACCCTGGATGGGCCCGGTATTCAAGGAGTCAGTGACGTGAGAACGAAGACCCGACAAATGCTGATGGGGCTGGTACTTGGCGCGATGGTCGCCACGGGTTTGGGCATGTCTCTGGTCTGGGCACAGTCCACGGCAGCCACTGATCCCCTAGCCGAGTATCGCGCCATGTTCGGTGATGACAATCCTGCCGCCTTGTGGATTGCCCGCGGCGAGGAATTGTGGAAACAGCCTCGCGGAACCGGACAGGTGGCGCTCGCCGACGCATGCGATCTTGGCATGGGCAAGGGCGTGATCAAGGGCGCCTATGCGCATCTTCCGCGCTACTTTGCAGACACTGACAAGGTCCAGGATCTGGAGACGCGCCTGCTCACGTGCATGGTCAAGGACCAGGGCATGGATCGGGCGGCCATTCTCAAGGACCGCTTCGGCGATGGCGATCGCAAGTCGGATCTGGAAGCACTATCGGCGTACCTGGTCGATGCTTCGCGCGGGGAGGCGATCAACCTGCCGTTGGAACATTCGCAGGAAAAGCGTGCCTATGAACTGGGCAAGGCGATCTTCTTCTATCGTGCCGGCACCCACGATTTTTCCTGTGCCACATGCCACAGCCAATCGGGCAAGCGAATCCGTCTGCAGGAGCTGCCAAACCTTTCCGTTGCCGGGGCTGATGCGCGCGATACATACACCGTCTGGCCGGCCTACCGCATCTCGCAAGGTGAGGTACGCACCATGGAATGGCGCATTGGCGACTGCTTCCGTCAGCAGCGAGTGCCGGAACTCAAGTTCGGATCGGAGGCGGCGATCGACCTGACCATGTTCCTCGCCAAGAACGCCGAGGGCGGCAAAATGGCTGCGCCCGGCCTCAAGCGATAGAGTAAGGAGTCGACCATGCGGACCCGTATCCCCTTGCTGCTCCTGACCGCCATCATTCCCGTGGCCGTCGTGGCCGCTGAACAGACACAGCCAGTTAACCGCAATGCGGAGGCGCTTGCGGTCATGCAGGCGTCGTTCCAACCGAAAGGCCAGGCAGGCATGGATCGATTGAAGCAGGACGAGACGCAGGCCGTCTGTTCGCAGTACGCACCCGGTGCGCCGCCAACCGATCTCACCGCGAAATTGCTTGAAGAGAATCGCGGCAAGGTCAAGTACCCGGCAGATGGAAAATATCTCGGCGACTGGAAACGCGGACAGGCCATTGCCGAGGAGGGCAAGGGCAAGCAGTCGTCGGATGATCCCGCCGAACCATCAGGTGGCAACTGTTACGCCTGCCACCAGCTCGACATGCAACAGGTCGCCTACGGTACGATCGGCCCATCGCTGTACCAGTATGGCAAGTTGCGCGGCAGCTCCGAGCCGGTGCTGAAATTGGCGTGGAGCATGATCAATGACATGAAGGGCTACACCCTCTGCTCGGCCATGCCACGATTCGGTACGAAGGGCATCCTCACCGAGCAACAAATCAAGGACGTCATGGCGCTGTTGTTCGACCCTGACTCGCCAGTCAACCAGTGACGCCTTCAGGAGCAGTTCGATGAGCATGGATCGGCGCGAATTCCTGCAGGTGCTGGCTTCTGCCGTGGCAGCCGGTCTGCCGCTCGCGTCGTCCGGAGCATTTGCCTCGAGCGCTGGCGACCCCCTGTACGATGCGCCGAAGTTCGGCAATGTCAGCCTGCTGCACATGACCGACAGCCATGCGCAGCTCATGCCCATCCATTTCCGCGAACCCTCGTACAACATCGGCGTCGGCGCGGCACGCGGCAAACCCCCTCATCTCGTTGGCGAACACCTGCTCAAGTTCTATGGCATCAAACCCGGAACCCGAGAAGCCCACGCATTGACCTGTCTCGACTTCGTCGAAGCAGCAAAACGCTATGGCAAGGTCGGCGGTTACGCGCACCT
>CAJDWV010000137.1_pt1 | contig 18243 bp, 26 predicted proteins | sample 7391731 | NCBI WGS metagenome assembly CAJDWV01 (sample SAMEA7055746, study PRJEB34461) | soil metagenome | biome: terrestrial ecosystem; feature: Peninsula; material: soil | place: Antarctica | collected 2016
GAACAGCAGGTTGCTGCTGGCTGGGTCCACGGCAGTGATGCCGAGGCAGTAGCAAACGGCGGAGTTGGCCGATGATCCGCGTCCCTGGCACAGGATCGGGGGTGTCTGGGCACGCGCCCAGGCGACGATGTCCTCCACAGTGAGAAAGAAGTGCTCATAGCGGAGTTCCGCTATCAGCGCCAGTTCGTGCTCGATCTGCGTACGCACGTTGTCGGGTACGCCCCGTGGCCAGCGATGCCCTGCGCCGACTTCGGTCAGTCGGCGCAGGTGCTCGCCTGCGGTCAGGTCGGTTGGAACCAGTTCGTGTGGATACTCGTAACCGAGATCGTCGAGTAATAAATGGCAGCGCGCCGCTATGACAAGTGTCTCCGCGACGAGATCGTGCGGATAGGTGGCGCGGATCTGCGCAATCGGGCGCAGATGCCGTTCGCCATTCGGAAACAGCGCATGGCCCGCCTCGGCAACGGTTCGCCCGGTGCGGATTGCCGTGAGGGCATCCTGGAGGGCACGTCGCCCGCGTGCGTGCATGTGCACGTCGCCGGATGCGACCAACGGCAGTGCGTGGCGCTCTCCCAGCGCTCGCAGATCCCCAAGCCGCGCGGCATCGAGGGGAGTGTGATGAAGCTCAACGGCAATCCACAAGCGACCGTGGAAAAGCTGGCCCAGCCAGCGTGCAATCACATCGCTCCCGGCATCCGGCGGTTCGGCCACGACACGCCCCGGCACCCAAAGCACGAGTACACCGTCACCCAGCGCTTCCACGTCGCTACGTGAAACCCGGTATTCGCCCTTGGCACTGCGACGACGCGCGACCGTGATCAATCGGCACAGGTCGTGGTAACCGTCTTTATTCGTGGCCAGCACAACAAGCTTCGGGCCATCGACGAGCTGCATTTCGCTGCCGACGATCAGCGGCAGCCCGGTCCGCTTGGAAGCCTCCCAAGCACGCACGATGCCAGCGAGCGAACACTCGTCTGTGATGGCAAGCGCGGTATAACCGAGATCGCGCGCGCGGTCGAACAACTCCGCCGCGCTGGACGCGCCACGCTGAAAGCTGAAGTTGCTGAGGCAATGCAATTCGGCATAGCCACTCGGGCTGTCAGAAGAATCGGCTTGCGGCTTGTGCTGGGCGAGATACATGATGGGCGCGGAGATCGCTCTGCAACAGACGGCAGGACGGGTACCCAAAGTACCTCGCGCTGCATTGGAACGGAACAAGTGTGAAAGTGTCGAGCTGTACGGATCCCGGCTGACCCACGCGAACTGCGTGAACGGTCCTGCTGTTTGTGCGGCAACTGCTCCGCAGTAGCAAGTACGTCAAGTATCACCGGATAGCGTATCGAACGATGAGACAGTCGCGAATAGATGCAGCGTGCCACCGCGCCCAGCCTGTCGTTGATCGCATGTCAGCCCGAGAATCCGATCAACCCCGCCCGGTGCTGCTCATATGGAGCGGCGGCAAGGACTGCCTGATGGCGCTTGAGTATCTTCACATGGAGCCGCGCTGGCAGGTGGTGGCACTGGTGTGCACGATGATCGACCATGACGCGCATGTCATCGCACATCACATTCCCGCACAGATCGTGCGCGAACAGGCACGTCTGCTCGGTTTGCCGTTGTATGTCATGCCGGTCCGCTGTTCGCGCAACCGCTCAACCTGGAACGGGGCGCACCACGACTCGTGAATGCTCAGTACTCCGAGTTCCACCTGGCTGCCAGGATTCCGCCTGACGACCGACGCGTTACGCGCTGACGGATTGGCGCCCGACCAAACCCCGTTTGCGCACGATCAATATGGCAAGTTCAAGCGACTGCTCATAGTTCAGGCGCGGATCGACGTGCGACTTGTACGCACACGCCAGATCCGCTTCAGTGAGATCACGCGCCCCACCGAGGCATTCCGTGACGTTCTCGCCAGTCAGTTCCAGATGCACCCCGCCGAGACGCGTTCCACAGGCCGTGTGGATGTCGGTCGCGTGCACTACTACATGATCTTTCCAAGTGCGTTCTTCTCATTCCATCCGGACTACGTGCACGTGCATCCCGGTCGATCGGACGCGCACCGTCCGCGACTGGTATCCAGATCCCGTCGCGATCGGAGGGTCGTCGTGATTCGACTTGCGGAAGCTCTTCGGACTCACCGGACACCACGGCTGATCGCACGACACACTCATCAGGGATTCCATTCAAATCCGCCACGGAAGATCACGTCGGGCAACACGGCTTCGAACGCTGCGAAACCATTGCGCGGTTGCTGGCCAATGGAATCGAAGTAACCGCCGATATAGACGTTCCCGGCCGCCGCCGTCAGCGCCGGTATCGCGTCGCTGCTGGAAAGCAGGTGGTAGGCGAAAGGATCCCACTCCGGATCGACGCTGCCCGTTTGTCCCGACATGCGACGCAGCGATGATTCGTCTCCGGTGCCCACCTGAAAAAAGCCACTCGCGTAGACCATGCCGTTGTGATCCACGGTCAGATGCGAAATGTTCTCCGCCATCCAGTTGCTTCCCGGCGTGAGATTCGGAGACCAGTTTTCGACCGCCAACCCATCGCCGATTCCGTACAGTTTCGCAACCAGGTAGCGATCCTGGCCGCCGATCGCTCCGAATGCGCCAGCCACGTAAACCGCATCGTTCTGATCGACGGCGATCGCGCTCACCGGGCCACTGCTGGACGGATCCCACGATGCATCGACCTGGCCAGTCGCACTGGAAACCTTCGCGATGTTGTTGCGTGGGACGCCATGTATGCGGGTAAACGAACCGCCGACGATGGCCTCATTCGCCGACGACAATCCGATTGCATTCACCGAACAACACGGCAAGTACCACTGGGAAACCACATCCGCCGTCGTTCCGGACAGCAGCACGAGATACGAGACCAGACTTTCCTTTATTCGCGTGAAGTCGCCGCCAGCGTAGAGGTTTCCATTGGCGTCGATGGCAATGGCCCGTACGCGATCGTCCGGTCGCGGCCACCAGTTGGGATCGGCGCTCCCGGCCCCGACTGCGTCAAGCTTCGCGAGTCGTTCGATTCCCTGCCCGCCGATCTGCGTGAACTCGCCGGCCGCGTAAACGCTGTCGTCGGGCGCAACGGCGAGTACGTCCACCAGGCCGTTTGCGGCGGGATCCCACTGGTTATCGATTTGCCCGTCGGCGTCCAAGCGCAGGATGTTGCTGCGAAGGAACTGTCCCGACTTGCGGAATCGTCCGCCGATGACGAGACCGCCGCCGGGGCGCGCAGCAATGGCCAGCGCGTAGCCGGCCCGTTCGGCGTCGATGATGGCATCCATCACTTGGCCATCGGCCGACACGCGCGCCAGCGCCAGCCGCGATTCGCCGCCCACTTGCCCGAACGATCCGCCGATCAGCAACGAGCCGTCGGAATCGAGGAACAATTCCCCGACGTAGGACTCGGCACCCGGATTCCAATCGTCCACGGCCTCGCCGGTCGCACCCGAAAGCTTGGCAATCGAACGGCGTGGACGGTTGCCGATGTAGTTGAAATTGCCGCCGACATATACGGAACCGTCGAGGGCGACTTGCAACGAGCCGACCAGAGCGAGGGACGGCGTCCAACCCGGCACATCCAGTCCATCCACGCCCGACAACTTGCGAACGCCGAATTCACCACCGACATACAACGCGCCAGCCGGATCCAACGCCAGCGCTTTGAGATCGTCGCGCGATGTTCCGAGTTCGGTCGTCAGCCATGCCGGATCGATATCGCCACTGGTGCCGTCTAGCTTTTGCAACTCGCACGCGCAATCGGAATACCAGACACCGGATCTGCCGACGTACAGGTCGCCATTCGCATTGATCTCAATGGCCTCCACGTAACCTGACTGGCCCCACCAGTGCTGCCACGCGGGATCCCGCTCGCCGGTCACGGGCGAGTACTTTCCGAGCGTTTTCCCCGCTGCGTACACCGAACCATCGGCGCCGATCGCAATCGCGCTCGTCACTTCGTGGATGTCGGGATTCCAACTCGGGTCGAGGGCGCCGGTCTGGCCATCGAGTTTCACGACGTAGGGCGACTTGACGCCATCGACGTGCCAGAAGTAGCCGCCAACGTAGAGCGCACCGTAGTCGTCGACGGCGATCGCCCTCACCTGCCCGTCGAAGGTCGGGTGCCAGTCCGGGTCGAGCGCTCCGTCCGGCAGCAACCGCGCAATATTGCTCCTGGTGACACCATTCACGGACAGAAAACCGCCACCGAAGATGATCCCGCCGTCGGGCTGGCGCACAATCGCGGCGACGTAGCCCGCATCCAGCAGGTGCGGGTCGGGATCCGGCAACGGTACCTGTGCCATCGCGTCGATGGCCAGCGACAGGAGGAATGCGCCAACGCACATCGCCGGCCATCCTGGTTCGAGCAACCTGGAAATCGACATTCGCCCTCCTTTGCCGCTCACGCATCCCTCCGCTGGCGAATTGCGTTGCCGGGGCCGCAATCCTACCTGACGTCGAGAGTCTTGCCACGCTTGCGAACAATCAGCATTGCCAGCTCCAGCGATTGCTCATAGTTCAGACGCGGGTCGACGTGTGATTTGTAGGCACGTGCGAGGTCCGCTTCGGTCAGATCCCGAGCCCCGCCGAGGCACTCGGTGACGTTTTCACCCGTGAGTTCCAGGTGAACGCCGCCAAGACGCGTACCGCAGGCGGCATGCACGTCGAACGCGCGATCGAGCTCGGCGCGGATATTGTCGAAGCGCCGGGTCTTGACACCATTGGCGACGGCTTCGGTGCGGGTCGCACGTCCACAATACGCGGCGACCGGCCGAACGCACGGCGTTGAGCAACGGGGGAAGCTTCGCCTCGATGTGCCCGGCACCCATGCGGTGGATCAGCACAAGGCGACCGGGCTCGTTGTCGGGGTCGAGAACCTCGATCAGTCGCAGCAATCGGTCTGGTGCAGTCTCCGGCCCGATCTTCACGCCGATCGGATTGCGGATGCCGCGGCAGAACTCCACATGTGCGCCGTCTAAATCAGCCGTACGCATGCCGATCCACGGGAAATGGGTCGACAGGTCGAACCAGCCCCATTGGCGTGGCACCTGGCGGGTCAGCGCCTGTTCGTAATGCAGCACCAGCGCCTCGTGAGACGTGTAGAAATCGACGCGGCGGTAACTGCCGATCGGCTCGTCCGCGAGCGTCTCCATGAAGCGCATCGAGTTACCGATCGAATCGACCATCTGCCGGTACTCGCTCTGCAGCGGCGAGTGATCGACCCAGGCAAGATCCCAGTATTCGGGATGATGCAGATCGGCGAACCCGCCATCGATGAGCGCGCGCACGAAATTGAGCGTCATCGCCGAATGTGCGTATCCGCCTATCAGGCGCTGCGGATCGGCGCGGCGCGCCGCTTCGGTGAATGCCGCACCATTGACGAGGTCACCGCGATACGTCGGAAGCGTGACTCCGTTGTGTGTTTCGCTGTCGCACGAGCGCGGCTTGGCGTACTGACCGGCAAAGCGCCCCATGCGTACCACCGGCATCTTCAGGCCATGCACAAGCACCAAGCTCATCTGCAACAGAACCTTGAGGCGATTGGAAATGACCGGTGAGGTGCACTCCTCGAAGGTCTCTGCGCAATCGCCGCCCTGTAGCAGGAAGCGGCGACCTTCGGCGGCTTCGGCGAGCAGGTGCCGAAGCGCAAAGATCTCCCACGATGTCACCAGCGGCGGAAACCCGCTCAGTGAGGCGAGCGCAGTCTGAAGTTCGCCGCTATCGTCGTAGGCGGGCTGCTGGCTTTGTGGGTATTTCTTCCAGGAACCCGGCGACCAGTCGGGCATTTCGCGAACCGGTCCAATCGGGCAGGCGTGGGCTTTCATTATTAGACTCATGCTGCGTTGCCGCAAATCATCATGGCATAGCCAGCCGGATGACAGCCAGAATAATTTGCGTGCGCAGCATCAGGCACGACGCCGGAATCCAGCCCAGAGCGCACCCACACCGAGTAACACATACCAGATCAGCGTCCAGCCAGGCATCGGAATTCCAAGAAACGCCCAGCTCACCACGCCACAATCACCCGATCCCGTGAATGCCTTGCGGATGGCGTCGGTGAGGGGGAACGAATTGATCAGATAGTTGAGGCCGGGGCCGCAGCCGGCCAGCAATGGATCGACGGGGTGCAGTTGCAGCCACAGATGCCGTCCGGCAACGCCTGCGCCGATCGCTGCCGCAATGAGTACGAGCAGCGCGTATACGCGCCGCGCTGTCCCGCGCGGGCCATGCACGGCACCGATCGCAAAGATGATCGCCATGGCAATGAACGCGATCCGCTGGAAGATGCACATCGGACACGGCTCGATGCCCATGGCGAACTGCTCGTAGTACGCATACGCGAGCAACGACACCGAGATGATGGCTCCCGCGACAAACTGCGTGCGAAACGGCCAGTCCAGGGGATTCAGCTTCATGGATCGCACTCCGGAAAACGATGCAATGCAGCCCGACGCGCAGGTGCGCAAGGTGCCTTCAGGGTAACGAAAACGACGCGGCCCCGGGCAACTGGGTCACCCGGGGCCGCAAACAGTATCAACAACCCGTACCAGCGGAATCGCGGGTTTCGAAGTTATTCGGCTGCCTCGACCTTCGGCCGGTCGACCAGCTCAACGTATGCCATGGGCGCGTTGTCACCTACGCGAAAGCCACACTTGAGGATACGCAGATAGCCGCCCGGCCGCGCGCTGTAACGCGGACCGAGTTCGACGAACAGCTTGCCGACCGCCTGCTTGTCGCGCAACCGTGCGAATGCGAGCCGGCGATTGGCGACGCCGTCGGTCTTGGCGAGCGTGATAAGCGGCTCAGCCACGCGTCGCAGTTCCTTGGCCTTGGGCAGGGTCGTGCGGATCAGTTCGTGCTTGAACAACGACGACGCCATGTTCTTGAACATTGCCTCGCGATGGCTGCTCGTGCGATTAAGTTTGCGTCCGGATTTCTGATGCCGCATGGTCGTGCTTCCAGTTGAATTTACAGCGCACCGTCAAAAGGGGCGACGCTTTCATAAAAAGTGCGGCCACGGATGGCCGCTTTTGATATCCGGTCAAGGAACGCAATGCATGCCGCGACCGGTGTTCTGTTCGTGTCGCGATCACGGACGATCGCACTAGTAAATAAATTGGCTCGGGCTCGCGTCGCAATTCAAACGAAGCAAGTGCGTTGCCGGCTAACCAAGTTGCATGCCGTGCGACAGTCCCGGCGGTGGCCAGGTTTCAAGCTTCATGCCCAGCGACAATTCGCGCTGCGCGAGCACGTCCTTGATTTCGGTCAGTGACTTCTTGCCGAGGTTGGGCGTCTTGAGCAACTCGACCTCGGTCTTCTGCACCAGATCGCCAATGTAATAGATGCTTTCGGCCTTGAGGCAGTTGGCCGAACGAACCGTCAGCTCCAGATCGTCGATCGGGCGCATCAGGATCGGATCGACGCCGCTCTTTTCCGACTGCGTGGCTTCGCTCTCGCTGCGCGTGAAGTCGCCGAAAACGGTTAGCTGCTCCTGGATGATCTCCGCAGCCTTGCGCACGGCCTCTTCGGCATCAATCGCGCCGTTCGTCTCGATGTTGAGTACCAGCTTGTCGAGGTCGGTACGCTGCTCCAGACGCGCACTGTCGACGTGATAGGCAACGCGACGAACCGGGCAGAACGATGCGTCGATCTGCAAGCGGCCGATCGGACGTGCTTCCTCATCAGGCAGCACGCGCGTCGTCGCCGGTTGATAGCCAACACCCGCCTCGACCTTGAGACGCATGTTGAGCTCGGTGTCCTTGGTCAGGTGGCAGATCACGTGATCGGGATTGATGATCTCGACCGAATGGTCGGTCTGGATATCACCCGCGGTCACTACGCCACGCGTATTGCGGCTGAGGGTCAGCATGCTCTGATCATGACCATGCATGCGGATTGCGACGTCCTTGAGGTTCAGCAACACCTCGATGACATCTTCCTGCAGGCCTTCGAGCGTGGTGTACTCATGCAGTACGTTGTCGATCTCGACTTCGGTGATCGCGCTGCCCGGAATGGAGGACAGCAATACCCGACGCAAGGCGTTGCCCAGCGTATGACCGAAGCCGCGCTCCAACGGCTCGACCGTGACCTTTGCGCGATTGGGCCCGGTGCGTTCGATATGCATGCCGCGCGGACGCAGCACCTTGGTGGAAGATCCCGCCATGTACGATGACTCCCAAAAAATCCTGTGCGGACTCTTTTATCAGAAAAGAAACCGAGCGAAAGCCGAGAGGAGGCCTACTTGGAGTAGAGCTCGATGATCAGGCTTTCATTGATGTCGGTAGGCAGATCCATGCGTTCCGGCAGCGCCTTGAGCACGCCGCTGAACTTGGCCGGATCGACCTCCATCCACGCAGGAACCAGATCCATCTCCTGCGCTACATTGACTGCTTCCTTGACGCGCAACTGGTTCTGCGCGCGCTCGGTCAGAACGATCTCGTCGCCCGCCTTGACCTGATAGGAAGGCAGATTCACCTTCTTGCCATTTATGGTGACAGCCTCGTGCGAAACCAACTGGCGTGCCTGGGCGCGGGTGACGGCAAATCCCATGCGGTACACGACGTTGTCGAGACGCCCTTCGAGCATGCGCAGGAGGTTTTCCCCAGCATTGCCCTTTTGAGCCGTCGCCTTTTTGTAATAGCTGCGGAACTGCCGCTCGAGAAGACCGTAGATGCGCTTCACTTTCTGCTTCTCGCGAAGCTGCACGCCGTAATCGGACAGCCGTCCGCGCCGCGTGCCGACGCCGTGCTGGCCGGGCTTCTGCTCCAGCTTGCATTTGGAATCGATCGAACGCGCCGGACTCTTGAGGGAAAGATCCGCGCCTTCGCGGCGCGCGAGTTTGCAGGTGGGTCCAGTATATCTAGCCATGATTCAAACCCTGCGCTTCTTGGGCGGACGGCAACCGTTATGCGGAATCGGCGTGACGTCGATGATGTTGGTAACCTTGAAACCGGCGTTGTTCAGCGAACGCACCGATGATTCGCGACCCGGGCCAGGACCCTTGACACGCACCTCGACCGTCTTGATGCCGTAATCAGCCGCGGCCTTGGCAGCCTTGTCGGCCGCGACCTGCGCTGCGAACGGCGTCGACTTGCGCGATCCGCGGAAACCCGCACCGCCGGAAGTCGCCCAAGACAACGCGTTGCCCTGACGGTCGGTGATCGTGATGATCGTGTTGTTGAACGAAGCCTGCACGTGGGCAATGGCATCGGTCACGACGCGACGGGCCTTCTTCCGGGTCTTGCTTGCGGCCGGTTTGCTCATGAATTTCTCGAATCCGTATCAGTCGGGGACGTAAAACGTGTCGTATTTGTCATTTTCTGATCGCGCGGCGCGGGCCCTTGCGGGTGCGCGCATTGGTGCGGGTACGCTGACCACGCAACGGCAGGCCGCGGCGGTGACGCAGGCCGCGATAGCTGCCAAGATCCATCAGGCGCTTGATCGACATGCCGACTTCGCGACGCAGATCACCCTCGATCGTGAGCTTGCCGATTTCCTGGCGAAGCTGCTCTACTTCGGCCTCGGTCAGATCCTTGATCTTGGAAGCCGGGTCGATGCCCGTTTCCACGCAGATCTTCTTCGACCGCGAGCGGCCGATACCGTAAATACTTTGCAGGCCGATCCACACATGCTTGTGAACCGGCAGATTAATGCCTGCGATGCGCGCCATACTTAGTTGTCTCCGAAGCGCCAGTTGCGCAGTGAACTGGCTATTTTAACGTGAATTGATCCGCGATGGAACCATTTGTGCGATGAAACCTGTTACTCAACGATTCCGAAGATTTGCCTTGCGCAGCAGGCTTTCATACTGATGCGATACCAGATGCGCCTGGATCTGGGCAGTGAAGTCCATAACCACGACCACAACGATCAGCAGTGAGGTACCACCAAAATAGAACGGTACGTGCCACGCATTGCGCATGATGTCCGGTATCAGACACACCGCGACCAGATACAGCGCACCGACACCGGTCAAGCGGGTCAGCACGCCGTCGACGTAATCGGCGGTCGCCTTGCCAGGGCGGATACCCGGAATCAGCGCGCCGGAGCGCTTGAGGTTGTCGGCCGTTTCCTGAGAGTTGAACACCAGCGCGGTATAAAAGAACGCGAAGACCGCGACCATGAAACCGTACAGCGCCATGTACAGCGGTTCACCCGGAGCAAGCGCGGAAGTCAGCCGCTGCAACCACTGGATCTGATTGCCACTGTTGAACCACGCCGTAGCCGTCGCCGGAAACATGATCAGCGACGACGCGAAAATGGGCGGGATCACGCCCGACATGTTGATCTTGAGTGGCAGGTGCGAACTCTGGTTCATGTAGGCCTTTCCGGCACCGCCCTGGCGTCGCGCGTAATTGACCGTAATACGCCGCTGGCCACTTTCCATGAACACCACGAACGCGGTTACGGCAAGCACGAAGACCAGCACGATCAACACCATGAGCACCGACAGCTCGCCGCTTTGGGCCATCCCCAGGGTGACCACTACCGCCGATGGCAAGCCGGCCACGATACCCGCGAAAATGATCAGCGAGATGCCGTTGCCGACGCCGCGCTCGGTCATTTGTTCACCAAGCCACATCAGGAACATCGTACCGGCGGTCAGGCCCACTACGGTCGCGAGGATGAACTGCGGGCCCGGGTTGTACACCACTCCTTGCTGCTGCTGTAGCATCGTGGCCACACCGAACGACTGGAACAGCGCAAGTCCGACAGTACCAAAGCGCGTGTACATGGTCAGCTTGCGGCGGCCCGATTCACCTTCCTTCTTGAGCTGCTGCCAGGCCGGAATCACCGATCCGAACATCTGCACGATAATCGACGCGGAGATGTACGGAATCACGCCCAGCGCAAACAGGGAAAAGCGCGCCAGCGCGCCGCCCGAAAACATGTTGAACATGTCCAGCAGGCCGCCACCACCCTCGACCAGTCGCGCCATCGCGTTGGGATTGACGCCCGGCACGGGGATGAACGAACCAAGCCGAAACACGACCAGCGCGCCGACCACAAACAGCAGACGCTGCTTGAGTTCGGTCAACTTGCCGAGCGAAGCCATCGCACTGGGCTTGGAAGCTGCCACCACTATTACTCCACGCTGCCGCCGGCAGCCTCGATTGCGGCCCGGGCCCCGGCCGTCGCCGCGACTCCTTTGAGCTTGACCGCGCGGGTGATGTCACCCTTCTTGACGATTTTTGCGCGCATCGCGCGGGTACCCGTGAGACCGGCGGCCTTCAACGCATCGAAGTCGACCGTATCGGCCTTCATGGACTCAAGCTGATAGAGCATAACCTCGCAGGTTTCATGCGCGGTCCTGGAGCGGAAACCGACCTTCGGCAGGCGACGCTGCAGCGGCATCTGGCCGCCCTCGAATCCCGGCTTGACCTTGCCCTTACCGGAACGTGCGTACTGGCCCTTGTGGCCACGACCGCAGGTCTTGCCGAGTCCGGAACCAATGCCCCGGCCGACACGAACCCGTTCGCGACGAGCGCCCTTGGCGGGCTTGAGAGTGTTCATGCGCATGTTTATTCCTCGACCCGCACCAGGTAGTTCACCTGGTTGATCAAACCGCGAACCGATGGGGCAGTGCTGTCAGCCATTGCCGAGTACCTCTTCGACCGTCTTGCCGCGCTTGGCGGCAATATGCTCCGGCGACTCCATGGCCTTGAGACCATTGATCGTCGCGCGGACAAGATTGATGGGATTGCGCGAGCCGACGGCCTTTGCAAGCACGTTCTTGACGCCGACCACCTCGAGCACGGCACGCATCGCGCCACCGGCAATCACGCCGGTACCTTCCGAAGCCGGCTGCATGTAGACACGCGCCGCGCCGTGGTTGGCCTTGACGGCATGATACAACGTGCCGTTGTTGAGCTTGATTTCGATCATGGTCTTGCGTGCGCGTTCCATCGCCTTCTGGATCGCGACCGGAACCTCGCGTGCCTTTCCGTACCCGAAGCCCACGCGGCCTTCGCCGTCACCGACGACCGTCAGTGCGGTAAAGCTCATCTGCCGACCGCCCTTGACCGTCTTGGCCACGCGGTTGACCGCAATCAGCTTCTCCAGGAAGCCGTCACTGGTATCACGTTCACTGGGACCCGCCATGTTTCACCTCTTGCCGCCCTTGCGGTGCGGACTTCTGCTTGCGGCTGAGCCGCTTGGAGTTGTGTGTATCTATTCGGGAATCGGGAATCGTGAATAGGGACTCGGTAAAAGCCGGTGGACAACAATCTCGCCGGTAGCTGTTTTTCCGATTCCCTATTCCCGATTCTCCATTCCCGGCATTTCAGAACTTCAGACCGGCCTCGCGCGCTGCGTCCGCGAGCGCGGCGACGCGGCCGTGATAGCGAAAACCCGAACGATCAAACGCCACCGAATCGATCCCGGCCTTGATCGCGCGCTCGGCAACGGCCTTGCCGACGGCTGCCGCGGCCGCCTTGTTCTTGGTGCCCTGCAGGCCACTGGCGACATCTTTCTGCACCGTCGACGCGGCCGCGACCACGGTATCGCCGGAGGCGCTGAATACCTGTGCGTAGATATGCTGACCGCTGCGATGCACGCTCAGGCGCGGCACTGCCAGAGCGCGGATATGCGAGCGGGTCGCCTTGGCGCGGCGCAGTCTTGCAATGTTCTTTTTCATGTTGGAATCTCCGGAAGCTGTAGTAGGCAAGATTGCGAATTGGAACTGCGCTTTGGTTGAATTCCGGCCAGGGATGGCCGCTTTCACGCGCACGAACAGCGCATTTACGCCTTCTTGGCTTCCTTCAGAGTGATCTTCTCACCGGCATAGCGCACGCCCTTGCCCTTGTAGGGCTCCGGCGGACGGAATGCGCGGATCTTTGCGGCAACCTGGCCGACCTGCTGCTTGTCCGTGCCCTTGATCAGGATCTCGGTCTGCACTGGGACTTCCAGCGTGATGCCTTCCGGCGCCTTGAAAACGACGGGATGCGAGAAGCCGAGCGTCAGATTGATATCCTTGCCCTGCATCGCAGCCCTGTAACCGACACCGACCAACTCAAGCTTGCGCGTGTAACCTTCGGTAACGCCCTCCACCATGTTCGCCAGCAGCGAACGTGCGGTACCGGCCATCTTGACGTCATCCTGACGGGTGGCGCTGAAAAGAATTTCATTGTCCTTCGCATTCACGTCGACGCCTGCGGGTATCGCAAGCTGCAAGGTGCCCTTGGGGCCCTTGACCGTGATTGCTTCAGAACGAACCTGGCATTCCACACCCTTGGGGAGTGCGACAGGCATATTGGCAATGCGCGACATTTCTTGATCTCCCTGATCAGGCAACCAGACCGATGATCTCGCCACCGAGCCCTTTTTCGCGGGCGCTGGCGTCGGTCATGATGCCGGCGGAAGTGGATACGATCGCGACGCCCAGACCATTCAGGATCCGAGGTATCTCATTCTTGCCACGATATACACGCAGGCCCGAACGACTGACTCGCTGCAGACGCTCAATGACGGGCTTGCCTTCGTAATACTTGAGGTCGATCTGCAGCGTCGGCTTGGGACCGTCGGCAGCCACCTGGAAATCGCCCAGATAACCCTCTTCCTTCAACAACGTGGCGATGGCTTGCTTGACGCGCGAGGATGGCATCGTGACGTTACGTTTGCCGACTGCCTGCGCATTGCGGATGCGCGTAAACATGTCGGCGATGGGATCAGTCATGCTCATTGGATACTACCTTCGAGTGCACCGATATCCGCGAAAATGCGGGTTTCGTGATTCCGGAATTGAGGATTCGGGAGTGTGATTCGCGAAGCTTGCACTGGTTGCGAATCCCGAATCCCGACTGTTTGTTACCAGCTCGCCTTGCGAAGACCCGGAACGTCGCCGCGCATGGTGGCCTCGCGCAGCTTCTGACGGCCAAGGCCGAACTTGGAATAGACACCGCGCGAACGACCCGTCAGCGCACAGCGGTTGCGCTGGCGCGAAGGGCTGGAATCACGCGGCAGCTTCTGCAGCTTGATCACCGCATCCTGCTTCTCCTCGTACGAGGCCGATTCGCTGACGATGATCTTCTTCAGCTCAATGCGGCGATCACCATAGCGCTTGACCAGCTTCGTGCGCTTGATGTCGCGATTTACCATGGACTTCTTTGCCATAAACTTTTCCTGCTTGCGCGGTATTTGTGTCGGGATCGAATGCGTGACTGATCAGGTGCGGAACGGGAAGCGGAACGCCTCGAGCAGTGCCCGACCTTCCTCGTCCGATTTCGCGGTCGTGGTTATCGCGATATCCATGCCACGCAACGCATCGATCTGATCGAACTCGATTTCGGGGAAGATGATCTGCTCCTTGATGCCCATGTTGAAGTTGCCACGGCCATCGAAGGAACGCCCGGATATGCCACGGAAATCGCGAACCCGCGGCAGCGAAATATTGATGAACCGGTCAAGGAACTCGTACATGCGCCCCCGGCGCAGCGTGACCTTGCAACCAATCGGCCAGTTCTCACGGATCTTGAAGGTGGCGTGCGCCTTGCGTGACAGCGTCACGATCGGCTTCTGGCCCGCGGCCTTTGCCATGTCGCCGACCGCGTTCTCAAGCACCTTCTTGTTGCCGACCGCCTCGCCCACGCCCATGTTGAGCGTGATCTTGACCAGGCGTGGAACCTGCATCGGGTTGCTGTAGCCGAATCGCTCCATGAGTTGCGGAACGACCTGCTCCTTGTAGATTTTCTGAAGGCGTGTCATGGCATTATCCTCAGGCGTCAACCACTTCGCCCGAAGAACGGAACACGCGGACCTTGCGCCCATCCTCGAGCGTCTTGTAGCCCACGCGCTCGCCCTTGTTCGAGACGGCGTTGAACAGCATTACGTTGGAAATATCGATCGACGCTTCGCGTTCGATGATGCCGCCAGGCTGCTGAGCCTGCGGGTTCGGCTTGGTGTGGCGCTTGACCAGGTTGACGTTCTGCACAAACACACGACCACCGGTAACACGCATGACTTCGCCGCGCTGACCCTTGTTCTTGCCGGTGATCACGACGACCTGGTCGCCCTTCCTTATCCTGTTCATATCTCGTGTTCTCTACTATTTCGAATTTGCGTCAGCGTACTCGCGCAATCCCGATTCCCGGTTCTCAAAGCACTTCCGGAGCGAGCGAGATGATCTTCATGAAACGCTCGCCGCGCAGCTCGCGCGTGACCGGCCCGAAGATTCGCGTACCGATCGGCTCAAGCTTGTTGTTGAGAAGCACGGCAGCGTTACCGTCGAAACGGATCAGCGACCCGTCGGCACGACGCACGCCCTTGCGTGTGCGCACTACGACAGCGTCATACACCTCGCCCTTCTTCACCTTGCCGCGCGGAATCGCTTCGCGCACCGAAACCTTGATCACGTCACCGATCGCGGCGTAACGGCGCTTCGAGCCACCGAGCACCTTTATGCACATCAGTTCGCGAGCGCCGCTGTTGTCCGCCGCGGACAGCGTGGTCTGCATCTGGATCATCTTGCTACTCCTTCCGTCCGCAGCACTTACTGCTGAGCACGCGCGATGATGTCGACCACGCGCCAGTTCTTGGTTTTTGAAATCGGGCGGCATTCGACGATTCGCACGGTGTCGCCTTCACGGCAATCACCGGCCGCGTCATGCGCGTGCACCTTCGTCGAGCGCCGTATGATCTTGCCGTACAACGGATGCTGCACCTGCCGTTCAAGCAACACGGTCACAGTGTTCTGCATCTTGTTGCTGACCACGCGACCTTCGGCGGCGCGTTGAATCTTCTGCTTTTCTTCGCTCATGACCTGCGTTCCTGATTCATTGCGCCGAGCAGGGTCTTGGCCTGCGCGATCTCGCGCCGCACGCGCTTGAGCTGATGCAGCTGGGTGAGCTGTCCGGAGCCTTTCTGCATACGCAGGTTGAACTGCTCACGGCGCAGATCGAGCACATGCTCGCTCAACTCTGCAGCCGATTTCTGACGAAGTTCCTGAATATCCATTAAAGCGCCGTCCGGGTGATGAACTGGGTTTGCACCGACAACTTGGCAGCGGCGAGGCGAAACGCCTCGCGTGCGTCGGCTTCGCTCACGCCTTCGATTTCGTACAACATGCGGCCAGGCTGGATCGGCGCAACCCAGAATTCAACGTTGCCCTTGCCTTTGCCCATGCGCACCTCGATCGGCTTCTTGGTGATCGGCTTGTCGGGAAAGACGCGAATCCACACCTTGCCACCACGCTTGACGAAGCGCGTGATGCAACGACGCGCGGCCTCGATCTGGCGTGCAGTCAACTGCCCATGGGTGGTCGCCTTCAGGCCGAATTCGCCGAAGCTGACCTTGTTCGCAACGAACGCGAGACCGTGGTTGCGGCCCTTGTGAACCTTGCGGTATTTGGTGCGCTTGGGTTGCAGCATTGCCTTATCCTGTACTTTTGCGATCGTCCGTGATCGCGAAGATCAAAATGCGGTCATCCGAACCGCGAAGTGTTTGCTTTTGCGATCGTCCTGATCGCGAGAGTCAAAAAACGATCAATCCCGCTTTGCACCGCGGCGTGGAGGACGATCCTCGCCTTCGGGTCTGGATGAACGACGCGGGCCGCGTTCTTCGGCCGCCTCGGCCTTGGCTTCCTGGACGGCCGCATGCAGATCGAAGATTTCACCCTTGTAGATCCACACCTTGACGCCGATAATTCCGTAGGTCGTACGCGCCTCGGCGAATCCGTAATCGATGTCCGCACGCAAGGTGTGCAGCGGAACGCGACCCTCGCGATACCACTCCGAACGCGCGATCTCGGCACCATTCAGGCGGCCACCGACATTGACCTTGATGCCCAGCGCGCCGAGGCGCATCGCATTCTGTACCGAGCGCTTCATTGCGCGACGGAACATGATGCGGCGCTCAAGCTGCTGCGCAATCGATTCGGCCACCAGCTGCGCATCGAGTTCCGGCTTGCGCACTTCGGTCACGTTGATGTGCGCCGGCACACCCATGACGTCGGAGACTTCCTTGCGCAGACGTTCGATGTCTTCGCCCTTCTTGCCGATCACCACACCCGGTCGCGCCGTGTGAATGGTGACGCGCGCGGACTTGGCCGGACGTTCGATCGTGATTTTCGAGATACCGGCCTGCGCAAGCTTCTTCTTGAGCAGCTCACGCACCTTGAGATCCGCGACAAGGTAGTTGGCGTACTCGCCCTTCTTTGCGAACCACTTGGAGTTCCAGTCCTTGGAGATACCAAGGCGGATACCGATCGGATGAACTTTATGACCCATCGTTGCCGTCCTGTCGAAACTTACTCGCCCACGACCACGGTAATGTGGCTGGTGCGTTTGAAAATCCGCGTACCGCGGCCCTTGGCACGCGCACGCATGCGTTTGAAAATCCGCGTACCGCGGCCCTTTGCGCGGGCACGCATGCGCTTGAGGATTGGTCCCTCGTCGACCATGATCGTGGCGACCTTGAGTTCGTCCACATCGGCGCCGAGGTTGTTTTCCGCATTCGCAATCGCGGAAAGGAGAACCTTTCTGATGATCTGTGCGGCCTTCTTGTCACTGAACGTGAGTAGGTTGGTAGCACGCTCCACACCGAGACCGCGTACCTGATCTGCGACCAGGCGCGCCTTCTGGGGGGAAATGCGCGCGCTGCGCAGGATTGCTCTGGCTTGGGTATCCATGATCCGATCCTATTTCTTCTTCTTCGCGTCCGCGGCCTTGCGGTCGCCGGAATGGCCCTTGAAGGTGCGCGTGACAGCGAACTCACCGAGCTTGTGTCCGACCATGTTCTCGTTGACAAGCACCGGAACGTGCTGACGACCGTTGTGGATGGCGAGCGTCAGCCCCACCATGTCTGGAACGATCATTGAACGACGCGACCAGGTCTTGATCGGACGCTTGCTATTGGCAGCCGTCGCGGCCTCCACCTTGTGCATCAGGTGATGGTCGACGAACGGCCCTTTTTTAAGAGAACGTGGCATGTGTTGTTAACCCCTACGGTCGCGCACAATGAACTTCTGCGTGCGCTTGTTCTTGCGAGTTTTGTAGCCCTTGGACGGCTGGCCCCATGGCGACACCGGGTGCGGGTTACCCTGACCGGCCTTGGCTTCACCACCGCCATGCGGATGGTCCACCGGATTCATTGCCGCACCACGAACCGTCGGGCGGATACCGCGCCAGCGACTGGCGCCGGCCTTGCCCAACTTTTCGAGACTGTGTTCGGAGTTGCCGGCTTCGCCGATCGTCGCACGACATTCGGCGGGTACCCTGCGCATTTCTCCCGAGCGCAAACG
>CAJDWV010000027.1_pt1 | contig 18070 bp, 14 predicted proteins | sample 7391731 | NCBI WGS metagenome assembly CAJDWV01 (sample SAMEA7055746, study PRJEB34461) | soil metagenome | biome: terrestrial ecosystem; feature: Peninsula; material: soil | place: Antarctica | collected 2016
CGCTCTCGTTCGCCATAGGCTGGAGGTTTACGCAATGAAACGTTTAGCAACAAGCTTGATTGCATTATGCGCGGCCGTGGGCCTTGCCCACGCCGCGAGCACGCTCGGGGCCAACCCGAGCGCAACACAAAGCCTGCGCGACGCACCCGTCACGCTGGCTTTGGGCGATGTCTACCAGATGAGCGACAACGTGCCGATCGATGGCAACGGCGTGGACTTCCCCGCGCCGTACTGCCCGGTGTCGTACAGGCTCGGAGTCCATCCAATCACTCGCGTCCGTGGTATGGGTATCGACAACCAATCCGATCCCACGCTCGACGCTTCGCCGTCATTGGAGGATTTCACCGCCGTGGTCGGTCAGGTGCAAACGGGTGAGCTCGTTGACATAAGCGTCAAAGGCAAGAACGTGGGCGACTCGCCTGAGGGCGTCAAGGTCTACATCGACTGGAACCAGGATGGCATCTTCGACGATCCCACCGAAGGTTACTTGATCGGCTATCTGATCTATTCGACGGGTACCGACGGTAGGCAAGTGACGGCGTCGATCCGGGTGCCCAGCTCGGCAAGGACCGGCGAAACGCGCATGCGCGTGATCAAGGCATTCGACCTGATGGCCAATCCCTGGTCGTGCAATGAGGGCAACGCCATTTGGGGCCAGGCAGAAGACTACACGCTGTACGTTGGCGGGATGGAAAGCGAAGCGATCTTCTGCGGCAGTTTCGAGGAAGGCGAGGGTGGTTCCTGCGGCACGCCGCCTCAGACAGATATCGTCTACAGCGGCCCGCGCAACGTCGCCATCCCGCCGACCGAGGCCGGACTGAGAATCAACTTCGTGACCGGCGAGATGTCATCGGAGAACGTCCCCGGTCTTGACTTGGCAATTGCCAAAGCTGACCCGTATCTTTGGGGTCCCGTCATGTTCTTTTCTTGGGGGGGCGGAAACAGCGCTGGCGTTGCGTCGGCAGAGGTGAGGTCGTACCTGGTGCTTGCCCCTGGCGACACGATCGGGCCCTCCTCGACGTTCATCAGCGACGGCTGGGGCCAGACCACCGCCTTTTTGAACTACTGGAATGGGATGAACGGCTATCTCGGCGTCAAGTTCATGAACGAGGAGACCGGTGAGGTCAACTACGGTTACGTGCATATGCTGACCACCTCTGGAACCGGATTCCCGGCCATGATCATGGATTACGCCTACGACAAGTCAGGCGCGGCGATCACGATTCCGTAATCGCGCAGCGTCATCGCGACACTCCAGGGCCTCCCTCCGGGGAGGCCTTTTTTTGATTCTTCGCGCACGGAACGTTCTTGCGCATGGCGCGGTTCTAAAACCGCCCTACGTTTCGGAAGTCCTCTGTGCGAACCGCCGCGCCAATACTGCGCAGACCATGAGCTGGATCTGGTGGAAAAGCATCAGCGGCAGGATCATCGGGCCGATCGCTGCGCCGCTGAACAATACCTGGGCCATCGGCACGCCAGCGGCGAGGCTTTTCTTGGAGCCGGCAAACAGGATCGTGATGCGATCGACGAAGTCGAACCGCAGGCGGCTGGCGAGTTGCCACACCAGGATCAGTACGATCGCCAGCAGCACGCAACAGACCAGCGCCAGCGCGAGCAGGTCGCGCACTGGAACCACCTTCCACAGGCCGCCGACCACCGACGCGCTGAACGCGGTGTAGACGACCAGCAGGATCGACCCTTGGTCGACCGCATGCACCAGCCGGCTATGGCGTTCGATCCACGCACCGATCCAAGGTCGTGCGAGCTGACCCGCAACGAACGGTACAAACAACTGCAGAACGATGTTGCCAATCGCGCCGGCACCGACGCCTTGTTCGTTGCCAGTATCGAGGAGCAGCAACACGAGCACGCGCTAGCGAGGTGAAGGCGATCGCCGATTGCACGGTCGCAGGCACCAGACACAGATACAGTACGCCGGCATAGAGCACCGGTCCAACCAGGGGCTGCAGCAACGGGCGCAGCGCGAGACCGAGCACCGGAAACAGCACGAAGGTGCAGGCAAGCACCAGCAGATGCAGGCGCCAATGACCGATGCCGGCAACAATCGCCGTGCGCGACAGTTTGGCGCCATGCAGAAAGAACAGCAGCGCAATCGCTGTCACGGTGAGTACATCGAAAACGGCGACGGCGCGGCCGGTGCACGGCAATACGATGGCCAGTGCGACCACGCCAAGCAGTGCCAGCGTGAAGTTGTCGAACAGGATGCGAAGGTAGTGCATGCGGCCTGGGCGAACGGCGAAAGAGGTCGGGGATTATGATGGCACCCAGGAGCGTGGGCGGCAGAAATCTTCGGGCTGCGATTGTGCTCTCATCCATAGGCTGCACCTCTCGTCAGGCTTGCATGGAAACACTATGCGCGCCTTCCGCCAGGCACAGCCTACGGCGATAGCCCAATCTCGCTTTTCAAAGTCTCTACCGCCCGCGCTCCTGGCCCATACACGTTGGAAAAAATACTCACCAGCGGCCAGTTTGGCAGCGTGACATGCAGATATTGCAAAGGCCGACTAAACTGGGCCCTCCTCACGTCAACGCACAACGATCCGCGGCGTCCCCGTGCGCTGCGAAGCAACCCAAGAGAAACGACATGACCCAGCTCAACGACATCCTTGACCAGGACATCGATCCGCGCGAAACCTCGGAATGGACGGACTCGCTGGCCGCCGTCATTCAGGCCGACGGCACCGACCGCGCGCATTTTCTGTTGCAGAACCTGGTCGATGATACGCGGCGCGCAGGCGGGCATCTGCCGTTTGACCTGACCACCGACTACATCAACACGATTCCACCGGGCATCGAGGCCAAGGCTCCCGGTGATCCGGCGATGGAATGGCGCATCCGCTGCCTGATTCGCTGGAATGCACTCGCAATGGTGGTACGTGCCAATCGCAAGCCTGGCGAACTGGGTGGACACATCGCAAGTTTTGCCTCCAGCGCGACGCTGTATGACGTGGGATTCAATCATTTCTGGCGTGCGCCGAGCGATGAGCATCCCGGCGATCTCATTTTGCATCAGGGCCACTCCAGCCCCGGCGTTTACGCGCGTTCATTCCTCGAGGGGCGCATCGACGAGACGCGACTGGACTGCTTCCGCACAGAGGTCTCCTGCCACGGCAAGGGCCTCTCCTCGTATCCGCATCCATGGTTGATGCCCGACTACTGGCAGGTGCCGACGGTGTCGATGGGTCTGGGACCCATCCAGGCGATCTATCAGGCCCAGGTTTGGAAATATCTGGAAAATCGCGGTCTGATGCCGAAAACCGATCGGAAGATCTGGTGTTTCATGGGTGATGGCGAGGTGGACGAGCCTGAATCACTGGGCGCGATTTCGCTGGCCGGCCGCGAAAAACTCGACAATCTGATCTTCGTCATCAACTGCAATCTGCAGCGGCTGGATGGACCGGTACGTGGCAACGGCAAGATCATCCAGGAGCTCGAAGGCGTGTTCCGTGGCGCCGGCTGGAACGCGCTCAAGCTGATCTGGGGCAGCTACTGGGATCCGTTGATCGCGCATGACACCAACGGCACGCTGCGCAAGCTGATGATGGAAACCGTGGATGGCGAATACCAGGCCTACAAGGCGTTCGGTGGCGCCTTCACGCGCGAGAATTTCTTCGGCAAGTATCCGGAGACCGCGGCGATGGTTTCCAACCTGTCCGATGATGATATCTGGCGCCTCAACCGCGGCGGCCATGATCCGCACAAGGTCTATGCCGCCTATCACTCGGCGGTGCGCACCAAGGGCATGCCGACCGTGATCTTGGCCAAGACAGTCAAGGGTTACGGCATGGGACTCGGCAGCGGCGAGGCGGAAAATCCCACCCATCAGCAGAAGAAGATGGATGACGAATCGGTGCGCGTGTTCCGCGACCGCTTCCAGATTCCGATCAAGGACGATCAGCTTCACGACGTGCCCTATTACCACCCGGGTATGGATTCACCCGAAGTCAAATACATGCTTGAGCGCCGCAAGACACTGGGCGGATTCCTGCCGCAGCGGCGCATGAAGAGCGAAAGCCTGCCGGTACCGGATCTGTCCGTATTCGAACCGATCACCCGGGCCAGTGGCGAACGCGAATTCTCCACCACGATGGCGATCGTGCGCGGTATGAACCTGTTGCTGCGCGACAAGAAAATCGGACCGCGCGTGGTGCCCATCGTGGCCGACGAAGCGCGCACCTTTGGCATGGAGGGCATGTTCCGCCAGATCGGCATCTATGCGCCGGAAGGCCAGAAGTACCGGCCGCAGGATGCTGATCAGCTCATGTATTACCGCGAGGATATCAAGGGTCAGGTGCTGCAGGAAGGCATCTCCGAGGCCGGCGCGATGTCGGCCTGGATGGCAGCCGCGTCGAGCTATTCGGTCAGCAACATGCCACTGCTGCCGTTCTACATCTATTACTCGATGTTCGGTTTCCAGCGCGTTGGCGATCTTGCCTGGGCGTCCGGCGATCTGCGCGCGCGGGGATTCCTGATCGGCGGAACCAGCGGCCGCACCACGCTGAACGGTGAGGGGCTGCAGCACGAAGATGGCCAGTCGCACCTCCTCGCCGGTGCGATCCCGAACTGTCATCCCTACGATCCCACCTATGCATATGAAGTCGCGGTGATCCTGCAGGACGGTGCGCGGCGCATGCTCACCGAACAGGAGGATGCGTTCTGGTACATCACGGTCCTCAATGAAAATTATGCACATCCGGAACTGCCCAAGGGTGTTGAAACCGACATCATCAAGGGCATGTACCTGTTGCGCGAATCGGAAAACGGCAACGGCAAGGGCAAAGGCAAGACGAAGGCGCCGACGGTACAACTGCTCGGTTCGGGCGCCATCCTTCGCGAGGTCATCGCGGCCGCCGATCTGCTGGAGAAGGAGTTCGGCGTCGCGGCTGATATCTGGTCATGCCCGAGCTTCACCCAGTTGCGACGAGACGGCTATGCGGTCGAGCGCTGGAATCGTCTGCATCCGCTCGAGAAGAAGCCGCAACAATCCCACATCGGCCACTGTCTCGCCGACCGTGAAGGTCCGGTCGTTGCAGCAACCGATTACGTGCGTGCGTACGCCGACCAGGTGCGGGCATTCATACCGGGTAACCGAAGTTTCCTGGTTCTCGGCACCGACGGCTTCGGTCGTTCGGATACCCGGCAGCAGCTACGCGATTTCTTCGAAGTCGACCGCTACTGGGTTGCGCAGGCGGCGATCAGTGCGCTGGTGGCCGATGGCCTCCTGCAGCCGGCTGACGCGGCACGCGCGATCAAACTGTGGAAGCTCGACCCGGACAAGCCCGATCCGACGACGGTTTGACGGGGTAAAGCCTGAGCCACGAAGCACACGAAGCGCACGAAGGAAGAATATTTGTTGTCTTTTCTTCGTGTGCTTCCTGATCTTCGCGTACTTCGTGATCAAAGGCTTTAGGCAGGGGCGGCAGTCAGGTCGAAGAACGCGCGCGCCGCGGCCGTAGTGGTGTGCGCGGTGACCTCGAGCGGCTCGCCCCGCGCGTCCGCAACCGCAGCACATACATGCGCAAGAAACATCGGCTCGTTGCGTCGGTGCGAGGGTTTGGGTGTAAGGTCGCGCGGCAGCAGATACGGGGAATCGGTTTCGATCATGAGCCGATCGGCGGGAATCAGCCCGACCAGATCGCGCAGATGCGCGCCGCGTCGCTCGTCGCAGATCCAGCCGGTGATGCCGATGTACAGATCGCGATCGAGATAGTCGATGAGTTCCGCGCGCTCGCCTGTAAAACAATGTACGACGGCGCGACCGATACGGCTCCGCCAACGATCGATACAAGCCAGGAAGTCCGCATGTGCGTCGCGCTGATGCAGGAATACCGGCTTGCCGCAATCGGCAGCGATAGCGAGCTGGCGCTCGAACGCATCGACCTGTGCAATAGCGGGCGAATAATTGCGGTGGTAATCAAGCCCGGTTTCCCCGGTCGCGCACACCTCGTCTGCAACAACCAGCTCCCGCAACAAGGCGTCGGCCGCGTCGTCGTAGTCGCTGGCATGGTGCGGATGCACGCCTGCAGTAGCGCGCAGGAAATCGGGCCGCGTGCGCGCCAGCGCGAGGGCCGCACGACTGCCGGCCGTGCTTGCGCCGGTCACGATGATGGTAACCACGCCCGCCGAGCGTGCGCGTTCCAGAACGGCGTCGAAATCGGAGCGGAACGATTCGTGCGTGAGATTGGCGCCGATATCGATGAGCGGCGTCATGCAGGGCGTACGAGCATAGGATGGCGGGTGCCGGAAGCAACGAACTCCAAGGGTCAGCGCATCATTATGCGATGCCGCGCCCATTCCTGCAGACGCATGGAAGAATTCACCACGCGTTCACTTGCAGTCATCAAAGGTAGGTTACGCTGCTTGGAGTCGCGTGTGCGGCGCGGGTGAGTGGCGTCCGCCGCGATTTCCCGAACACCCCAACAATGCATGCACCGGACACTACAAGCCCACCACCACCACGGCCAAAGCCCTGGTCGGCCGAAACATCCCCAACGGAGTAACCACAGATGAAAACCCTGATCCGAATATCACTTGCACTTGCCGCAGGTGCGCTCGCGCTGCCTGTGTTTGCCGCGGATCGCGGCGGTCCCCTTGTGCAGCCGACGCGTGCCCACGCCGAACAGCAGGCCGCCCGAGCGGCGCTTGCCAAGCCAGCAGTTGTGGCGAAGTCGGCGCAGGAGAGTGCCGACAGCAAGTCGCTGCAGGCCAATGCATGGCGCACCTATCCGGCCAGTTGCCTTTCCGATCCGCTGCCGACGCAGCCGACAGGACCGGTTTATTCCAAGAGCGTTAAGCTCGCTGCGTTAAACGCCGCTGATACGAGCCAATACTATTTCGAGAATGTAACAATCAGCATCTGGCGCATTGCGTGCAGCAGCGGCGGGGAGTTCTACAATTCGGCAACCCTTATGCGCATCGACCGTCAGTCGCAGAATGAAGGCGACAGCGACTTTTATCCGCTGTTTCCGGATGTCCGCGTCGACATGGTTACCAGCAACGACGATATTCCGTTCGATGATGCCTACCTGCGCGATTTCGTGCGCGTTGCTGCCGAACCGAACACCGTGATCTCCGATACTGCGCTCGATTCACCGATCGTCTACAGCCAGACTTACGTGCTCGAGAATTTCCCGGGGGCGGCGTGCGACGGCCCCTGTTTCGATTTCAACTATCCGTTCACGATCCGCTTTGACAACTTCCTCGGCGACACAGCGAGCTCGCAGTACTTCATCGACGTGCCCGTCTACAACCCGACCCAGGGTACCTATCCGGCGGCGTTCCGCTCGCTGCCGATCAACGGTTACATGACCTCGAACTGGTTTGATCCGGGTTATGGCGGCGAGGGTATCGTCGTGCAGGTCTACGAGCAGCAGACCTCGTCAGTGGGAAGCTGTCTGAATGTCGGCGGAAACACCATTCTGCCGTTCTCGTTCACGTGGTTCACTTACGACGATCTCGGTCTTCCGTTCTGGATCTTCGGTGATGGCTGCGTGCCCGCTGGTGACCCGACGAAGATCACGGTCAACGCGAACTACATCACCGGGCTCGGCTTTGCCACAGACTTCAATCCAGCAGACCGTGTCGTGCATCCCTGGGGTCGCGTGACATTCGAGTTCCCGAGCTGCAACGAGATGTACGTTGATTACGTTTCCGCGTCGGGTCTGCCGCAGGGTGTACCGTCCGGCAGTGGTGGCCTCGATTATTTGCGCCTCGGAAACGTGAACGGACTTGTCTGCGAGTAATCCCGGAAATCGCGTCTGAAACCCTCCGCTCCTGCAATGTGTACGTGTTGCAGGAGCGGATTTCTCGTGGCTCTCATAACCTGGCTTCAGCCGTACTGCTTGGCGCAAGTCGTGCACAACGCATCGCACGGGAAGCATGCGCTGCGCGCTGCGATATGACGCCGATTTGATAACCGGTTGCAGGATACGGCTCCAGCCGTGATCCTTCCTGAGTGAAATCCGGACCCCAATTCCCGATCCATGCGGTGCTGCCCGATGCAATGCGCAGCCTCGCCACGCACCCACGGTTGATTCTTGAAGCTCCGCCGGGCGCGGGCAAGACCACCCAAGTGCCGCCGGCATTGCTGGATCAGCCTTGGCTTGGCGATCTCCGCATCATCATGCTGGAGCCGCGCCGCATCGCCGCGCGCGCGGCCGCGGAGTTCATGGCGCGTGCGCGCAATGAAGCTGTCGGGCAGGGCGTAGGCTATCGCATCCGGCTTGAAGCGCGTGTTTCCGCGGCAACGCGCATCGAGGTCGTCACCGAAGGCATCCTGACGCGCATGCTGCAGCACGATCCGGAGTTGCCCGGCATCGGCGCAGTGCTGTTCGATGAATTCCACGAGCGGCATCTGCATGGTGATCTGGCGGCGGCACTCGCGCTTGATGTGCAAGCGAGCTTGCGCCCGGATCTGCGCCTCGTGCTCATGTCGGCGACGCTCGACACACGGCGTTTGGTGCACTGGTTCGATGCACCGTGTGTTTCCAGCGATGGCCGCAGCTTTCCGGTAAGGATTGTCTATCCGGCCGCGCGTGCCGACGAACCATGGCCAGCGCGCGGCTGGACGATGCATCTGCGGCGTGCCGTGGCTCAGGCGCTGGACGAAACCGACGGTGACGTACTCGTTTTCCTGCCCGGTAAGCGCGAAATCGAACGTGCACGTACGGCAATTCCGGAGAGCGCAGAAGTGGTCGCGCTGCACGGCGACCTCGCGCTAGCCGCTCAGCACGCCGTCCTTGCGCCAGCGGCATCCGGTACGCGTCGTGTAGTGCTCGCGACCAACGTGGCCGAATCCAGTTTGACCCTGCCAGGTGTCAGTGCCGTGGTCGACCTGGGGCTCGCGCGTGAGCCCCGTTTCGACCCGGGATCAGGGTTCACGCGCTTGGCAACCGTCGCGATTTCCCAGGCATCCGCCGACCAGCGCGCCGGCCGCGCTGGCCGCACCGGCCCGGGAGTGGCGTACCGGTTGTGGCCGCAAAGCCGGCGCCTGGAGGCGTCGCGGACGCCAGAAATCGCGCAGATCGAATTGTCGCAACTCGCGTTGGAACTGGCGGCGTGGGGGTCAAGCGAGTTGGATTGGCTCGATCCACCGCCGCCTGGCGCATTGGCACAGGCGCAGGACCTGTTGCGCACGCTCGGTGCACTCGACGAGCAGGACCGGATTTCTGTCGAAGGGCGCGCCATGCTGCAGCTTGGCATGCAGCCGCGAATTGCCGCCGCGGTATTGCGCAGCGCGGCGCGCAACCATGCGACGGCGACGTTGTCATGCGATGTCGCGGCGCTCATCGAGGCACGCAATCCGTTGCGCGGCGAAGCGGCGCGCAACGATGACTTCCGCATACGCGTTGCCGCACTGGGGACATGGCGCGCGAGCGATCGAAACGGCCCCCGTGCTGCCGGTGCCGATACCGGTTCGCTGATCGCCATTGCAAAGGTCGCAGATGCCGCGCGGCGCAAGATCCTCGCCGGCGCGGTGGGCCGAGCTCCGCATTACACGACAGCGCACGCAAAGGTCAAGGCGAACGCGCCCACAGGCGACGGCACCATGGGCCACGGCGCGACCGCGGTGGGCGACATCCTCATGCACGCATTCCCCGACCGCATCGCGCGGCAGGATTCCCAGAATCCGCGTCGCTACCGCCTCGCGAATGGCCGCGGCGCGCATCTGGGGGAAGATACGGCGCTGTTTGGTGAACCCTGGTTGGTCGTGGTCGACCTGCGCCCGGATCCGCGCGACAGTCTGATCCTTTCCGCAGCTCCCATGGATCCGGATCTGCTGGAAGCGGCATTCCCCGAGCGCTTCGAGCGGGTCCGCGTGCAGAAATGGAATGCGGTGACCGACCGTGTTGAAGCGTTTGAGGAATATCGGTTCGACGCCATTGTGCTGGAGCGGCGTCTGGTTGCCGCCAATCCCGAAGACGCGCTTCCGGCCATGCTCGAGATAGTGCGCGAGCGCGGACTGCAATGCCTCCCATGGAGTGACGCGGCCATTGCGTTGCGCGCTCGCGTGGCGTTCCTGCGCGCGTGCTGTCCGGAACTGGAGCTGCCGGATCTTTCCGATACGGCCCTGTTCGCGGACATTGGCAACTGGCTCGCGCCCGCGTTACGCGGCCGCACACGTCTCGATGCGTTGCGCCCGATGGATTTGTCCGCGGCACTGGCGTCGCGTCTGGACTACGCGCAGAGCAGCGCACTGGACACGCACGCGCCACTGGCCATCGATGTACCGAGTGGTCATGCGCGGCGCATCACCTATGTGGCAGACTCCGAGCCCGTGCTCGCAGTGAAATTGCAGGAGCTGTTCGGTCTCGCCGATACGCCGCGCATCGGCAAGGGTCGTGTCGCGCTCAGCCTGCATCTGCTGTCGCCTGCGGGTCGACCGATCCAGGTGACCCGCGATCTTGCCGGTTTCTGGGAGCGCACCTATGCCGAGGTGCGCAAGGAACTCAAGGGCCGCTATCCGCGCCATCCGTGGCCGGAAGATCCCTGGACCGCAACACCCAGCGCGCGCGCAAAACCGCGAGTGCGCTGACCTGAGCCGCATGCCCACAATGAACCCTGCCGCGAGCGCGCGGTCCCAAATGGGATGACCATGAAATCGAGTTCCCGCACCCTGCTTACGCGCCCGTCCCGCAGTCTCATCGGAATGGGTATTTTCTTGATCGCCGTTGCCGTGCTCGTGGTTCTGATCGCACCGCGCCTGGCTGAGATGTTTCTCGTCAACCCGTTCTTCAACGGCGTGATTCTCGCGGTGCTGGCCGCAGGTATCGCCGTCAACGTGCGTCAGGTCACCGTGCTCGCACGTGAAGTGGAATGGATCGAGACGTTCCGGCGCTCGGCACCGGATCGGCCGCTCGCGCTCAAGCCGCGTCTGCTTGCACCGATGGCGCGCATGCTGGCCGGACGTGAACGCGGCGAGGCTGCATTGTCTGCCCCATCCATGCGTACCATCCTGGACAGCGTGATGCTGCGCATTGAGGAATCGCGTGATCTGTCGCGTTACCTGATCGGCCTCGCCATTTTTCTCGGCCTGCTCGGTACGTTCTGGGGCCTGCTGATCACGATCCGTTCAGTCGCCGACATCATCTCCACGCTTGGTATCGGCAACGACGCGGTCAGCATGTTCACGCAGCTCAAACAGCATCTTCGCGAACCGCTTGCCGGCATGTCGACGAGTTTCTCTACCTCATTGTTCGGCCTTGCCAGTTCGCTTGTGATCGGCTTTCTCGATCTGCAGGCCGGGCGTGCACAGAACCGCTTCTACAATGAGCTGGAGGAGTGGCTGTCGAGCATGACGCGCCTGTCGTCCGGAGCGCTGGCACTGGACGGCGATACATCGGTGCCGGCCTATGTGCAGGCGTTGCTCGAGCAAACCGCCGATGGCCTCGAACGCATGCAGCGCGCGCTGGTGGACAGCCAGCGAGATCGCGAGGGTAGCGAGCAGAAACTTGGCGAACTTGGCACGCAGTTGTCGCGTCTCACTGACCTTCTGACGCGCGAGGCGCGGGAACGCAAATCCGCCGATGAAACGCAGGATGAACTCAGAACCGTGCTGCGTACGCTGGCCAACCAGAAGCCGGTCGGTGCGCAACTGTCCGACGAACTGCGGGCGGAACTGAGGCTACTGTCGCGCACCATCGCGGCCGCACTCGACGGCCGCCGCGACCGGCCAGCCGACACCCGATGAGTGTGCTTGCGCGCCGCCGCCGCACTCACGACATCTGGCCCGGATTCGTTGACGCGCTCAGTTCACTGATCATGGTGATGATCTTCGTGCTGCTGATCTTCGCCATCGGCCAGTTCGTGCTGACCGACACACTCGCAGGCAAGAACCGCGCGCTCGATTCACTGAATGCGCAGGTTGCAGAGCTCGCGAAAACGCTGTCGCTGACCGAAGGCCAGAAGCTCGAGCTCGATGAAAAGGTGAAGGAGCTTGCCGCGAACCTTGGCGAGACGGGCAGCGAACGTGATCGACTCAAGGGCGAACTCGATATGGCGACTGCTCACGCCGCTGCGCTGGGCGCCGACATCGCATCGCTGACCACCCTCAAGTCGCAGCTCGAAGCCGAAATCGCGCAACTCGCGACGCAGTTGGACACGTCGCAAACGGATCTGGTCAAGCAGACCGATCTGACCGCAAGCGCGGTCGCGCAGACCGAATTGCTGAATCGCCAGATCGCCGCCCTGCGTGAGCAACTCGCGCAGATCTCCACCGCGCTGGATATCGCCAAACAGGATGTCAGCGACAAGGACCTGAAGATTGCCGATCTTGGCCAGAAGCTCAATGTCGCGCTTGCCAACAAGGTCAATGAACTGGCGCGTTACCGTTCGGAGTTCTTTGGCAAGCTGCGCGCCGCACTGGGTGATCGATCCGATGTCAAAGTGGTCGGCGACCGCTTCGTGGTGCCCACCGACGTGCTGTTCGCGTCCGGCTCCGCAGACCTTGGCCCCCAGGCGCAGCTGCCGCTCGCGCAGCTTGCGACCACGGTGCGCGAACTTGCCGCCGAGATCCCGTCCAGTATTGATTGGGTTCTGCGCATCGACGGGCACACCGACCGACAGCCGATCCACACCGAGCGTTATCCGTCCAATTGGGAGCTTTCGACGGCGCGTGCAGTGGCGATCGTCAAGTACCTGGTCGTGCAGGGCATTCCCGCCAATCGGCTGTCCGCCAACGGTTTCGGCCAGTTCCAGCCGCTCGACCCCGCTGATACGTCGGAAGCCTACGCAAAGAATCGCCGCATCGAAATTCAACTAACGAACCGCTAGCGAGCGTGTCAGCGGCGCGTAGCGCGCGAAAGCAGCAGCATCGGCTGCGCTGTCACCTGTGCGCGTTGCCGCCGGCGACCGGCGGTAAAAGTCTCCAACCCTTCCGTGCGTTCCAGCCCCTCGCTATACTTGCCCGTCAGCCGGTGTGCCGCTGTGCAGGCAGCGCGTCCGATTCCGGTGGGTTCCGGGGCGAAACAAGGCGTTTGAAGAAGTCATGGCCGGAAATGCGGTGACGACCAGCAGTGTCGTATCGCGCCGGAAGACGCCGGAATCGAGTGATGGTACCTGTGCAATGGCATATCCGCTGCAGGCACGCAGCAACGGCGCCCGAGGAGCAAATTCGTGACCAATCCCGTTACCAGCACCGACAGGACGTTCCTCAAGTATTTCACCATCCTGATCGTTTTCCTTTCCCTGCTCGCGATTGCGTTGCTGGCATTGGGCATGCATATTTCCAACAGCAATCCTCCGCCGGAAAATCCGGGGCTCCACGCTGCCCAGGTTAGCCGCATCGCACCCGTTGGCGGCGTGTATGCCGGCGATACCGGTCAGGCGGCGATGCTTGCCGCGCAGGAGGAAGCCAAGAAGGCGGCAACGTCCCAGGTTGCCTACGGTGGCACCACCGATGGCCACGAAATCTTTGGCAAGCTGTGTCATGCCTGTCATGAGTCCGGTGCCGGTGGCGCGCCGCGTATCGACGACAAGGCTGAGTGGGCCCCGCGTGTTGCCCAAGGCGAGGAAACGCTGGACAAGCATGCGATCGAGGGTTTTACCGGCAAATCCGGCTTCATGCCGCCCAAGGGCGGCAATCCGGCCCTCAGCGACGAGCAGGTAAAGGCGACGGTCGCGTGGATGCTCAGTCAGGTCAAGTGACGGCTAGCCCAAGCTATTCATGAATTACACGCACCCTCGCTTGTCCCTTGAATTCACACGAATTCTCGCTCACTCGCCCATAGTCCCCGCTATGCGCTCAATCGCGAAAACCCGCGTGAATCCAATTTGCTGCGCGATCATCGCGCGTATTCACGAATAGTCCGGGCCACATCGTGTACATCACGGTGCCGGCTTGAAACACTCTTTTCGTACGCGATTTGTTGCGTAGGCGCAACAATATGCGTGGCCGACGTGACTTTCGGACTTCGGTCCGGCACTCGGCTTGCCGTATCATCCGCGCATGCCGTCAAAAAACACCATGACTGATCCGGCCGGGTTTCCCGAGCAGTCGGCCGACGTGCTGCTGCACGGACCGGTCGGACTGTTGGAACTTGCCTGCGACCGGCCAAGTGCGGAAACCGCGCGCAATGGCACAGTCGTCGTCTGCCATCCGCATCCGGAACACGGTGGCACGATGCACAACAAGGTCGTCACGATCATCGAGCGCTCGGTGCGTGAACTCGGCATGGCGACGGTGCGTTTCAATTTCCGCGGCGTGGGGAATTCGGAAGGAAGTTACGACGAAGGCAACGGCGAGAGCGAGGATCTTGCCGCCGTGGTCGCTTGGGTACGCAAGGTGCGCCCGGACAGCACGCTGTGGCTCGCCGGCTTCTCGTTTGGCAGCTATGTCGCATTCCGCAGTGCCGCACAGCTTGAGCCGTCGCAATTGATTCTGGTTGCGCCGCCGGTCGGTAACTGGCCATTCGACGACATCGAGATTCCGGATTGTCCGCTCGTCATCGTGCAGGGCGAGGCTGACGAGGTTGTCGATGCGAAGGCCGTATTCGCCTGGGCTGCGAATCTGGACCCTGCGCCCGCCGTGATCCGCATGGAGGAGACGAGCCACTTCTTTCATCGCCGTCTCATGGACCTTCGCGGCGCGATAAAGAACGCAGTGCGCAACAACCTGCCGGAACGCGTCACGGCGTGAGTGCGCCATCCGACGGTGCATCGCGCAATGCGGACGCAATCGAAGATGAATTGTCCGTTCCGACGGGCCACATCGATTGCACCGGTGTGACGTCGCCAAGTGCGCGCTATCTCGACGGTGTCAAAGCGGGACGCTGGGAGGCCGACTTAGCGCAACAAGCCATCCTGCACCACTTCGACCGGCTGGCGCTGGAGCTCTCGACTTCTTCTGAGCCGCATGCTTGGTGGCGCCGACTCGTTACGCGGCAAGCCCAGGCGCCGCGCGGCATTTACCTGTGGGGCCGGGTCGGTCGTGGCAAAACACTGCTTGCGGATCTGCTTTATGAAAGTGTCGGAGATGTGGCGAAACAGCGCGTTCACTTCTACCGGTTCATGCAGCGCGTGCATGCGGAGCTTCGTAGCCTGGAAGGGCGCAGCGATCCGCTGGTGACGGTCGCCGAACGGATTGCGGAACGCGTGCGGCTGCTGTGCCTGGACGAGTTCGTGGTCGGCGACATCGGCGATGCGATGATTCTCCGCAATCTGCTTCGCGCGTTGTTCGCGCGTGGCGTGGTGCTGGTCACGACATCCAACACATCACCGCGTGACCTGTACCGCGACGGATTGCAGCGAGAACGTTTCCTGCCTGCGATTGGCGAGATTCAGGAGCATTGCGAGGTGGTGGAACTCGCCTCGGAAACCGACTGGCGACTGCGCGCGCTCAAGCAGGCGCCATTGTATTTCACGCCGCCCGATGCCGCTGCCGAACATGCGCTCGCGGTCATCTTTGCGCGCATTGCCCGCGATCGCGGTGATTCAGATGGCGCATTGCACATTGCGGGACGTGCGATCCCGTACCGGCGCGAGGCAGACGGCGTCGTCTGGTTCGACTTCCCGGCACTGTGCGATGGACCGCGTGGGGTTGCCGACTATATCGAGATCGCCCAGTCCTACCACAGCGTGCTCGTATCGGGCGTTCCGCAGTTCACGCCGCTCAACGACGATGCGGCACGGCGTTTCATCGAACTGGTAGATGAACTCTATGACCGGCGAGTCAACCTGATCCTGTCGGCCGCGACGCCGATCGTCGAGCTTTACGATGGCGACCTATTGCGCGCTGCGTTTTCGCGCACGATCAGCCGCCTGATCGAAATGCAAAGCGAGGACTATCTCGCGATCGAGCACGGCACATGACGTGCGCAACGATAAAATCCGTGCCACATGCCAGGTCACAATCCGGGATGCGTGCCAGCGGCGCAGGCGCGCGCCGTGTCTGTCTGACGAACCGGTTTGTTCATTGTCAGAATATCCATCGTTGCCGCTCGCGAGTTCGTCATGTCTTACATTGAAGAATCCCTGTCGACCGGTGAGAATGTCGAGGCTCTGTTCAGACTGCACTGGGTTGCGTGGCTGCCGACCGCAGCGTGGTTGGTGCTGGGACTGGTCAGCTTCGGTCTGACCTGGCTGATTGCACTGTATACGTGGTTGCGTCTGCGATTCCTCGAGCAGGGCGTCACCAACAAGCGCGTGATCCTGAAGACCGGCATCATCGGCCGGCACACCGAAGAGATGAAACTCAGCTCGATCGAGACGGTCGAGATCCGTCAGGGCATCTGGGGCCGCATGCTCGGCTTCGGCACCGTGCAGATCACTGGCCGCGGAATCAGCGACATCGCGTTTCGCCACCTCGACGATCCGCTCACCGCAAAGCGGCAAATCGAGAGCGTCAGCATGCCGATGGACGCAGCGGGCGACGCATGAACGATGGCGCAGACCGGCGCGACCGGTGATCATCAAAGCGGGTATCGTGGATTGCGCAAACGTGCGTTCGTTTCGGTCGCCTGTTGCATCTGCTGCACAATAGCCGTCACATTCTCCGAGCCTGATAGTCAGGGAGCCGCCATGGACATCCTCCACCCCGATCTGCACGAACTGTATCCCCCGCACATCGACGTGCTCAAAGGGCGTACGGATGCGGCATTGGAGCGCGGTGGCTTCGACCATCTGGTGGTCGCCGCCGGGCTGCCGCGGGATCGGTTTCTGGACGACAATCCCGATCCGTTTGTGGTCAATCCGCATTTCAAGCACTGGCTGCCGGTCACCAAGGCACCGGGTTCCTGGCTGGTGTACACCCCCGGCAGCAAGCCGAAATTGGTCTTCCTGCAACCGCGTGATTACTGGCACGTGGTGCCGGATGCACCGGCCGGCTACTGGGTGGATACGTTCGACATCACGATGATTCGCACCCCCGAGGAAGCGCGTACGTTGTTGCCGAAAAACCCGGCGCGCTGCGCGATCATTGCCGATGACAATTCCGGCGTCGGCGACTTTGTCGCCAACAATCCATCGGCGGTACTCGATTACCTGCACTTTCATCGCGCCTACAAGACGCGTTATGAACTTGCGATGATGCGCGTCGCGAGCAAGATTGGCGCTCGCGCGCACGTCGCGGCGGAGCGTGCGTTCCGCGCCGGCAAAGACGAGTTCGGTATCCAGATGGCGTATCTGGAGGCCGCGCGACTGACCGGCGCGGAGCTGCCGTACAACAACATCGTCGCGCTCAACGAGCATGGCGCGGTGCTTCACTACTCGGAGTTCCAGCGTGTCCCCCCCTCCCGCCTGCGCTCATTGCTGATCGACGCGGGCGCTTCGTTTCACGGTTATGCGTCGGACATCACGCGCACCCACGCGGCAGGCGACGCGGTTGAATTCCGGGCGCTCATCGATGCCGTCGATACGGTGCAACAAGATTTGTGCGCAAAGGTCCGCGAGGGCCAGGACTACGCGAAACTGCACATCGAGGCCCACCATGCGCTGGCAGGTGTGTTGCATGCGCAAGGCTTCATCCGCATGTCGGCCGAAAGCGCAGTCGAATCGGGGGTCTCCAACGTATTCTTTCCGCATGGACTCGGCCATGGCATCGGCGTGCAAGTACATGACGTCGGCGGATTCGCAAAAGACGACCGAGGTGCAACGATTCCGAAGCCGCAAGACCATCCGTTCCTGCGCATGACGCGGCCTCTTGAGCCGGGCATGGTGGTCACGATCGAGCCGGGTATCTACTTTATCGACATGTTGCTGGCCGAGCTCAGGGAGCGGCCGCGGGCGAAGGATCTCGACTGGGAGAAGGTCGACGCGTTTCGTCAGTATGGAGGCATCCGCATCGAGGATGATGTCGCGTGTACCGATGGCGATCCCGAGAATCTGACGCGTGACGCTTTCGCGCTGCTCTGATCCTGCGCTGCTGTGACCGCGCTGCCCCGGTTCGACGTGATTTCGCACACCGCTTAACCCGCACTTAGCGGCGTTGTCCTGGAAGGTCCGTATACTCGACGAGCTGCGGCATGAATCACGAAATTCCATCACGAGCGATGCCGAAAACCATAAACTTCCGATTCCCGTCACCGCTGACGCGCCTGCGTTATCTCGTGCCCGC
>CAJDWV010000023.1_pt1 | contig 17514 bp, 14 predicted proteins | sample 7391731 | NCBI WGS metagenome assembly CAJDWV01 (sample SAMEA7055746, study PRJEB34461) | soil metagenome | biome: terrestrial ecosystem; feature: Peninsula; material: soil | place: Antarctica | collected 2016
CAAGTTCAAGGCGGTCAACGAGGCGTGGGAAGCGCTCAAGGACCCGGATCGGCGCAAGGCGTACGATCGTGTGCGGGCTGGCGGCTACAGCGCCGGAGACGAGTTCCGGCCGCCCCCGAACTGGCAGCCGGAAGGCAGCTTCGATTTCGGCGGCGGGCAGGCGGAAGGCGCGGAGTTCAGCGATTTCTTCGAATCGTTATTCCGCCGTCAGGCCCACGCGCAGGCGACCCGGCCGCGACGCGGGCGCAACCTGCATGCACAACTGGCGATCAGCTTGGCGACGGCATTCAAGGGCGGCAAGGAGCGCATCGTTCTGCGCGACCCCGCTCAGGGCGAACGCGCACTGGACGTGACGATTCCGGCCGGGATCCAGCCGGGCCAGCAGATTCGATTGGCGGGCCAGGGCCATCCGGGCATGAACGGCGCGCCGGCCGGGGATCTTCTACTCGAGATCGGCGTACGACCCGATCCGCGTTTTCGGCTCGATGGCCGCGACATCCTGTACACGCTGCCGATTTCCCCGTGGGAAGCGGGCCTCGGGGCGACGATCCATGTACCAACCCTGGGCGGCGATGTGGACCTCAAGATTCCCGCCGGCGCGAGTTCCGGGCGAAAATTGCGACTGCGTGGGCGCGGCTTCCCGGGCAAACCGACCGGCGACCAGATCGTGACACTCGAGATACATGTCCCGAAACCAGAGACCGATGCGCAGCGCAAGCTCTACGAGGAACTGCGCGACGGCTTCGATTTCGACCCGCGCGCAGGATCATGAATCCGCTCGTGACTGCGCCTAGGCGCTGACAGCCAAAGCTTGGGACACGACGCGCACGACGTTTGATCCATTCCGCGGCGAGCAGAAGGCCATTAGGTTCTTCGTGCTCTTCGTGGTTCGATCTTGCGCTAGTGTGCGCTACGCATCGTTTTGCTGCGCACCCTCCAAGGCAGCCCCCAGCGGGCCTGGCTCGCGTAATACTGCGGCGTCCCAGCCCGGCTTGGGCTTGAAACGATCCCCGTGTTTGTTGGCCAGCGCTTCCAGCCGCGCCTTGACCGCATCCACGCCGGTTTCGCGCACGTAATTGATCGGCCCGCCCCGAAAGGGCGCAAAACCGGTTCCGAAGATTACGCCGGCATCGGCGAGATCGGCATTGTCGACTACCCCGTCGTGCAGGCACGCGACCGCCTCGTTGATCATCGGCAGTATGAGGCGATCCTCAAGATCGGAGGGCGCCACGTAATCTTTTGGTACTTCGGGCTTAAGGGGCTTGCCGTCCTCCCACTTGTAAAAACCTTCGCCGTCCTTCTTGCCCCGGTGCTTCGCATCGATCCGGTCGGCCATACCGGGCGGAATGTCCAGACCCAGGAATGGCCCGAGTTCCTTGCCGACCGAGGCGCAAACATCAAGGCCGATCGTGTCCGCGAGTTCCATCGGGCCCATCGGCATGCCGAACTTGCGCGCAACCCGATCGAGGACGGGACCGGGAACGCCCTCGTTGTACAAGCGCATTGCCTCGAGCAGGTACGGCATCAGGATTCGATTGACCAGGAATCCGGGTGTCCCCGCCACGGGCAGCGGTAGTTTGCCGAGCTTTCGACACAGCGCGAGCGCGCGCTTTTCGATGTTGGCGTCCAGCTGATCATGGCGCACGACTTCGACCAGCGGCATCGATGCGACCGGATTGAAATAATGTAGGCCGAGGAACCGCTGTGACTTGTCGACCGCGCTGCGCAACTCGTCGAGCGGAATACTGGACGTGTTGGTGGCAAGCAGGGCCGTGTCTTTCATCTTCGGTTCGGTGCTGCGATAGAGCGCTTCCTTGGCTTCGGCATCCTCGAAAATCGCCTCGATGACGAGGTCCGCTTCGGCAATCCCCTTGCCCTCGACATCGGCAACCAGACGCTTCCTGGCTGGTTCAATGCGCTCCGGGGTTTTCAGACGCTTCTCGAACAGCTTGCTGGCGCGATCAAGGGCAGGCTGGATGTATTGCATCTCGCGATCCTGCAGCGTTACGTCGAAACCGCGCAATGCGCACCAGGCCGCGATGTCACCGCCCATGACTCCGGCGCCGACCACGTGCACATGATTGATGCCCGCATCGGTATCCGCGCCGAGGTTCTTGAGCTGGCGTTGCAGAAAGAAAACGCGCATCAGATTCGCGCAGGTTGGTGTCTTTGCGAGCCTTGCGATCGAGCGAGCTTCGAGTTTGAGACGTTCCTCGATCGAATCACCACCTTTACGCCACACCTCGATGAGTGCGAACGGTGCGGGATAGTGTTCAGGACGCGCCTTTGCGGCGGTCTGCTTGCGCATGACGGGTGCGAGCACCTGTCGCACCGGCCACAGGTTGGTGGCCCATGCCTTGGCGCGCTGCGCGAAGGGGCGCTCGCGGCGTCCACGCAGCCGGGACGTGGCGCGCTCGATGAGCTCATCCCGTTTGCAGGTGGCATCGACCAGTCCCATGCTGCGCGCGGCGCGCGCGGAGAGGCTGCGTCCGGTCAGCATGAGTTTCAGTGCCTCGGGCGCGCCGATCAAACGCGGCAGACGCGCAGTGCCACCCCAGCCCGGGTGGATGCCGAGATTGACTTCCGGCAATCCGATCTTTGTATCCGGATCATCGCTGGCGATGCGCTGGTCGCAGGCGAGGGCGAGTTCCGTTGCCCCACCCAGACATTGGCCATGGATCGCGGCGATTGTCGGACACGGCAGCCGCGCGAGATTCTCGAATACCCGCTGGCCATTTTCGATCGCATCGAGCACCTTGCCCGTACGCGCGTACCCTGCGAATTCGTCAAGATCGGCACCAAGTCCGAAATCCTTCTTGCCGGAAGCCAGGACAATGCCCTTGGGCGGGTCGAAGGACACGCGTTCGACAATTTCACCAAGCTCGTCGATCACTTCGCGACTGAATGCATTGACCGGCGCATCGGCACGGTCCAGGATCAATACAACAATGTCATCGGTTCCGGGCTGGACCTGCCAGTGCCGGAAGCGGAGGCCTTCAAACATGGATGGCTCCGTAAGAGTGCGAGGCAGCTATAATCCCGGTTGGGAGCGTCATCGGTCAACGTTGCGTCGTCGCATACCATCGCACGCAGGCGATGTTTGGCGTTAGCTTTCCTCTCCAAATACTTGATTTACATGGAGGTGCGTCATGTCCGACAGCATCGTGCACGTGACACCCAAGCTGCTCGACAGGATTGTCGAGGCGCGAAGCCCCCTATTGTCACTGCAAACCGACGAGCCGGCGGAATCAATCGAGGAGTTCCGTGGCCTGACGCTGCGCAGCGGACAGGCGGTTTACGCCTGGAACGGCGCCGAGGGCATCACGTCGCTCGGGGCGAGTCGCGCACGTCTGCCTGGGACCAACCGGCTGGTGGACGCATTGCGCTACATAGTACACAGCGTGCATTTCGCGATCTATTTGCTTCACGATTTTGAACAGCAGATCGATCCGCCCGCGATTGTGCTGCTCAAGCGACTTTGTGCGGTCGAACAAGCTACCCAACCGCGCCTCGTGTTTCTGTCTGCCGATTTCGAGTTTCCCGAGGATATTGCCGAAAGTATCGTTCCCTTGCAGCCCGGTGGGCCCGGCATGGCGCGCCCGCAGCTTCGTGACGGGCATTGGGTGACATGATGAAGCGTGCACGACGCGGCTCGGTGCTCATCGTCATTGCCGATCGCAAGGACCGGCGTGAGCTGTTCGACCTGTTTGATGCACAGGGCTTTGATGCGATCTATACCGCGACGAATATCGAACAGGCGCGCGACCTCATCGCGCGCGATCCGCGCATTTATCTGCTGCTGATTGAATATCCCGGCGCCGGAGACAGCGAGGCGTTCTGTGCGGAGATTGCCACGAGCCGTAACCCGGCGCATTTCCACATTATCGGCATCGCGAGCGACGCCGCCGGAAAGCGCGAGGCTGACAATGACGCCAGCGCTTCGATCCACGACTGGATCGCCCGGCCGATCGATGCGCGCGAAGTCACCGCAATACTCGATGGGCTGGCCATTGCCGAGGACCCGGAGGCGGCGCTTGCAGCGCACGCAGGCAATTTCCGTTTTGCGTTTGACAACAGCCAGCAAGAATATCTGCTGGTCGACCCGGATAGCGGCCGGATCATTGACGCGAACAGAACGCTGCTCAAGCACTGGGGCGCTACACATGATCGCATCGTTGGCATGGTTATCAGTCAACTGGATGGTATAGAGTCGCGTCAACAGCGCGAACAGATCATTCGCACACTCGCGGCGCGCGGCAACGTGCGCTACCGCACCAGGCGTGTAGTGCGTCCTGGCGCCGACCCGATCCTGATACACGTCCATGTGCAACGCGTGGTGCATGATGGCAGCCAGGCTGATTTGTACGCGTTCCGTCGGCCGGGCGTGGTATCGACGCCGGCGGAGGCGCTGGCCCTCGTCGATGATTTCGCGCGCGAATCGGCGGCGGGAGCGTCGATTGAAACGAGCATGCGCGAGCTCATCGATGGCCTGACCCTGGATTTTGCGCTGTTCGCCTACCGCCGGCCCGGCCTTGAATCGGATCAGGAAGTACTCGCGCTGTATCAGCGTACCGGCGTTGCTGCGCCGATATCCGAAGCGCTCGCGCTCGACCAGATCCGCCTGATGTTCCGCGGCACGGAAGTGGTGATTGATGGCCGCGTGGCAAAGGTCGCCGAAGGTAGTCCACTGGCGGATAGCGATTTCGAATGCATCATCGGTCTGCCGCTGAAGGGCGATACGGACACCGGCTCCGGCGCTCTGCTGCTGGCCAGGCGGCGCCCGCTCGGCGACCCGGCGCTCGTAACTGCGATCCGCATACTCGGTCATCAGTGGATGCTGCAGCTCGGGACGCGGCTTGCGCACGAGGAAGGGCGCAGCGTTGGCATGCGCGATGGTCTGACCACCTTGCCCAATCGGCTGCTGTTCAACGACCGGCTAGAAGCGGTGCTGCATGAAGCGCATGGGACCGGCGAGATGTTTGCAGTGGTGTTCGTCGATGTGGATCGCTTCAAGAACATCAACGATTCGCTCGGCCGTGCGGCTGGCGATCGCGTGCTTGCCGCGGTTGCCGACCGGTTGCGCGCGTGTGTCGGCGTGGCCGACATCATCGCGCGCTACGCGGGCGATGAGTTCACATTGATCCTGAGGCACATCTCGCAGCGGGAAGATGCGTTGCGAATCGCAGAAAAAATCGTGAGCCGAATGGCCGCACCGCTGCATCTGGGCTCGGACGTCCAGTTTCACGTCACCGTATCGCTCGGATTGTCTTTCTATCCTGACGATGCCGCCGATGGCGAACGTCTGCTGAAGCAGGCTGGCATGGCGATGTATGCAGCCAAGGATCTCGGGCGCAATACCCATCAGGCATACGTTGCGGTTCCCGAGGAATCCAGCCGGCAACGCCTGGAGCTCGAGGCGCAGCTGCATCGCGCCGAGCACAACGACGAACTGCGCGTGCACTACCAGCCGCAGATCAGCGCGCAAACCGGTGATTTGATCGGCATGGAAGCGCTGCTGCGCTGGCAGCATCCGCAACTCGGCATGATCAGCCCGGGATTCTTCATACCGCTTGCCGAAGAGCTCGGCACGATCCTCGGGATCGGCGAATGGATCCTGCGCGCCGCCTGCAGTGATGCGCGACGCTGGCAAGAACGCTTTGAATTACCGTTGCGTCTCGGCGTCAATCTGTCCCCTCTGCAACTGCGCCAGCCCAGCCTGCTGGCGCGTGTGACGCGGATCTTCGAGGAAACCGGCATTGATGCGGCTTGCGTCGACTTCGAGATCACCGAGAATATCGATATTCGATCCATCCCGAATCTGCTCATCACGTTGAACGGACTGCACGGCTTGGGATGCGGCATTTCCATTGACGATTTCGGTACGGGCCAGTCTTCACTGGATTACCTCAAGCAACTACCTGCCGACCGCATCAAGATCGACCAGGGTTTCGTGCGCAATATCGGCATCGACCCGGACGACGAAGCGATCGTCAAGGCGACCATCTCGATGGCGCACAGCCTCAATCGCCAAGTGGTCTCCGAAGGTGTCGAGACCGAAGCGCAACACGACTTCCTGATCGCGCAAAGTTCGGACTTCCTTCAGGGCTATCTGTATTGCCGCCCGTTGCCGGCCGCAGCCTTCGAGGCGATGCTGGTGGAGCGGGAAACAAAGTTCCAGAGTGAGCCCCTGGAAATTTGACCTCGTCGCCCGGTGCGTCCGATCGGGAACTCAAGCACGTAACGCGACTCTGACTTGCTCTGGCATGAAAGAGGCGACAGAACAACGCATGCGCACGTAGACTTGACCGGATTACCCGCAAGGAGACAGGCCCGGATGGGCGAAAGTGAGTTGGACAAGGCCTTGGTCGAGCGTGTGCAGCGCGGCGACAAGCGCGCCTTCGATCTGCTGGTCGGCAAGTACCAGCATAAGATCATCAGCGTGATCTCCCGCTATATCTCGGACTGGAGCGAGTGCCAGGACGTGGCGCAGGAGGCATTCATTCGCGCGTACCGCGCCATCGGTTCCTTCCGCGGCGACAGCGCGTTCTACACTTGGATGTACAAGATCGGCATCAACACGGCCAAGAACTACCTGGTTTCGCAGGGCCGCCGGCCGCCGACCGAGGATATTGCGGTCGAAGACGCCGTTCAGTTCGACGGCGCAACCCGCCTCCACGAGACGGGTACCCCCGAGCATGAACTTCTGCGCGAAGAGATTGAACAAACCGTGTTCTCCACTGTCGAACAATTACCGGAAGAGCTGCGCGTCGCCATCACCTTGCGGGAAGTGGACGGGCTCAGCTACGAGGAAATCGCCGAAGCCATGGCGTGTCCGATCGGAACGGTGCGTTCGCGCATCTTCCGGGCGCGCGAGGCGATCGATCTGAAACTGCGCCCGTTGTTGTCGGAGGAGAACTGAATCCCAATGAGTGAGCAAACCCAGGAACGGCTGTCCGCTCTGATGGACGGTGAACTCGATCACGATGAACTGCGATTCCTACTGCGGCGTCTAGACAACGAACCCGCGTCGATCGTGCGCTGGTCGCGTTACTGCGTCACGCGACAGGTTTTGCGCCGCGGCCCGGTCATGCCGGTCAGGCGGGACTTCGTTGCCGCCACGATGGCACGAATCGATGCGGAAGCCTTGCCGGTGACGGTGAGAAGCGCAAGGCCCTGGTTGCGCTGGGCATCGGGCGGAGCAATTGCGGCCAGCGTTGCGGTTGTCGCGTTGTCGATCGGCAATCCGTTTTCTGACAACGCCACTGACTCAGGGACCCAAATTGCCGAATCCGCCGCGAACGATCCAATCGCTGTGACGCAAGCTGCCGCTGTCGCAACATTGGAACGCGGCGGCAGGGCGGCGCCAGTTTCGCTGGCGTCGCCCGGCTATGAGTTTCGTCCGCCGATGCTGGCCCCGTCGCAACCGGTGGCGGCAAGCCGAAGCGGAGAATTTGTTTCCGGATCCGCTTCGGCTGGGGCGGGTCAGGTCGAATACGATCCGCGACTTCGCTCCTATCTGATTCGCCACTACGAGGCGAGTGGCGCGGCGGGTCAGAGCGGCTTTGTTCCGTACGCACTGCTGGTGGTGCCGTCCCCTGCGACGCAACGCGCGACCGAGGTGTCGCCAGATCGACCGCACTGATCGCGATGCCGAAAGGTTTGTTCTCTGCATTGGCGCTCGTCGCGCTCGTCGTGAGCCTGCCTGCATTGGCGGTCGATCGCGCTGCCGGCAGTGGCGCAGGGTCCTCCGCATCGGCGATCACGCAATTGCTGCGCATGACGACCGCGATGCGCAATCTCGACTACCAGGGCTCTTTCGTTTATCAGCACGCGGATCGAACCGACGCCCTGCGCATCTTCCATGCCGGCGGAAGCCCGGAACGGGAACGCCTGATCAGCCTCACTGGCCCACGCAATGAAGTGGTGCGTGACGGCAATACCGTTACATGTATCCAGTCCGGTGCGCCGCCGACGGTATTCACCAATTCGACTGGTTCGTTGCCGATTCCGGGTTTTGCGCGCGCGATCCCTGATGCGATAGCGGCCGATTACACATTGAGTCTGGATGGTGAGGATCGGGTTGCCGGTTACGCAACCCGGCGCCTGCGTGTCACGCCCCGCGATGTATTCCGCTATGGTTATCGGCTCTGGATCGAGCGCGACAGTGATCTGTTGCTGCGCTCGATCGTGGTCGATGCCGATGATCGGCCGCTTGAGGAGTTCATGTTCGTCACGGTACAGATCGGCGCAAAACCCGCGCCGGGCGACCTGTTGCCGGAGAAGACCGGCAAGGCGGTCGCGCCGTCCGACGAAGTGGCACTCGAGGGGCCGCAGCAGTGGCAGGTCACGCATTTGCCAGCGGGTTTCCGGCTCGTCAGCAGCCGACGGCCGGCGCGCGCGACGAACGGCGCCGAGCACCTCATGTATTCGGATGGCCTCGCCAATGTATCGCTGTACGTCGAGCCGCTGGGCACAGCACCCACCGCGGAACCGGATCGACTGTCACGCGGTGCGCTGCAAATGTATTCGGAGGATCGCGGCGACTGGCGCTTCACCGCGCTAGGAAACGTACCGGCCGCGACCGTGGAGCGACTCGTGAAATCAACCACGCCGGCGGGCCGGGCGAATTCCGACGCGAACCGTTAGCTGAAGACGGTCTGAAGGCCGAAAGCCGCGCATTCCGCTGCGCTGGAACTAATCAGGCACGTGCGGCGTCGAAGCGCGTGTCACGCGGCGACTGGAGGATGTCCTTCCAGGCTTCGCACGCCGTCATCTGTTCAAAACCCGATACCTGTAAAGAGGAGCAACTCCATGAAGCGTTTGCTTTCCAACTGGCTGTGCGCCGTGCTGGTCGTTGTGGTGTCCGCCACCGCCGCGGGCGCAGCGGATCTGCCGGACTTTACTGCCCTTGTCGAGCAGTACGGTCCTGCCGTCGTCAACGTCCAGGCAACCGGTACGGTATCCAACCAGATGCCGGACATGGACGGTCAGGACGTACCGGAAATTTTCCGGCGCTTCTTCGGCCCAATTCCATCTCCGCACCAGGGGCTGCGGCGCTCGATGGGTTCGGGTTTCGTGATTTCAGCCGATGGCTACGTGTTGACCAACAACCATGTTGTGGACGGTGCCGATACCGTGACGGTGCGGCTGTCGGATCGACGTGAACTCAAAGCGAAGGTGGTCGGTACCGATACGCAATACGACATTGCGCTGCTCAAGGTGGATGCGACCGGCTTGCCCGTGGTCAAGATCGGCGACTCCAAAAGCGTCAAGGCCGGTCAGTGGGTGGCCGCCATCGGCTCGCCGTTCGGTTTCGACCATTCGGTGACGCAAGGCATCGTCAGCGCGATCGGACGCAGCTTTGGTCCCGCGGACCAGCAGTATGTGCCGTTCATCCAGACAGATGTGCCGATCAACCGCGGAAATTCAGGCGGTCCGCTGTTCAATCTGGACGGACAGGTGATTGGCATTAACTCGCAGATTTTTTCCAACACGGGCGGCTACATGGGCGTGTCGTTCGCGATTCCGATCGACATCGCGATGAGCGCGGTCGACCAGATCAAGGAGACCGGTCACGTCAGTCGTGGCATGATCGGCGTGCAGATCCAGAACATCGATCGCGCGCTCGCGCAAAGCCTCGGCTTGCCGCGTACCGGCGGCGCGCTCGTGAACAAGGTTACCCCTGGTAGTGGCTCGGACAAGGCCGGTATCCGGGTTGGCGATGTGATTCTTGGCTACAACGGCAGCGACGTCGTCAGTTCCGGAGATCTGCCACCGATGGTCGGCGCTACCCGGCCGGGTAGCAGCGCCCAGTTGTCGATTTTCCGTGATGGCAAGACCCTGACGATTCCAGTCGTCGTGGGCGAACTTCCGGCGAACGCGTTGAGCCAGGCGACTGGGTCGGCGCCGGCGACGGTCAAGGCGAACAATCCGCTCGGCATCGTCGTCGAGGATCTGACCGGTGATCAGCGCCAGCAACTTGGCCTGCAATCCAATGAGGGTGTGGTTGTGACTCACGTCATCGGAAGTGCCGCGCGGCGTGCCGCACTCGCACCGGGCGATGTCATCCTGATGGTTGGGCGCAAGGCCGTGGGATCGGCTGCGGAGTTCAATGCTGCGGTCAAGGGTGCGACCGTAGGTCAGTCGGTTATGCTGCTGGTGCGTCGCGACGATACCACCAGTTTCATTGCGATCGAGGTACCCAAGAAAGACGAAAATTGACGGTTTGCGGTCCGCGTATCGGTATCGCAGCCATCACCTCCATGAAGATGTCGTCGTCCCGAAGATTCGGGACGACGCTTTTTCATTCACCGGATCCGCGTGCACAACCCATCCCGGAAGCGCCATCGGGTGGCGACGGCCGGCCGTCTATCGCAGCCTGCAACAGTCATTAGGACCAACGGGCAATCGCGCGTCACGCTTGCGCTGTGCGATAATGACCGGCTTTAGCCCGCCGCTTGCCTAGTTCCCAAGGATGCTTGATTCGCCCATGTCCATGGACCGCATCCGCAATTTCTCGATCATCGCCCATGTCGATCACGGCAAGTCCACGCTTGCTGACCGCTTCATCCAGTTGTGTGGCGGATTGACGCAGCGCGAGATGGCGTCGCAGGTGCTGGACAACAATCCAATCGAGCGCGAACGCGGCATCACGATCAAGGCGCAATCGGTGTCCTTGCCTTACACGGCGAAGGATGGCAAGACTTATCTGCTCAATTTCATCGATACGCCGGGTCATGTCGATTTCAGTTACGAGGTGAGCCGCTCGCTTGCCGCATGTGAAGGCGCTTTGCTGGTCGTTGATGCCGCGCAAGGCGTCGAGGCGCAGTCGGTGGCGAACTGCTACACGGCCGTGGAAATGGGCCTGGAAGTCGTGCCTGTACTCAACAAGATCGACCTTCCAACTGCGGACATCGAACGCTCCAAGGCGGAGATCGAAGCAGTAATCGGCATCGATGCAAGCGATGCGATTGCGGTCAGCGCCAAGACCGGCGACAACGTCGAGGCGGTATTGGAAGCGATCGTTGCGCGGATTCCGCCGCCAAAACCGCGCGATACCGATCGCTTGCAGGCGCTGATCATCGATTCCTGGTTCGACAACTATCTTGGCGTCGTGTCGCTGGTGCGCGTGATGCAGGGTGAAATTCGTCCGCGCGACAAGCTGTTGGTGATGTCCACGGGCCGTACTCATGAAGTCGAGGGTGTTGGCGTGTTCCGCCCCAAGCGTACGCCACAGGCTGTCCTCGGAGCGGGAGAAGTGGGTTGGGTGACCGCGGCGATCAAGGATGTGCACGGCGCGCCGGTCGGTGACACGCTGACCCGCGCCAGCGCACCGGCGCCCGCGCCGCTGCCTGGATTCCAGCGCGTGCAGCCGCGCGTCTTCGCCGGGCTGTTTCCCACCAACGCGGACGATTACCCGGACCTGCGTGAGGCGCTCGACAAGCTCAAGCTCAATGATGCCGCGTTGCACTTCGAACCGGAAACTTCCGAAGCGATGGGTTTCGGCTTTCGTTGCGGCTTCCTCGGCCTGCTGCACATGGACATTATCCAGGAGCGGCTCGAGCGCGAATACGACCTGAATCTGATCTCCACGGCACCAACGGTTGTGTACGAGATCTTGCAGACTGACGGTAGTCTGCTGGAACTCGACAATCCAGCCAAGCTTCCACCGCAGCAGAATGTCGAGGAAGTTCGTGAACCGATCATTGTCGCGAACATCCTGACGCCACCCGATTATGTGGGCAATGTGATCAAGCTGTGCGAGGAAAAGCGCGGCGTGCAACGCTCGATCCACTACCTCGCCACCCAGGTGCAAATCAGCTATGAGTTGCCGCTTGCCGAAGTGGTGCTGGATTTCTTCGATCGCCTCAAGTCTGTGTCTCGCGGTTACGCGTCGATGGATTACCATTTCGAACGATTCCAGGCCGGTCCGTTCGTGCGTCTGGACATCCTCATCAATGGCGAGCGAGTGGACGCGCTCAGCTTGATCATGCATCGTTCCGCAGCCGACCGGCGCGGGCGGGAGCTGGTTGAGCGCATGAAGGAGTTGATTCCGCGCCAGCAGTTCGATGTTGCGATCCAGGCCGCGATCGGTGCACAGATCATCGGACGTTCGACGGTGAAGGCGCTGCGCAAGAACGTGCTGGCGAAGTGCTATGGCGGCGACGTATCGCGCAAGCGCAAGCTTCTGGAGAAGCAGAAGGAAGGCAAGAAGCGAATGAAACTGGTTGGCCGTGTGGAGATTCCGCAGGAAGCATTCCTGGCGGTGCTGCAGATGGACAAGTAACGGCGCGCACGCGTCGTCGAACAAAAGATAGAGGTAAGAATGGATTTCGATTTCGCATTGTTGCTGGTCGTACTGACCGCGGTGACCGGCCTGATCTGGCTGTTCGACCGGCTGTTTCTCGCTCCGGGCCGCAAGCGCAAGGCGGAAGCGATCCGTTCGCTGGAGCTGGTGTCCGTCGAGGAGCGCGAAATACGCGCCGAACGCGCGCTGCGTGAGTCGATCATTGTCGAATACGCGCATTCGTTCTTTCCGGTGTTGCTTGCGATCCTGCTGTTCCGATCGTTCATCACCGAACCGTTCAAAATTCCATCCGGGTCGATGATGCCCACCCTGCTGGTAGGCGATTTTATCCTCGTCAACAAGTTCGCGTATGGCATCCGTCTTCCGGTGCTGAACAACAAGATCATCGATATCGGCGAACCCGAGCGTGGGGATGTCATGGTGTTCCGTTATCCGATGAATCCGAAGGAGGATTACATCAAGCGGGTGATCGGATTGCCGGGCGACGAAATCACGTATCGGAACAAGACCTTGTACGTCAACGGCGTTAAGGTGGAAGATACCGACATCGGGCCGTACACTGGTCCGTCCGAGCCAGGCCGAAGCATGGCCGGTGCCCAGGTCATGAGTGAGGACCTGACCGGCGTCAAGCATCGCATCATGGAGCTGCCGCAGGTTTATGTCGGCCATGAGGGGACTTGGCAGGTGCCGCAGGGACACTATTTCGCGATGGGCGACAATCGTGACAACAGTGCGGACAGTCGGTTCTGGGGTTTTGTGCCTGAAGAGAATCTGGTGGGGAAGGCGTTCCTGATCTGGATGAATTTCGACGGCGGTATTGATTTCAAGCGGATCGGCACGGTCATCAAGTAACGGGAGGGGTTATGCGCACGCAGCAACGGGTTGGTGGCATCACCATGATCGGGTTCCTGATCATGGTCATCGTGATCGGATTCTTCGCATACATCGCGATGCTGTTGATCCCGGTGTATGTCGAATATTTCGGCGTGGTCAAATCATTGGAGCAGTTGCATGAGGACCCGGGTGCCGGACAGAAATCGCTGTTCGAGCTGAAGCGCGACCTCAGCCTCAAGTTCGATGTGCAGTACGTCGACGAACTACCACCCGATGCGATCACGCTTCGCCGCGAGAAGGGCGCGACGATTCTCAACGTGCACTACGAGCGCCGCAAGCCATTTGTCTACAATGTTGATCTGGTTGCGACCTTCGACAAGTCGGTCAATCTCAGCAACAGTCCCGCAGGATGAGCGGCCCGTAGCCCGGAATGATGTCATTGCTGCATAGCGCTCATTCATGAGCGATTCGATCCTTGGCCACCGGTTCTCGGACCCGACATTGCTGACTCAGGCGCTGACACATCGCAGCGCCGGGCGTCACAACAACGAACGTCTGGAGTTTCTCGGCGATTCGCTGGTCAATGCGCTGGTTGCGGAATTGATTTACCACACGCATCCTCGCGCGGACGAAGGCCAGATGACGCGCCTGCGTGCGGCGCTCGTCAATGGTTCGGCGCTCGCCGAGGTCGCACGCAGCGCCGAGTTCGGCACGCAACTGCACCTCGGTTCGGGCGAAATGAAAAGCGGTGGTCATCGTCGCGAGTCGATTCTCGCGGATGCATTCGAGGCGGTCATCGCGGCGATCTATCTGGACGCCGGATGGGACGCGTGCCGCCAGGTCGTGCAACGCTTGTTCGCCGATCGCGTCAGTGAGGTCGGTCCTCGCGCGCCCAAGGACGCCAAGACGCGGTTGCAGGAGATGGTGCAGGGACGATCCCTCGATCTGCCCCAGTACGAACTGGTCGCCAGCGAAGGCCTCGATCATGCCAGGACATTCGAGTCAGCGTGTTCGATCGAGGCACTCGGGCTTCGCACCGTGGGTCGTGGCAACAGCCGCCGGGCGGCCGAACAGGATGCTGCCGAGCAGGCATTGACTCGGTTGCAGAACCCGCAGGACGGAAATCCTGGGCATGACTGACTCCGTGCCGACTGAGCCCGCTTCGCATCGGTTTGGCCATGTCGCGCTGATCGGGCGACCGAATGTCGGCAAGTCGACCTTGCTCAACGCGGCCATCGCGATGCCGCTCAGTATCGTCACCGCCAAGCCGCAGACCACGCGCCACAATATTCTCGGCATCCTGACGCGCGAGGACGCACAGCTCGTGTTCATCGATACGCCGGGTATGCACCTGGATGCCAAGCGTGCGATTAACCGGCGTCTCAACCGCACGGCGCGCCAGGCACCAGAAGATGCCGATGTCATCGTGCATGTAGTCGAGGCGACCCGCTGGAATGCCGAGGACGAGGAGGTTTGGCGATTGATCAGCAAGGTTGCCAAACCGCGCCTGCTGATCATCAACAAGGTCGACAGGATCAAGGACAAGCCCAGCCTGACGCGCTTTGCGGCAACCGTGCTGGCCGGTCGTGACTACGACAGCGTGCATTACCTGGACGCAAAGCACAGCAAGGGTATCGACGCCCTCCTCACGGATGTGATCGGTCGTTTCCGGGTTGGCGAAGCGGTCTATTCGGACGACGAGTTCACCGATCGCAGCGAGCGATTCCTGGTCGCCGAGTTGATCCGCGAGCAACTCATGCTCCGATTGTCGGCCGAGCTTCCCTACGCCGTGGCCGTGGAGATCGAGAGCTTTGCCGACGAAGGCCGTTTGACACGCATCGGTGCGGTGATCTGGGTCGAGCGCGCGAGTCAGAAGCCGATCGTGATCGGCGCAAGGGGTGCGACGCTCAAGGCAATCGGCAGCGCGGCACGCGTCAGGATTGAACATTTGCTTGATCGACACGTGCATCTGGAACTGTGGGTCCGTGTGCGCGAGAGCTGGGGTGATGACGACTCGGCGATCACGCGTTTGGGTTTCAGCTGATCGTTCGCGCTTGTCGTGCGTATCGAGAATCAACCCGCATTCATCCTGCATGCGCGCGCGTACCGTGAGACCTCCCTGTTGCTTGAGGCATTCACGCATGAGCACGGACGCGTCGGACTTGTCGCACGCGGCGTGCGCCGCGAACGCACGCGACTGCCACGCGGCGTACTGCAGCCGCTGCAGGCGCTCAATATCAGTTTCGTACAACGCGGCGAGCTCGGTACGCTGACAACGGCGGAAGCCGGAGGCTTGCATGCACCGTTGCGGGGTGATGCACTGTTTTCAGGACTGTATCTCAATGAACTGCTGTTGCGCATGACCGGACGCAACGATCCCCACCCGCGCTTGTTCGACGCCTACGTGGAATGCATAGGCGCCCTGGCTAGTGCGCACGTGTCCAGTCAAGTGATTCCCGCCGAAATTTCTCGCGCTGAAACCGGCTGGACGCTGCGTCGCTTCGAGCGTGAACTGCTGGCCGAGCTTGGTTATGCGCTGCAATTGCGTCATGTTGCAGGAAGCGGGGAGGCGGTCGATGCGGACGCAACCTACGCCTACGATCCCGAAGCCGGCCCGTTGACCATTAAAGTTCGCGGCGATTCGCTGCGTGTTCCGGGCAGCGCCTTGCTGGCGCTTGCCGATGACCAACGCCCGCACGATGCGGATCTGGAACATCTGAGACGCCTGATGCGGGCCGTGATCCGCCATCATCTCGGCGGTGCGACGCTCAATGCCTGGTCATTGACGGCGGGCACTTCGCCGCCACGCGCCCACCCGGACAAGCCGCCTTCATCTTGATTCAGTCGCCAGTAGTGGCGTTCTACTGGCGATCTTTCCTTGTAGTCGCACATTGCGATACCAGCAACGTGCGTACTCTTTCACACATATCGAGGAAGTTCGTCAGCGGCCCATCCGGCCACTCGTGGTTGTGAGGCAGCGCGGCGCGAAGCTTTGCAATTGCAGCACGCAGATCTGGCGTACCGCAAAAGCCCGCCGATGCCTCCAGACGATGCAGACGATCGCGTAGAGCGTGTTCGTCGAGGTGCTTGCTCCAATCGGCCACTTCCGCCGGCAGTGTATCCAGTTCGCCTATCAACAATTCCCGCAGCGCCGTCAGGATCATCCGATCGCCACCGACTGCGGCCAAGGCTGTGGCGTCGTCGAGCAAACCTTCCTGCGTTGCAGATGATTCAGTGACCGGTGGCACCGAAATGTGATCCGGATCGAGATATTTCGCCACGGCCGCGCGTAATGCGGCGACGGAAATCGGTTTGGGCAATACCTCCAGAAATCCGGCATCGAGCAGATCGGCACGTCGACGCGAATCCGTGCCGGCACTCGTGGCAAGCGCGGGACTGGCTTGCGACTCGCCATCGCCGGCCCGTATCGCGTGCAGGGCTTCGATTCCGTCCATACGCGGCATGCGTGCATCGAACAGCAACAGGTCGAAATGTCGATCGGATGCCGCACTTGCGGCTGCCGCGCCGTCGGCAACACAGACACAGTCACGATCTTCTTGCGACAAGGCGTCGCCAAGAAAGCGAAGACTCAGTGGATTGTCGTCGGCAATCAGGATGGCTTGCATATCCGAGCCTGTGGCAAGGGGGCGTTTATGTGGATGCTGGCACAATGCCGAGGCATGCACGTCCCGTCAACGCCAGCAGATCACCCTTCATCGCCGGGCTGGCCGTTCCGGCATTGTGTCTGGACGGGCGTATTGTTGGCGCTGGCGTTGTGCGCAATGCAGGGCGCGCGCGCTTCAATCATCAACGTGCAGGTCGACGAGCTGCGCCAGGCGCAGGTACAGATGGATGCGTTGGGTTTGTCGCTGCACGAATCGTCCGGCAGTCGCGAGCTTGCAATGCATGCAGGGAGGTTCGAGATTGCGGCACTGGATCTTTCCGGGATCCTCGACTGGCGCTGCAGGCTGGAGCCCGACGCGCAAGGCATCTGGTCGTGCACTGGTCCGATGGCATTGCAGCAAACGCGTGCCGCAAGACTCGACGGCACATTGCGTGTGGCGTTGCGACCGGGCGTGATCGAGATGACGGTGACCCGCGGGAAGTTCGTTGCGGAGGTTCAGATTCCACTGGGCGCCGCAGCGACCCCGGTACACGTCGAGGCGAAGCGCCTGCCGGTGACCTGGCTCTCGCGTTGGGCGCACGACTATTGGGCAGACGGAAAGCTCACGGCAGGCACGCTCGAGGTCAAGGCAAGCATCACGGAAAAGGCCGGAATCAACGCACGGTATACCTTGTCCGGCTTCGCGTTTGATAGCCAGGACGGCAGTATTGCCGGCGACGGTCTGGCACTCGATGGCAGTTTCCGAATG
>CAJDWV010000087.1_pt1 | contig 17192 bp, 9 predicted proteins | sample 7391731 | NCBI WGS metagenome assembly CAJDWV01 (sample SAMEA7055746, study PRJEB34461) | soil metagenome | biome: terrestrial ecosystem; feature: Peninsula; material: soil | place: Antarctica | collected 2016
AGCGAGGGCACGCCGCGGATCAGCCACCAGCGGTACGCGCCGTCGGCGCGACGCAGCCGGCATTCGATCGAGTAGATTTTTTTGGTGGCCGTCGCGTGCTGCCAGGCATCCCATGCCCGCTGCTGATCGTCGGGATGGAACGGCTTATTCCAACCGTGCCCGAGACTTTCCTCCGGCGACAGTCCGGTGTAGTCCATCCACTGCTGGCTGATATACGTGCTCCAGCCATCAGCTCTGGTGACCCAGACGATCTGCGGCATGGCTTCGGCCAGGGTGCGGAACTCCGCTTCGCTCTCACGCAGCGACGCCACCGCGCCCGCGTTGCGCCGCATCGCATATGCCGCCACCGCGGCCACGGCCAACACCAGCAGCGAAGCGACGCCAGCGGCAGCCCAAACCGACCACTCGGCATTGCGCGTCTGCGCGTACAAGTCGGACAGCGACGAGCCGACGACGGCGACCAGTGGGTAGCCGTCAAGCTGGCGGTAGCTCACCGTGCCTTGCATGCCGTCCGACGCGGCCTTGCCAATGTAGTGGCCCTCGCGTGCTTTCTGCAGTTCCTCGAACAACTGCGAGCCGCGGACATCGCCGCCGAAGCTGACCTGGTCGCCGCTGCGGCTCACGCGCGTCACGCCGTCGAGCCCGATCAGCGCCAGCGAGCCCGACTCGCCGAGTGCGCTGCGCTCGTAGAGCCGCGCGAACACGGCCGGGTCGACGGCGGCAAAGAGCACGCCGGCGAAGCTACCGTCGTTCTGCTCGACGCGTCGCGTCACCGAGACGACCCACTTGCCGGTCAATCGGCCCGAGACGGGTATGCCGACGAGCGGACGGTCCTCGGCCTCGGCCGCATGGCTAACGAAATAGTTGCGGTCGCGGAAGTTCACCGTCGCCAGCGCCTCGCCAGGTAGCGTCGATGCCGCCAAGTCGCCGTTGGCGTCGATGTACGAGACGGCGAGCACGTGCGCGCTCGCCAGCCCGGAGGCGGCTAAGCGCGGCGCAAGGTCGCGCGGCAGCGGGCGTTGGCGCAGGTCGTCGCGCAGCAGCCGCAGCAACTGGTCGACAAGCCTGATCTCGCGCGCCATGGACTCGGCGTGGGCGATCGCGAGGTTGTTGTTTTTCGAGGTCTCGGCCGCCATCGCCTGGCCCTGAATGAAGCCGACCCGTTCCCAGGCTAGCGCCCAGATAATCGAGACCAGCACCAGCGCGACCAACCCGAACACGGCCGGGGCGTTTGGGCGTACCGGTGGGGCAGTGCGCTTTGATCTATAAGTCATGGTGCGACAGGCCAATAGCTAAATCGTCACGGCCGCCAACGCCGGACGGTTTGAGCGTTCTGCATGCGCCGCCTCGCCGCGTACCGACCGGGAGTTCGATGCGGCTACCACGCGATCGCGACCACCACGCTTTGCCTCGTAGACGGCGCGATCGGCGGCTTCGAACAGCGCGCTGGACAGGGCGCCATCTTCCTGGGAGGAAGCCACCCCGAAGGATGCCGTCACGACGATGGTCCCCGCATCTACTTTGTGCTGCATCGCTCTGAGTTGATCGCAAATGGATTGGGCCTTGAGAACGGCGTCCGATTTGCTGCAATCTGGCAGGATCAACGCGAACTCCTCGCCCCCGAAGCGGCAAGCGACGTCGCTCCCCCGCAGCATCGACGCCATGTGTTTCGCGGCGGCTCGCAGCACGGAGTCACCTGCAGGGTGTCCATGCGCATCGTTGACAGCCTTGAAGTGGTCGAGGTCCGCCACGACGATGCTCACCGATGTGCCGTTGCGCAATGCGCGGGCCAGTTCGCGCTCCAGCGTCTCTTCCATATAGCGCCGGTTGTACAGGCCGGTCAGAGGATCCTTGATCGACTGGTCGCGCAACACCACACGCAACTTCGCGTTCGACAACGCGAGTGCAATCTGCTCGGACACCACCTGCGCCATCGCTACCACCTCGTCAACGCTCGCGGTGCTCCTCTCACTGGCATCGATGCACACGTGCAGCAGCCCAAGCACTTCGCCGTACGCAGCCAGCGGCAAGCAAACATCCAGTTTGTCGTGGGTCGTGGCTTGCGGCCCGCAATGCTTGCAGCGCAGGCCTGAGCCAGAGCTGCTCCTGTGTACTTGCCCTCTGCGCAGACCCCAGCAGTCTTTCGGCTCGAGCGTGGCCGCCGCGTCGGCGTCATCGCCCCAGTGCGCACCGCGCTCCAACAGGTTGGCCGAGTGGCGGAACAGATACACCGAGCCCAAGGTACCTGGCAGCAGTCGGTCGCAAAACAGGCTGGTGACCTCGAGCGTCTCGATGAGTGTCAACTCCGTCTGGAGGATGCGCGACATCTCGCCCAGCACCGAGATGTCGTGATTGCGGCGTTGCAGAGCCACCATGCCGGCTTCGAGCATCTCAGAGGCCTGATGAGCTTCCTTGGCCGTTGCCTCACGTTCTCGCGTCGCGCGCGCTGTTATCAACGCCAGATAGGCCATGAGGCTCAGCATGAGCACGGAGCCCAGCATTGAAAGGCCGACGGCGTACCAGACCTTGAGCCGCAGTCCTTCGTCCAGACTTCGCAGCTCCGCCGTTTTCGTCGCCTCGAGTCTGGCTGCAATCGCTCTGATGTCGACCATGAAAGTCTTGCCGTGCGCGGAACTGACGATCGGCTCGACGGCGGCGAATCCCGAGCTGCTGCGCAGTTGAACTGTCTGCGAGAGTTCATCGAGTTTGAGCTTTGCATTACGCAGCAACTTGGCGATCTGCGCGCGCTGCTCCGGACCCTCGACGGCATAGTGGGTTTGGAGGTCGGTCAGCTCGGCAGGCAGCTTCGCGAGTGCGTTGCGATAGGGTGCCAGAAAATCAAAATTGCCGGTGATGAGGTAGCCACGCTGGCCTGTCTCGGCATCGACAAGGAGACTCTGTACCCGCCGCAGGTTTGAGAGCTGGTTTCCCACCGCGGCGCGATCTGCCTGCGCCGCCGTGATCCAGGACAGGCCGATCGGTGACATCACTGCCACCGAGACGAGAAACACGACTATCAATGCGGAGCCGGCTTTGAAACGGGTTATGTTCATGTTGAGCCTCGGTAAAAGTCCACCTCGATGGGGCCCAACCACTGCACGCCCAGGCTGCTTTCACCCATACTCGCGGCACGTTTCCAACGGGTTTACCTTGTTCAGAGTCGGCGTTCCCTGTGGCAGGAAACGCTGCCCTTCGCTCCCCCGCCTCTCGGTCGGGCTCGCTTTTTTTCAGTGCAGGGTCTCGCTCGCCTCTCTATCTCGTTATCCTCGTCGATGCGTGCACGCACGGGAATGGTCGGTCAACCGCAAGTGCGAGATGTCTCTCCATCCCGCACCGAGCACAATCGCTCCAGTTCACTGCCTCTCATGGACTGCTTCGGCTTTAACGAACACCGTCATATCCACGAGCAGGAGAATACGATCGCACCTGCTTTCGGCATATACGCGCGGTTACGTATGTGGTTCGATTGCTGCACCGCGTACCCCAGCAGGTAGCGCAAGGCAATCAGCGTTTTAATCGGTGTGCGGATCTCGTGGCCCACTCGGGAAGCGCCACCGCGAGCAGCGCCCACCGGATCAACGGCGCTCGTACGCGCAGGGTGAAAATTCCTCAGGTGGGCAGTAAGTCAGTTGAGCGGCTTCGGGTTGATGCGAGCGCTGATAATAAATGCGCACATACGCCTTGTGCTCCTGCGAACACCTCGCTTGGCAAGGCAGAAACAGGGAGTATGGACATGGCTTCAGGCAGATTGTTGATTCTGGATGATGACGCCACCGTCGGCAAGGTGCTGATGCTGGTGGCCAAGCGCGTGGGCTTCGAGGCGCGTCAGTGCGAACAGGCCGATGTCTTCTTTCAGACTGTGAACGATTGGCAGCCTACGCACGTGGCGATCGACCTGTCGATGCCAGGCATGAACGGCTTGCAGGTACTGGAACGTCTGGCCGCCGACGGCTGTCGCTCCAGCGTGATCGTCAGCAGCGGCGCCGGCCGTGCGGTGATCGATGCCGCGCTGCTGCACGCCAAAGGCCTCAATCTGGTGACGGCTGGCGCGCTGCCCAAGCCGTTCTCCATGGCCAACGTGAGAAAGCTGCTGCTGGACGACCCGGAAGGCGGGCAAGCCGTTGGCGGCTAGACAGCTCAAACGCCCGTCTTCGCGCTCTCGCTGTAGTCAGCAACCGGCACGGCAAGTTCGCACGGATTGCCGGGGGTCACGTCGAATGGGAAACGAATCGTGATGATCGAGCCGGTGCCGCGCGTGCTCGAGCGCTCGACAACAACCGGCGCGGCGATACATGCACTTACGTATCCGAGGCCCGGTCGTCACGCTTGACAAGGGAGGCCGCTCGATTGATGGCCTCTGCATCGACCGCCAGGCGCACCAATTCGGCGAGGTTAGTCACCTCCATCTTGGCCATCACGCGCGCCCGGTGGATTTCCACTGTGCGAAAGCTGCCGCCGAGTTCACGTGCAATCAACTTGCTCGTCATGCCGGTCACCATCCCGACGTGGACCTCTCGCTCTCGCGGCGTGAGTGTCGCCAGGCGCCGCGCGTAGTCCAGCGACAGACCCGCAGGCGCCGGGACCTCGGATGCTCGAAGGGACTGCCCAAACGCCCGCCCGACGCGGTCAATCAGCGCGGCTGCGCTGAATGGCTTCTCAAGAAAATCAACCGCGCCATTGCGCATGGCCTGGACTGCTTTCGGAATGTCGGAGCTTCCAGTGAGAAACAGCACCGGCAACTCCACACCTCGCACACGCAACAGTGCCTGTAGTTCGATGCCAGTCATACCTGGCATCTGAACGTCCAGCAGCAGCACTCCGGGCCGGCTCAGATTGGCTGTATCGAGCAAGTCCTTTGCCGACGCGTACGCCTCAACCTGCAACCCCGCATCCAAAAATATGCGCCGCAGTACCGTCCGCATGACATCATCGTCGTCGACGACCAACACCCGCGCGACCTTGCCTGGATTCGGTCGCACTGATGGATCGGCAGATGTCATCGCGTCCTCCACGGGATTGAATCGAGGAAACGATACACAGCCTGCAGTTCGGTCTCAAAGCGAAGGAGCAGGGGCGATAACGCTGCGACACCGCCTGCCTCTGCATTCGCCTCGATCACAGAGCAAACCTCAGCGAGCCGAGAGGCGCCGATTGTGCTGGCGCCCGACTTGAGCCGATGCGCGGTCTCGGATGCGAGTCGCAACGATCCCGTCCGTGCACTGCGGCTCAGATCGCGACTCGCCTGCTCCGCGCTGACCCGAAACGCCCTCAGCACCTCGTCAATTGCGGCCGGGTCATCTCCGATCAATGCGATCAACACATCGAGGTCCGCCGCTGCAGCGATGGGTTCCGGCTCCATGCGCGGATTCTGCGGATCGTGCGAACCGTGCGGAGCGTGCGCTTCGTCCGGTGAAGCCGAGGTGACAAACGCGTCGGGCAAGAACTTCGCAAGCATGGCTTTGAGCGTTGCGAGCTTCACAGGCTTGATCAGGCTGTCGTCCATGCCCACATCCCGGCACCGATCGGCATCGCTTTTGAGCGCATCGGCTGTCAACGCCACGATGGGCATGCGCCGCGAACCGGTCTCGGACGCACGCACCGCTGCGGCAAGCTCATAGCCGTCCATCCGCGGCATGTGCAAGTCGGTCAGCAACAAGGGGTACTCGCGCTCCTGCAGGCATTCCAATGCCTCAATGCCGTCGCGGCTCATACGGGCGGCAAATCCGAGCAACGCAAGTTGCTTGCGCAAAACGATCTGGTTTGTCTCGTTGTCCTCGGCCACCAGGATTTCGCCGCGTACCGCGCAGGGTCGATTAGATGGTAAGGTTTGGGCCTCGCTCAGGGAGGACGATGATGCCGGTGCCGCGGGTGGCCGGTCCTTCAAGTTTGCCGCGACCGCGACCGCCTCAAGGATATCGTGCCGGTACACAATGTCCTGCGACAACATCAGCACATCGGCGGCCGCTTCAATTGCGGACGAAAGCGGAAACGATCTTCCCTGGACCACGACAAATGCCACCGACAGACCCTTGCGGGTGGCTGCCGCGCTCCGTAATTCCTCGACCGCCGTCGGGTCGAAATTGATACCGGTAATCACGACAATGCACCGGCCCGGCGGGCAGGTTCGCAACCATTTGCAGCCCTCTGCCGCATCGCTCGAGACATGAACCTCGGCGCCGTTGTGGGCGAGATAGGCGCGCACGTCGTCCGCCGCTTGAGCCGCACCGAGCACGAGGCACTGAAGTCCTGGGAGCGCGATAGATATCGGTTCCGACTCGGTCGGCGCGGGTGCTGTCACAAGTGGCAGCCGCACCGTGAAAGTCGCGCCAAGCCCAGGTTTGCTGACGACGTCGATCTCCCCTCCCATCATTTCGACCAGCGCATGTGAAATGCTCAGGCCGAGTCCCGTTCCACCGTAGCTTCGTGTGGTGCTCGCATCGGCCTGACTGAAAGGGATGAAGAGACGGTCCAACATGGTTTCGTCCATACCGATGCCGTTGTCTGCGACGACCAGTTCGACCACTGGGAGATGTCCAACCGTTTCGACGAGCGATGCGCGCACCTCGACTCGGCCTGAGTGCTCCAGTGCGCTGCTGAATTTGATGGCATTGGCCAGCAAGTTGAGCAGCACCTGGCGCAACCGCGCGGGGTCGCCTCGAAGAAACTCGGGCAACGCCGGGTCGGTGAACACGGTGATGGCGACGCCACTTTTGCGGGCCACTGGAGCGAGCATGCCGCATGCTGCTTCGACCAGCAGCTCGATGCGCATCGGCGCAGAATCAATATGAAACTGTCCGGCTTCGATCTTGGAGAAATCGAGTATGTCGTCAAGCAGGGTCAGCAGCGCAAACGCCGACTCCTGCGCGACCTCGACTGTCTCGCGCTGATCGGGCGCAAGCTCGCTCTGCGCCAAGATGTCGATCATGCCTAGCACGCCGTTCATAGGCGTACGGATCTCGTGGCTCATGGCGGCCAGGAACATGGATTTCGCCTGATTCGCGTGCTCGGCGACGTCGCGCGCCAGGATCAGCTCAGCGGTTCGGCTCCGCACCTTCGACTCAAGCTCGCTGTTCAACTCGCGCAGCGCAAGGTGGTCGCGCTTGCGCTCGGTGATGTCGCGCCCCACGGCAACGAAGTGCGTCGGATCCGTGCCGTTCCCAGCGACTGGAACGATGTCCATCTCCACCCAGTACGGCTCTCCGCCTTTGGTGTAGTTGAGCAGTTCGGCGTGGACCGGTTCCTGCCGCTCCAGCGCGGCACGGATGCGATCGAGTTCGACTCGATCCGTCAGTGCGCCCTGCAGGAGGCGTGGGGTCTGCCCGAGTACCTCGTCCCGACCGTAGCCAGTAGCGCGTTCGAAAGCTTCGTTGACGAACACGATCCTGGGACCGAACTGATCGAGTGGCGCCGCTTCCGTGATCAGAACAATGTCGTTGAGTTGCGCAACGCTGGCTTCCAGCAACTCCAGTTGCTTGCGCTCAGCGCGGTCGACTGTCACGTCGCGGAAATAGATCGACAAACCTTCATCGGAGGAAAAGATATTGACGCGGTACCAACTGTTCAGTGGCGCGTAGTGGGCTTCGAACGTGGCCGGGACGCCATCTTTCATGGCACGGCGATAGACCAGTTCGAAGTCCGTGCCGAGCGCCGGCGGAAAGGCCTTCCACACGGTCCGGCCTATCAGTTCGGCGCGTTTACACTTCAGCAGACTTTCGGCCTGGCCATTGACGTAGGTGAAGTGCCAGCCGCGGTCGAGCGTGTAGAAGCCATCGGTGATGCTTTCGAGGGTGTTCGTCAGTCGCGCGGCCAGACGTCGGGAGCTCTCTTCGGCGATTTTGCGTTCGGATAGATCCTGGAATGCGCCTTGCACGCGAAAGATGGCCCCCGCTTCATCGCGAATCGCTTCTCCGATCGTGCGCACCCACACGCGCCGGCCCTTGGCTGTGACGATCTCGAGTTCGAGATCGTAAGCCACGCCCTGCTCCGCACATGCCTCAAACGCCCCGGTTAAGATGTCAGCCCCCTCGGAGGGGTAGAACGCGAAGGCCTCGGCGACGCTCGGCGACGTCCCTGGCGGCACCTCGTGAATGGCGCAAACCTCGTCCGACCACACCAGCGTGGGTCCAGAGAGCTCAACCATCCAGGCACCAATTCTTCCAAGTCGACCGGCGAGGTCCAACAGCTTCTGGTTAATCAGCACCTTTTGCTCGGAGCGCTTGCGCCGGGTGATGTCCTGAATAGTGCCCAGCGCCCACAACGGCTCTCCCTGGCGGTCGAAGTAGATCTGGCATTGCTGCTCCGCAACCTTCTCGATGCCGCCCGGCAACTGCAATCGATACTCGATTGCCTCGGTCGTTCGCTGTGTCAGCGAATTGGCAAAGGCTTCTGCAAACCCACTCCGATCGTCCGGATGAATCAGCGCCAACAAGCCCTCTTGAGTGGGATGGAATCCTTTTGGGTCGGTTTCGAAAATCAGATGCGTACCCTCCGACCACTCCAGCGCGCCGCTCGCGAGGTCAGCTGTCCAACTCCCGATCTTGGCCACCTCTTGCGCAGCAGCAAATAGGAGACGCTTGGTCTCAAGCCTCGTCGCCAGCCGCTTCTGACGGCTGACATCGCGAAGATAGACAGTGATGCCCCTGCGCGAAGGATGGATCCGGACTTCATACCAGCGCCGCCTGACTGCGAGGAATTCAACGATCTGGACCACTTCTTGCTGCTCGAGCGCACGACGCAACGCGTCTTCAAATGGCGTGCCGACGAGCGCTGGTATCCGGTCCCACACCGTTCGCCCGAGCAACTCCGCTCGCGGACGCCTGAACAGACGTTCTGCCTGTCGATTCACGTACGTCAGGCGCCACTCCCGGTCGATGGTGCAAAACCCTTCGCTAAGGCCTTCGAGCGTGTTGCCAAGCCGCTCGACGAGCTCCCGTGATTCCTGCTGTGCTCGTTTGCGCTCGGTGATATTGCGATCGATCCCGACCATACCGACGATGCCGTGCTCGGCATCGCGCAACGGCACCTTGGTCGAACTCCTCCAATGCCACACGCCTGCGCGGTCGATATGACGCTCCTCGCGATCGAGCATCGGTTGACCGGCCATCACACGACGATTCTCCCCATCTGCTCGCTCGGCCGCCGCAGGCGACATCACGTCGAACACGGTTTTGCCGAGCAGGTCGCGCCCTCGGTCGGCATCGAACGCCAGCAGGGCCGCACGATTGCACAGCGTAAACGCACCGGTGACATCCAACGCGTAAACGACGTCGGGCAGCGCGTCGATGAGTGTGCGCAGCAGTCGATGCTCCCGGAAGATCAGGGCGCCAAGCCCCGTATCGCTGACAGGCGTCACCCGCATCCGGCATCGGTGACTGCCCTGCGGATCCTGCCTGACATACTCGAACGAAAAATTCGCCGCTGCGCCTTCCAGTACGGAACGGATACCGAGTGCGGCCTGCCGGCCATCGTCGCCCCTCGCGCCTGCGGGGGATACGCACAGCGACAGGTAGTTGTCTCCTGGCCCTGCCAGCGGTGGCCAGGAGGCGCCGGAGCGCACATCCTCCGTCCAGTTCCGGTTGACAGCCAGAATCACGCCGTCTTCATCGACCACAGCAACGCGCGCGGGAACAGTGTCCAGCAACGTTGCCTGCGTCAGCATCAGCCGGCGAAGCGCGCTTGGGCTCAGGGGCAAAGAAGGATCCACGGCAGCCGGCGAAGCGCGCTTGGGCTCAGGGGCAAAGAAGGATCCACGGCAAACCTCGTTACCTCACCCTCGTCATCCAGCACAAGCGGGGGCATGGCGCCCTTGAAGTGTACCGGCGATTTCTCTCGTCTTCCGGTTCTACGAAACGAGGACGTCTCACGGATCGGCCGGCAGCCGAACCACCTTGGTCAACTTCTGTAGCAGCGCCGCGCTGTGCACCGGTTTGACGATGAAGTCGGATGCGCCCGCGCGCAAACAGTCCCTGACAACATTGCCGTCGCTTCGCCCGGTGATGATGATGATCGGCACATTGGCATACTGCGCAAAGGACTTGATGCGCGTGGTCGCCTCCAAACCATCCATCTGCGGCATGGCCAGGTCCATCAGAATCACATCCGGACGGCGGCGCCGCACCGCATTGATCGCCTGCACCCCACTGTCCGCCTGTTCCACGTCATAGTCGTTGGACTCCAGCATCCGGCTGATGGTCACGCGCAGTGGCTCGTTGTCATCAACGATCAACACGACCGGCTTGCCCATGCTGGCCATCGTCGTCAGCGTGTGGACCGACTGCACCAGCGGCTGGTAATCGACGCGAAACGCGCTGGCCCATGCCAGCAAGGAATCGATCGCCTCCCGCACCTGGCGCAGAGGCTGGTCGACCACTTCGTCCTTGAGGCGTACCAGTGCGGCAACCACGCGTTTCTGGTCCTTCAACTCGAGCAGCTCGGACCATTCACCTGCCGCCAGGCGCGATGACAAGGCGTTCAGCGCCTCATCGATCTGCCTGCCAGCCTGCGTAACGATCTCTGCTGAGCGGACAATCTCCTTGCTCCCTTGTGCGATCCGGCTCTCGACCGTCCGCTGGATCTGTTCAAGACGCATCACCTGCTGGGCCAGTTCCGCAGGCCGCGGTCCTGCCTGCGCCTGCGCCGCCAGCTCACGCAATTCGATATGGATCGACATGTGCAGGCGCAACCCATCCTGGGCCATCGGCCAGAACAGGACATAGTCGTCGAAGGTGCCCGCAAGGCAGGCCGCAAAGGCCTGGCGCACCGCGTCCTTCGCGCACAAGGTGATGGTGCGGTGTGGATGGGCGTGGGCACTCTGGCTCTTCTGGCGCAGCGTCTGGCAAAAGGACTGCGCCTTGTCCAGCTGGTCGAACGCCAGCACCACGACATCGGGCATCACTTCCTCGAAACTGGCCACAGGGTCCACTACCGGCGCGGCCGTGCGCACGTTGTCGAACACATCCACCAGCAACCGCTTGACCAAGTCTGCGTCCCCGACGCTATCCGTGACCACCAGGATGGACGCCTGGCGAAACCGGCGCTCGTTCATAGCCCCTACCTCCCTATGCCAAGCATGTGTCTGCCGTGCGTGAACTGAAAATACGTCATGGGCATTTCGCCAGCCGCGCGGCAAGCCACTGCGCCGCGACCGCACCATCCATCGGTCGTCCCAGATGGTAGCCCTGGCCCAGCGTACAGCCAAGCTCAGCGAGCACGGTCGCGGTGGCGGCATTCTCGATGCCTTCGGCGACAACACTCATACCCAGGCTGCGCGCGAGCTGGATCGTGCTGGCAACGATGGTGTGGGACTCGCGCGACTGCAGCATGGACAATACAAAACTCTTGTCGACCTTGAGTTCGGAGAACGGCAGGCGCACGAGCTGGGCCATGGACGAATACCCGGTGCCGAAATCATCGATGGCGAGTTCAAAGCCCTTGATGCGCAAGCGCGTCAGGATATCGAGCGCGTCACCCGGATCGGCCATCGCACCGCTCTCGGTCAGCTCCAGGATCACCGACGCGGGCGCAACGCCGTGCGATTCACATCGATCGACCAGGCGGTCCGCGAGTTGCAGATCGATCAGATTGCGCGCCGACAGGTTGATCGACAGCTTGAGCGACTCGGTCAGGCCCGGCCCGAGACGCGCGAACCATTGCAGTCCTTCGTCGCATACATAGTCGGTCAACGCGTGAATCCGGCTCGAACGCTCCAGCAGGGGTATGAACCGGTCCGGCCCCACGACCGCGCCGCTGGGGTGTTTCCAGCGTACCAACGCCTCGACTCCGTATGGAACTCCGGTGTCCAGCGCGACCTTGGGCTGGTATTGCAGAAAGAGCTCGCGGTTCTCCAGGGCGCGCACCAGGTCCGGTTCGGTTATGGCCAGATTCGAGAGCGGCGCCTTCGCGAACCCGGCCCGCGGGCGGCCCGGACGCGCATCCCTGAGCAGGTCGCGCAACTCCTGGGACCGGAACGGTTTGGGCAGGATGCCGGCGATGGTCAGGCCTCGCTCGTCACCGGAACGTTGCGCACTCTCGAGCACCTTGGCGCCCATGCCACTGGTGAGCAGAATCCGGGCGCCACAGGTTTGCTCTGCCAGGAGCCGCAGAACCTCGACGCCGTCCATGCCCGGCATCACCAAGTCCAGCGCCAGATGGGTTGGTGCCCAGTCTGCCACCTGGGCGAAAAAGTCGTCGGTCTTGTCGGTCGTATGCACATCAAAACCTTCGCGCCGCGCGATGATGGCGATGGTCTGCGCCACGCTGATGTCGTCGTCGAGAATCAGCAATCGATCCGGTGGTTGCATACGTCAACTATCCCTGTCCAGCGCATCGCGCTTTTGATTTCGTTCATGTGCGGGTGGTCGCACGAAGCAGCAGAGCAGGTTCGTGCATACCGTTCGCATTTCTGCAGGTCGACTTTCGTCACGGGTGCGTGTCCAGCGCTGCCCGGATCCGGGCAGCCAAAGCGGTGCGCCGGTATGGTTTGGGTAGAAACAACACATCGGGATCCAGCCGGCCCTGATGCACAATCGCATTCGCGGTATACCCCGATGTGAACAGCACACGCAAACCCGGCCGGTACTGCCGGGCCGCATCGGCGAGTTGGCGTCCGTTCATCGTGCCGGGCATGACCACATCGGTGAACAACAGGTCGATGTCGTCGCGTTGCAGCACGATGTCCAGGGCTTGTGCTCCATCACCGGCCTCAAGCACGTTGTAACCAAGCCGCCCCAACTGGTTGGTGGCAAACCGTCGAACCTGCACGTCGTCCTCGACCACCAGCACCGTTTCGCGCTTGTCCGCGTGCATCGCCTCCAGCGTGCCCGGTTGGGTCGGCGTATATTCATGCACCTGCCCCTGCGCGCAAGGCAGGTACAGGCGTATTGTCGTTCCCTGGTCCGGCTCCGAATAAATCGTCACATGGCCACCGGACTGCTTGACCAAGCCGTAAACCATGGCCAATCCGAGCCCCGTGCCACGGCCCTGTTCCTTGGTTGTGAAGAATGGCTCGAAAACCCGTGCCAGGGTTTCCGGCGGTATGCCGCATCCGGTATCGGTCACCGCCACCAGCACATAGTCGCCGGCCTGAACGTCCAAATGCTGTTGCGCGTATGCGGCGTCGAGTTCGACCTGCGTGGTCTCCAGCGTCAGCTTGCCGCCATCGGGCATGGCATCGCGCGCATTCACGCACAGGTTGAGCAGCGCACTTTCAAGTTGCACCGGATCGACCATCGCCAGACAGGGCTTATGGTCGCGGACAATCGCAATGTCAATGTCTTCGCTCAGCATGCGTCGCACCATCGCCTCGAACCCGGCAATCAGCATGCAGACATCGACCACCTGCGGCGCCAGTGGCTGGCGGCGTGCAAATGCCAGCATGCGCTGCGTGAGATCCGCGCCACGCTTGGCGCTTTCGAAGATCATCTTTGCCAGCGGCTCGAGCTCAGCATCGTGCGACAGTTCCTCGACGAGCATCTCCGCGTTACCCAGGATCACCGTCAGCAGGTTGTTGAAGTCGTGCGCCACGCCTCCCGAGAGCTGGCCAACCGACTCGAGTTGCTGCGATTGACGCACCTGCTCCTGCAAACGTCGCTCCTGACTGATGTCGCGAAAATAGACCGACAAGCCTTCATGCGTTGGATAGGCGCGGACATCCACCCATCTGTCGTATACGGCAGAAAATTCGACAAACTGCACCGCTTCATGGTTCAGCAGGGCATCGCTCAGGCGTTGCTCAAACACGCCGCCGACGACCCCCGGCAGGGCTTGAAGAACGTCGCGCCCGATCAGCTTGTCCCGCGAGATGCCAAACAGGCTTTCCGCCTGTCCGTTGACGAATTGGAAGCGACCGCGACGGTCGATCAGGACGAACGCGTCACCAACGTTCTCCAGCGTGTCCGTGAGCCGTTCCCCGAGGCGCTGCGCGGCCAGTCGACTCAGCCCGGTGCGGCGTGCGAAGCAGAAAGCCGCTGTCATGAACGCGGCGGCACTGCATCCGAACAACAGCGCCACCAACGGCAAGGCGTCACGTGTGTGCGCCATGTAGGTCAGTCGTGGCCAGGCTTCGACCGACCAGGCCTGGCCAAGCACTCCCAGCGGTACGCGGTGCGAGGCAGTGTCGCTGATACGGGGCTCATCGGCTATGCGCACGATGGCTTGGTCGCCGTCGCGTACGATAAAGCTGAACTTCTCCGACAGCCGCGGATCGACCATGGCCTGGAGCTGGTCGCTCTGGATGCTGGACACCACAAACCCCTGTAGTTCATCACCCTGGAACGCGGGCGCGAAATACGTCATTGTGCTGGCGAAAGGGTCAGTGTGGAGCACTGTGAACAGCTGCACCGCGTGTGTCTGCGTCGCCCGCAGGTAGGCAATGAATCGACGCTCATCGTCAAAAAGGCGGGCGCCGACGGGACTGGCACTATCGCTGGCAACCCGCCAACGCACCGCACCCTGTGCGTCGGTGAACGACACGGCATTGAGCGACCGATCGTCGCGCAGCAAGGATGTGGCCGCACGCTCCCACTGATTGCCGTCGGGCGCACCATAAATCTCCCAATCGTGGGCCAACCGCATCAGCGCGTGGCCGCGGTGCTCCATCAAGGATTCGATATCGTCCGCTATACGTGAAGCCGCCGCAGCGGTATCGTCAGACTGTTGCTGCCAGGAACTGCGTTCTAGCGCCTGCCACATCAGAAACGACAGAATGACCATCGACACGATGGTCCAGGCGCCAACGTTTTGCAGGACGGACGCGCCAGACTTGCCCAGGGGCGGCGCGCGCAAGAACAGCGCCAGCGCCAGACCCAGCGCCAGCAACACGGTCTGCGGCGCAATCTCGGTCATGGCAGGAAACCAGATCGACGGCTCCACGTGGCTGCCCCGCCACAGTGCGCCCAGTACCAGAAAGACCATGGCGCCTGCACACGCAAAGATCATCGGACGCGCCCAGGACCAGCGCGCCGGCAGGGTCAAGCCCCAGGTGCCCGCTGCGCAAAACAGGATGGCCAGCGCGCTGGACAAGGCCATGCGGCCTGACCGGGGCGAATTGTCGATCAGTTCCCGGAACGCGAGCCAACCGCGGGTGCCGAGGTCCACATGTCCCACATACTCGACCAAGGCCGCCAGCGCCAGCGTCGCGGCCAGCGTCGCGGCCAACCGCGCCGGCCAGCATCCCCGAGAGTTGGCGAGTGCGATCCCGAGCGCTAGCAGAAACAGGGCCGCCGCGGTCGTGAACTGGCTTGGCACCACACCGAAACGCCATTGCGACACAAACTCCCACGGCAACGACCATGACAGCATCACAAGCAACGCCAGACTCGCCACCGCACCAACCAGCACAAGCGCCAGGCCATGCCGTAGCACGGGTCCGCGCCATGACGGAACGCGCGCGCCGATGGCACCACCATTGAGCAGCGTCGCAGATTCAGGCATGGCGTCTGTCCACGCAGGCGATGCAGGTGAGCAGCTGTTTGCGTGGCGGCGTCAACAGGTGTCGGAGGCAGTGTGCGAAGCGCGGCGCTGCGATTTGTCTCATGCCGGTCTCGACCGCACGCCCGCAAGCAAAGCCATCAGGGTTCCGCCGGCCGTGCACAACATCACCCGGATCGACACACCCGGCAGCAGCGGATGGTAGGTCTGGCCGTTGACGAAAAACATGCCCTGCGGGCGGATGCTCACGCGACAGAAGCGGTTGCTTCCAGTGGTACCGGGCGACTGGCCGGACACGACGTCAGTGACAGTGCCATCGATGCGCTGGAAGAACTGTTGCGAGGGCCCGTCCAACGCAATATGTGCAGTCATGCCGGGTCGCATCTGCGGGAAGGCAGTCTCCGGCACCCAGGCCTCGATCCAGGTCGATGCAGTGGCTGCGCATGCGTCGAGCCCGACGCGCAAAGACAACGGCGCGGCCACGGTGACTTGATCGCAAGCCCAACCGCCAAGTGGTGCGGTGCTTTTATGCTGGTCAACAGGTGATGGCATATCGTCTCGATTCACGGTGAGGGTTCGGGGTTTCACCGCGGCTCGCTTGTCGACCTGTCGACCCGCAGCCACGGTATGCGCACATCCTATGCGCAGCACATCCGGCCCGGTCTAAAGAATTGTTCAGCAAACGCACGGCTGTTACAGGTCGACACTCACCCGCGCAGTGTCCGCCGCGCGGGCGAATGTCGAGCCTCAGACTGGGAGCGGAGGCAGATCCAGCCAGAGATGGAACGCACCGCAATCGTGCACATGGCGCAGGTCGCCGCCGTGCCGACGCAGACACTGGGCGACATCCCAGAGTCCGGTCGTGATCGACGCCGGCCACTCTGCGGGGCTGCCCCCAAGCGCGTCCGGCGCGACGATGCGCGGCTGATGGTCCACCCGGCATGCCATATGCAGATGTACTGTGCAGTTTGCATCACGGGCATGCCAATGGATGCCGACAACGGCGCGATGCACAGACCGCAGCATGCTGGTCAACGTGCAGTACAGCAGCGCTCTCAAAGTGCGGTCGTCGAAACCACAGGTCAGCTGCACTGCCGCTGGGTCTGTTGCGATGCGCAGCTCGGCTTCCTGCGTCGCCCCAATCACCCGGACCACATCGCCTATCGCCTCCTCCACGCGCGCGCTCCGACCGGACAGCGGCAGTGCGAAATCCGCCAGCAGCCAGCTGTCGCACAACATGGCAAGACGCTCGCATGCCAGTTCGATCTCGCTGCATGCGTCGGCCAGCTGATCGGCAGCCAAAGACGGCAGCAACTGGGTGTTGCCCTGTATCACGGCCAGCAGGTTGTTGACGTCATGCGCGGCCCCGCGCCGCGCCAATGCCAGCAGATCTAGTGCGGACAATTGGGTTGGATCCGGATGATGCTGGATCACGCGTGGAGCTCGGGATGCGGTCACGATTCGCCGATTGTGCACTTGACCGCGGACGTCAACATCCCGCACAAGAGGCCGGACGCGCTTCGCCCATAATTGGGCGCCAGAGAACCGATACTGCCGCGGTACTGTTTTGCCAAAACTGTTTGGTCACAGGCACGGCGGATTGCCTCATTCCCAGGCGACTGTATGAATTCTGACAACGGCAACGCAAGAATCGGCCTGCTCGAGGATGACCTCCAATTGCGCAGGGTCGTTCGCAGGTTTCTGGAGTCGCAGCGTTACCTCGTGGACGAGTTTCGCAGCGGCGAACAGGCTGTGGCCGCTGCATC
>CAJDWV010000037.1_pt1 | contig 17138 bp, 17 predicted proteins | sample 7391731 | NCBI WGS metagenome assembly CAJDWV01 (sample SAMEA7055746, study PRJEB34461) | soil metagenome | biome: terrestrial ecosystem; feature: Peninsula; material: soil | place: Antarctica | collected 2016
CCGAAGAAACCGAAGGGTGAGCCATTCAGAACCATCGGGCTGCTCAGAGGCTTTTGCGCCTCCTCGATTTCGCGAATCACCTGCTCGAGGCTGATCATCGCGTTCTTGTCGCGCAGAATCGGCCCGAAATCGACACGGATCGCTTCAAGTTGCTCGCGCAGTGCCCAAGTGTAACCGCGTGCCTCATAGAAGTTGTCGTCAATCTTCGTCCACGGCGTCTTGACGACGCGCGAAGCCGCTGCCGGTCTGGATTGCTGCGCATTGGGATCATTGGCCAAATCGGTATCAATACGCACTTGACCGACACTGGCGGAAAGGCGTTGCGACAACGAACCAAGCCGGGTCGACACTACCGAAAGGAAATCAGCGAGATTGTCGGCGCGCGCATAGAACTGGGCATCGTCCTTGTCGTTGTCGGCCAATCGCGCGGCATAGCTGTCGATGCGCGCGATCGCCTTGCGGTACTGGCCTTCCGAACTCGGCAGCAACCAGCGGTCATTCGGCGAACTGATCAGGGGTTCGGCCTCCTGCAGATCCTTGTCCTCGACCGACTGGGTCTGCGAGCGGCTGAATTCGTTGCGCAAGGCACGGGTCAGGTCACGCGATGCCGTAACGACGCCAAATTCCCAATTCGGCATGTTGTCCATCAGCACCCCGGGCGGCAACTTATCGTTGCTGAGATAGCCGCCACGCTTGTCGAGCATGACCTGGGTACTGCGGATCAGCGCACTGGTAGTCGCGGTGCCGACGACGACCGCCTGCTGGCGCGCCGTCGCCATCTCCTGGGTCGCCTTGATCGGATCGAAATAGTCCGGTTCTGTATCCCACCACCACATAAGGGCGAGGATGACCAGCACATAGGTCAAGATCACGGCCAGCGCACCGCGAACCTTCCAGGATGAACGACGCGGAGCAGACGATTCCATGGAACCTCCTTGAACGGTTGTCTGGCCCGACCCGTTTCTCTTCAAGAAGAGACGTGGCGACCCACCCACAAGTGCTTATCTTCGCATGACCCGAATGAACCGCGCAGTCCTGATGTTGATCAAGATGAGGGTTTCTCGCACACATCGTGTAGGAAATGTCTTACACGACGACGCGACGAAAAGCCGACGACTTCAGCATCCCCTTGCCTGATCCTGTGATTCCCGTCCACGTCCTCCCCTTCACCCTTCCGCAACAACGCGAAGACAGAGGCCGACGTAGTACCCACAACTATCAGGAATACTAATATGCGTCAGGAAGCACGAGAAACCCTTACCGCGATCAAGACCTTGAGTCGACTTGAGGCGTGGATCCGATGCGCCAAAGTCGAGCTCGCGAGCTCGCCGCAGGATGAATTGCTACGCGAATTCATCCGCGTCAACGAGCGTTTGGTTGCCGAGGAGACGCGCAAGTTGCTGGCAGCCTAGACGCCTGATCCCGACTTGAACGTGCTGGACTGCGTGCTGCGGAAGCTCTGCTAAACGATCAGTCGTCCGTTGACGATTGCACACTCACATGTCTGTGCAACCACGGCCTGACGAAAATCGAGACGAACGACAGCAGCCCGAACAGAATGAGGGCGACCGACTCCCTGCGCAAAAAATGATCGCTCAGTGCGATGGCAGCCGCCGCTCTGGCCACTGCGTCAACCCTGCTCACCCTGCGTGTTCCGGCCTGCGAATGAAAAGCCAGCACGGCTACCGCGATGCACTCTGAGTATTCGTCAAGCCCTGAACGTACGAACGCCCCGGCCGGGGAGGGGCGGCGGGGGCGCAAGATCGAGCAATCCGCTCGACAGGATCTCTCGCTGAAGGATTTACTCCTTCGGCATCAACACGCTGTCAATGACGTGGATCACGCCATTCGTGGCCTGAATATCCGTTGCCGTCACCTGGGCGCCGTCGACCATCACGCTGTCACCCATGACTTTGATCGTGACCGACTGACCATTCACAGTCTTGGCGCTGTCGAGCTTGATCATGTCCTTCGCTTCGACCTTTCCAGCAACAACGTGGTAGGTGAGGATCGCGGCGAGCCTGGCTTTGTCCTTGAGCAACGCATCAACGGTTCCGGCCGGGAGCTTCGCGAAAGCAGCGTCGGTCGGTGCAAACACCGTGAACGGACCGGTTCCCTTCAGCGTTTCAACGGCCAGGTCGCACATTTGCCCAACGAGGCCTTGCGTGAGTTGGTGAGCGCCGACGCGCTTGCGCTGCCGACCACCTCAAGCACCGTGCCGGATCCGCCGTCGTTTGATGCCTATCTGGCAAGGGCCGTTGACGCAGTCGCGCATTTCGACGGCATCACTCTCGAATCGACGCTGCGTACGGCCGCCTTGCGCTTGCCCTCGGATCAGATGCTCGATTGCATTCTTGGGCCGCTGCTCACGATCATTGGCAATGGCTGGCATGAGGGTCGCTTTCCGCCCGCCAACGGCCATTTGGCGACCACGATCATCCGTCGTGTCCTGAACTGGATGACCGACTATCCGACTCTTGGCGAGGATGCTCCGGTCATCGTCGTCGGTACGCCGACATTCCAGATGCATGATCTTGGCGCGATGCTCGCAGCCACAGCCGCCGCTAGTAGTGGCTGGCGTGTGATCTATCTTGGCGCCAGCCTGCCGGCGCAGGAGCTTGTTCGTGCGGCGAAGCTGGCCAAGGCCGATACCGTCGCGCTATCGATCGTGTATCCAACCGACGACATCCGTGTCTCGAGCGATCTACGCGAAATTCGTGCGAACCTGCCTGAGCAAATCACGTTGATCGTCGGCGGCGCCGGGGCCAAGGTGTACGCCGACGTGCTCGCCGAGATCGGCGCTGAGCGCATGGGATCGATCAGCGAGTTGCGGGCCTGGTTGCACGAGCATGCCGAGCAACGCAGTGCAGGTGTCGTCGCTAGCCGCCCGACAAAGGGCAGCTAGCCCGGTGGCGACATGTGAGGGACCAATTGTTCAAATACCGATACGTCTCGGCGCAATCGCCCTTTCCGTTCTATCGCGCCTGGGAGGAGAGCGGATTGCCTGGCCGCCGCATCGTTGAGACGCTGGCTGAGCGTATCGAATCTGGTCACTTCGCGCTTCTCGCGATCGAAATCAAAGGGTTGGGTCTGCTAGTTCATGTCATCACCATCGCGATAGATTACGGCGATGCACATGGGACGCAGGTTGAGGAAGGAGAGCGGCACGGACAGCACGCGACCGATCTCCTCGCTCAGGCTGCAGAGGAGCCCGTCATCCCTTTGGCGATCCTTGCGCACGCTGGTCACGTAGTCGCCGATCTCGCCGTTGAGCACATGAGTCTCCGGCCAATCCGCGAGCTGCGCGTTCTGCTCCTCCGCTATCCCGATGTCGCCGCGCCTGGCGAGATCTCGTCGGAGGATTCGCTGGCGACGATGTGCCAAGTACACCGGCCCGGATCGCCTGCACATGGGTTACAGCTTCGCGCTGCTGACCGGCGAGTTCTCGACCCGGCATACCCCGGAAACTGTCGAGGTGCTCGAATCACGAAGTGACCCGCGCCGACGACGACGCGTTCTCGACGACGCGACCGTGACTGCCGATTCCCGAATCGCGTCGCGCATGCAACGTCGAGCAGCAGGATGCCGATCCGGCATCGTCGCTGCAGCGCTTTCGTTCGTTCATACGCTGGCGCCCGCAGCATCCAGCGCTGATGTGGGCTGATGTGCACATGCTTGTCGCCGCAGATCCGGTGCTGGCCCTCGAACGCGCGCTTGATGGCGTGCAGTTGCGCGCCTGGTTCAACACTGGCAGCGAGGCTTGCGTGCTTGATCTCGCCTACCTCGATGGATTCAGGGTCATCGAAGGTCATGGCCTGGTCGGTGGCGAACTGGTCGGCTCACGCGTCAAGCTGCCCGCATTTGGCGTATTGTTTGCGCGCCGCAATTGACCTCCTTCAGCCCGGAAAGCCCCGCTCTTGAACCTGCACCCGGATTACCCGACGACACCCCCACCTCGCGTATCGAACCTGCCCCGACGGATTGGCACATGAGCGGGACTTCTGCCAACCTGCTGACGATCTTCGGTGCCACCGGCGATCTTGCCCAACGCATGCTGCTGCCTTCGCTGTACGGATTGCACCGCGATGGTCTGCTGCCGAAGGACTTGCGCATCCTCGGCACCGCACGCAGCAAGATCGATGCCGCAGGATTCCGGCAGACTGTTGCCGAGACCATTGAACAACGCGTCGCCGCGAATGAACGCGACGATGCGAGCCTGCGCGGCCTGCTCGAACGCGTCGACTACCACGCCGCGAGCGTTGACGACGAAGCCTCGATGGGCAGCCTGGCCGACGCGATCGGCAAGGCACGCAATGGCGATGTCGTCTATCACCTGAGTACAGCGCCGCGCTTCTATGCGCCGATCTGCGAGGCACTCGGTCAGCACGGCCTCGGCGGCCCTGGCACACGCGTGCTGCTGGAGAAGCCGATCGGCCACGATCTTGCCTCGTCGATTGCGATCAACGACGGCGTTGCCCGCATCTTCGACGAAGATCGCGTGTTCCGTGTCGATCACTATCTCGGCAAGGAAGGCGTGCAGAACCTGATGTCACTGCGCTTCGGCAATGCGCTGTTTGAGCCGCTGTGGAATGCGCGGCATATCGAGCAGGTGCAGATCACCGTCGCCGAAACGGTCGGCGTCGAGGGCCGCGCGGGCTACTACGACAGCTCAGGTGCGATGCGCGACATGCTGCAAAACCACCTGCTGCAACTGCTCTGTCTGACCGCGATGGAGCCGCCCGCACGTTTCGATCCGAGCTCGGTGCGCAACGAGAAGCTCAAGGTGCTGCGCTCGCTGCGCCTGATCGGACGCAACGAAGTCAGCGCTGAAAGCGTGGCTGGCCAGTACACGGCCGGTGCTGTCGATGGCGTCGCGGTACCGGGTTACCTCACTGAACTCGGCCACGCCAGCCATACCGAAACCTTTGTCGCCCTGCGCGCACAAATCGACAACTGGCGCTGGTCGGGCGTGCCGTTCTACCTGCGCACCGGCAAGCGCATGCCGCGTCGCTGCACTGAAATCTACATCCAGTTTCGCGCCGTGCCGTATTCGATCTTCGCCAACAGCGGCGTGCGTGTCGAACCGAATGCCCTGATCATCCTGCTGCAGCCCGAAGAGCGCATCCAGATGACCCTGATGCACAAGACGCCAGGCCTTGATCGGCATGGCCTGCGCCTGTCCCAGGTCGCACTCGATCTCGATGTCGACGGGCAGTTCGCCGATCATCGCCGGCGGCTTTCCTACGAGCGTCTCTATCTCGATGCGATCGAAGGCAATGGCACGCTGTTCGTGCGTCGCGACGAAACCGAAGCGGCCTGGGAGTGGGTCGATGCAATCTTCGAGGGCTGGAACCACGCCGGCAGTTCGCCGAAACCGTACCCGGCCGGCACCTGGGGACCGAGCAGCGCAGTAGCGATGATCGAACGCCACGGCCATAGCTGGCGCGAGTGACGGCCATGCCCTGGATCGAAATCAAGCATGCACATGCCGAGGCGCTGGCGGTGGCCGTGGCGAAACAGTTGGCAAAGACAATTGATTCAGCATTGAAGGAGCGCGGCGCAGCCACGATTGCCCTTGCCGGCGGTCGCACCACGCCACCCATACTGCGCCAGCTTGCTGGCGAATCACGCGACTGGTCGAAGCTGACTATCCTGCCCACCGATGAGCGCTGGGTTGCCGCCGATCATGCCGACAACAACCTGCGCCAGTTGCAGAATTCGTTCACCAGTGTCCATGGCATTCGCTGGATCGCGCTGGCGCCGCCGAACCCACGCGGAGAGGTCGACGCGGCATTCGCCGACGCGGCGCTCGAAGACACGCCTGCGGCATTCGACCTGTGTCTGCTCGGCATGGGCGCAGACGGTCATTTTGCCTCGCTGTTTCCGGGCGCGGAAAACCTGCCCGAAGCATTGGACCGGGCAAGCAATATTGCGGCAGTCGCGATCACCCCCAAGCCGATGCCGAGCGCCGGGCCGCACCCGCGCATCAGCCTGAGCCTTGCGCGCCTGCTGCACAGCCGTCACATCATTCTTGCGATCACTGGCGCCGACAAGCGTGCCATGCTCGATCGCGCCCTCAACGAAAACGATCCGGACACGCTGCCGGTGGCCGCCCTGCTGCACGCGCCGGGCCACACGATCGAGATCCACTGGAGCCCCTGATGAGCCTTCACCCTATTGTCGAACGGGTCACCTCGCGCATTGCCGAACGCAGCCGCGGATCGCGTGATGACTATCTCTCGCGCATGCAAGCCGCGCGCGCGCAGAATCCGGCAAGGGAGCGACTGAGCTGCGGCAACCTGGCCCATGCCTTCGCCGCATCCGGCGAGGACAAACCGCTGCTTCGCGGCACACGCGGCGGCAACATCGGCATCGTCACCGCCTACAACGACATGCTTTCGGCGCATCAGCCGCTGGAGCACTATCCGACCCTGATCCGCGCCGCGGCGCGTGCTGCCGGTGGCGCGGCCCAGGTCGCCGGTGGCGTGCCAGCGATGTGCGATGGGGTAACCCAGGGCCGAGCCGGCATGGAACTCTCGCTGTTCTCGCGCGACACGATCGCCCTGGCCACGGCGATCTCGCTGTCGCATGACATGTTCGATGCGGCAATCCTGCTCGGCGTCTGCGACAAGATCGTCCCAGGCCTGTTGATCGGCGCGTTGAGCTTCGGCCATTTGCCCGTGATCTTCGTGCCAGCCGGGCCGATGACCTCGGGCCTGCCGAACAAGGAGAAAGCAGCCGTGCGCCAGCGCTATGCCGAAGGCAAGGCCATGCGCGAAGAACTGCTCGAAGCCGAATCGCAGTCGTATCACGGCCCCGGAACCTGCACGTTCTTCGGCACCGCAAATTCGAATCAAATGCTGCTCGAGATGATGGGCCTGATGATGCCCGGCGCAGCCTTCGTCAATCCGGGCACGAGCCTGCGCGACGCGCTGACCGTGGCCGCGACCGAGCGTGCGCTCAAGATCACCGCACTTGGGCAGGACTACACGCCACTGGCGAAGACCCTCGACGAGAAGGCCATCGTCAACGCAATGGTCGGCCTTGCCGCCACGGGCGGCTCGACCAACCATGCGATCCATCTGGTCGCCATCGCACGCGCCGCCGGACTCGTCATCGACTGGGACGATCTTGATGAACTGTCACGCGCCACTCCACTGCTCGCGCGCATCTACCCGAATGGTGGTGCCGACGTGAACCACTACCAGGCGGCCGGTGGACTCGGCTTCGCGATCCGCGAGTTGATCGATGCCGGTTTGCTGCACCCGGATATCCACTGCGTGCATGGCGGCGACCTGCGCACACAGATGCTGGAACCAAAGCTCGACAACCTGAAGCTTCATTGGGTGGCTCCGCCAGCACAGCCACTCGACCCTGAGGTCGTGCGCACGGTCGCCAAACCGTTCGACAGCGAGGGCGGCCTGCGTCGCCTGTCCGGCAATCTCGGCCGCGCCGTAGTCAAGGTTTCCGCCGTTGCGCTCGAGCACCGCAAGATCCGCGCACCAGCACGGATCTTCAATTCGCAGGACGCCATGCTTGATGCCTTCAAGGCCGGATCGTTGACTGGCGATTTCGTCGCCGTGATCCGCGCACAAGGCCCACGCGCCAACGGCATGCCGGAGTTGCACAAACTCACGCCGACACTCGGCATACTCCAGGATCGCGGCCAACACGTCGCCCTGCTCACCGACGGCCGCATGTCGGGTGCATCGGGCAAGGTGCTCGCGGCGATCCACGTCGTCCCCGAAACGATCGTCGGCGGCGCCCTGGCGCGTCTGCACGAAGGCGATCTGATCGCCATCGATGCCGAGACCGGTCGCTTCGACGTCGAACTTGATCAGGCGACTCTAGCCGCTCGCGAACCAGCCGCGTTCGATCTCGCAGCGAATCACCACGGCATGGGTCGCGAGTTGTTCGGCCTCATGCGCAACGCCGTCGGCAGCGCCGAAGAAGGCGCCTGCAGCTTGTTCACGGCGGGTTGAGTGATGACGCAAATCACGGAAGAGCTTGCACTGATTGCCGACATCGGTGGCACCAATGCGCGATTCGCACTGACCGATCTGGCCGCGTCCGAGGTCGCCATCATCGAGCCGCGTGCACTAGCTGGAGAAAACTTCGCCAGCCTGCAACATGCGGCCGAACACTATCTGGCCGAGGTCGGCGTGAAGCCGCGGCGCGCGGCGCTGGCGGTCGCTTCGCCCGTCGAGCAGGACGAGATCCGCCTGACCAATCGCGCCTGGTCGTTCAGCCGCACTGAATTGCAGCAGACGCTTGGCCTCGACGAATTGCGCATGCTCAATGATTTCGGCGCCGTGGCCTGGGCAATTCCGGCACTCGAGCCTAAGGATCGCGTACATCTGTACGGCCCGAATCCGGCACCCGCACATGGACCCGTCAGCATTATCGGCCCTGGTACCGGACTCGGTGTCGGCCTGCTTATCGGTTCGCCGGAACGCGGCTGGCAAGTCGTCGAAACCGAAGGCGGCCATGTCACGTTCGCGCCCATCGGCGATGAGGAACACCGCATCGCGCACTGGCTCGAAGCGCGTTTCGGGCGTCCATCGACCGAGCGCGTGCTGAGCGGGGATGGCCTCTCGCACATCCATGCCGCGCTGCGCGGCACCGAAGGTGGCCCACGCGATGGACGCAGCCTGCCTTTGCGCGATCCGGCCGAGATCGTCGCCGCCGCGCTTGACGGCCACGACCTTGATGCGCGCCGCACGCTCGCCCGTTTCTGCTCGGTGCTCGGCAGCGTCGCCGGCGATGCTGCGCTGATCCACGGCGCACGCCGCCTCGTGATCGCCGGGGGTATCGTGCCGCGCTTCATTCCATTCTTGCGCACAAGCGCGTTCCGCGAACGCTTTCTCGCCAAGGGTCGTTTCTCGACCTGGCTCGAAGCGGTGACAACCGAGGTCATCGTGCACCCCAATCCAGGCCTGCTCGGCGCTGCCGTTGCCCTGCGCCAGACTTCCCGAGGATAGAACCGATGCCGTCATGGACACCCGAATCCCGTGCCGCCCGCATCGATGAACTGCTATCGCAGGCGCCGGTATTGCCTGTACTCAGCATCGAACATCTCGATGACGCGGTTCCGCTCGCCCGCGCACTCGTCGATGCTGGCCTGCCGGTGCTCGAAATTACCTTGCGCACTGCGCTCGCGATCGAGGCAATCCGGATCATCGCGAGGAACGTTCCCGCGGCAATTGTCGGTGCCGGAACCGTGCTCGATGCCGATGCCTTGCGCGCGGTGACCGATGCGGGTGCCTTGTTTGCTATTGCGCCGGGCACGACCGAGGCCTTGTACGCGACCGCCGCAGATGCGGACATTCCATTCCTGCCGGCGATTGCGACAGCGAGCGAGTTGATGCGTGGCCTTGAGCACGGCCATCGCCGCTTCAAGTTCTTTCCAGCCGAATCAGCCGGAGGAATTGCCGCACTGAGATCTTTCGCCGGTCCGTTTGCCGATGTGCGCTTCTGCCCAACCGGCGGTATCGATGCGGGCCGCGCACCGGCCTACCTCGCCTTGCCGAACGTGATCACCGTCGGCGGCTCATGGATGGTGCCGAAACAGGCTCTCGAATCACGTGACTGGAACACCATCGCGAGACTTGCGCGCGAGTGTGTGGCACTGGCAATTCGCGCTTGATCCAAATCCGACGCCTGCACGACACGCCGTCTGGACAGGTCAGTAGAAGATCGAAGGTCTGACGCACACCGCCCTGGTCGCGATGATCGTTGCTGGTATCGCCGTTGAAGAAGCGGCCGGTGACGACGAGGTACACGGCCTCGCTGGCGAAGGACTCCAGCCCGCCGAAGTCGTCCGCTGGCTTCATTTCGGCCTGACGTTCACCCGGCGCGATCGGCTGATGCGAGCAACCCGCTGCGGAGAACGCAACCAGGACGAGTGCGGGTACTGCTGTACTTATCCACCTCTCAGGCTCCTCCGTGGACAATGGATGCTTTCGCCACCGCTGACTCCGGAACGCGCAGCATGCACAGGCCGGCAAGGATGAGACTCGCTCCGCCGAGTGCCAGCGCATAGATCGGCGGGTTGCCGAAAAAAACCTTCAAAAATACGCCGAGCACGCTAGCCGCCAGCAGTGGGGGAATCACGATGAAGAAATTGAAGGTCCCCATCTAGACGCCCATCTTTTTCGCCGGCAGGAAATCGCAGAGCATCGCGTAAGGCAGCGACAGGATCGAGGCCCAGGCGAAACCAATGCCAATAATCGAGACCAGGACGGCACGCTCAACGCGCGGATTTCTTGCCTTTGGTCTTCGCGGCTGGCAGCTTGCGCTTGGCTGGTTTTGCCGGCTCACCCTTCTTGCCAAGTTGCTCAAGCAAGGTGCTCATGTCTTCGGCATGCTCTTCCTCCATCTCGAGAATTTCCTCCATCAATCGCCGCGTGGTGGGATCGGCTGCACCGAGGTAATCAATAATCTCGCGATAGCTGTCGATGGCAATACGCTCGGCGACAAGGTTTTCCTTGATCATGTCGACCAGATCATCGCCTTCGACATAGTCGGAATGGCTGCGCGTCAGCAACCCTTCGGGAGAAAAGTTTGGCTCGCCGCCAAGCTGGGTGATGCGCTCGGCGATACGATCGGCGTGCTCCTGCTCTTCGTTCGCATGCTCAAGGAACTCGGCCGCCACACTCTGCGCGTTGATCCCCGAAGCCATGTAGTGGTGCCGCTTGTAGCGCAGCACGCAGACAATCTCAGTCGCCAGCGCTTCATTGAGCACGTTTACAACGGTGTCACGATCCGCCTTGTAGCCTTCGGTAACCGCACCGCGTTCGATATGTTGACGGGCACGCTTGCGGATGTTCTCGATATCGGAAACAAAGGGTTTGTGTGCGGCCATGATGTCAGCTCCTTGGGGTCGGTGACGGTTCAGGTGCCGTGACGGACGGGAATCATTCCCTGCTCTCCTGCCACGACAGGAAACACCCATTTTCCTGAACGACTTGTAGCCTCGGCTGAACGAGCGACCGGAGGATTCAGTCGCCCCACAGTTCGGATGGTGGCCAGAAATTCAAAGAGGTCTGGTATGGCCGTCGCGAATTGCGCGGAGCAATCTTGGTTTTGCTGCATCCTGGCAGCAGGTTCCGACTCGATGCCCGCGGTCACCTGCATGTGGTACTCCCAGGCAGGAGGCGGATACGTCGCGGTCGCAATGGCTGCGAGAATCGGCTCGTCGTATCCGCTGGGCTGTCTCGAACTTCTGCCGATCGGCCGCCAGCGTGAAACGATGATTCGTGGACGCTTGACCCGGCCTGAAATATCAATGGTCAGACCCACCGTCGCAGTACCGAAAAATTTATTGTGCAACTCACGAGGTAGCCTGACTGGCACAGCCGAATTGGTGTGCCGAACCAGTGCCTCCAGACCAGTGTGACGTTCACAGGCTTGCAGCAATCGCGTCTTCCGGCACAACGCGGCACAATGGGGACTTGTCCCAAGGAGTTGCCATGGATACCCAGCATCCCGATCTGCACCCGCTGTTCGCCACCCATATGGAAACCCTCAAGCAGCGCAGCGATGCCGCGCTCACTCGCGGTAGTTTTGACCACTTGGTCATTCCGGCTGGCGTGGCACGGCTGCAGTTCCTTGACGACATGCACTACCCCTTTCATGTCAATCCACATTTCAAGCACTGGCTTCCGGTGACCATGGCGCCGGGTTCGTGGATTGTCTACACGCCTGGACGCCGACCCAAACTGATCTATCTGCAACCTGCCGACTACTGGCATGTGGTGCCTGATGCGCCAGCAGGCTATTGGGTCGAGCATTTCGATATCGTCATCATCCGCGAAGAGGACGACGCGTTTGCCGAGCTGCCGACAGATGTTTCACGCTGCGCGATTCTTGGTGAAGACAATGCCGCGCTCATGGAGTTTGTCCCGAACAACCCAAAAGGCGTGGTCAACTATCTGCATTATCAGCGCTTCATCAAGACCAGCTACGAGCTGGCCATGATGCGCGTGGCCAACAAGATTGGTGCCCGCGCTCACTGCGCCGCGGAACGCGCGTTTCGCACGGGCCTGTCGGAATTCGACATCCACCTCGCCTATCTGGCGGCGGCCCGCCAGGGGGACAACGATCTGCCCTATAACAACATCATCGCGCTCAACGAACACGCGGCGGTGCTCCACTATATGCAGGTGCAGTATGCTCCGCCCACGCACTCGCATTCGTTCCTGATTGATGCCGGCGCCAGCTTCCATGGTTACGCCAGCGACATCACGCGCACCTACGCGACGGACGCCGGGGCTGAGTTCCAGCCGATGATCAATGCGGTCGATGCGGTGCAGAAAAATCTGTGTGCCAAAGTCGTCGCCGGCAAGGATTACGGCAGCCTGCATGTCGAAGCTCACCACCAGCTCGCCGGCGTCCTCAAGGATTTCGGTTTCATTCGCATGAGTGCCGAAAGCGCGGTCGAATCGGGTGTCTCGTCGGTATTTTTCCCGCACGGTCTTGGCCATCCGATCGGCCTGCAGGTGCACGACGTAGCAGGCTTCGCAGCCGATGACACCGGCAAGACGATCGACCGCCCGCCAGGCCATCCGTTTCTGCGCATGACGCGCAAAATCGAACCCGGCGCGGTGGTGACGATCGAACCCGGCCTGTATTTCATCGACATGTTGCTGACCACGTTGAAGGACAAACCGGAAGCTCGCGACATCGATTGGAACCGGATCGATGCGTTCCGCAAGTTTGGCGGAATCCGTATCGAGGATGACGTGGCCTGCACGACCGACGCGCCGGAGAATCTGACCCGTGATGCGTTTGACCTCCTCGATAACGGCTGAGCGGGCACGCCTCGGCAGATGCCACAATCACGCAGCATGGAATGCTGTGCTTGCAACCAAACACCCTTCGCCGACGTCCAATGACAAGCAATGCGCCGAATGATCGGCGCCAACTTCGCGGAGTCCGACATGAAAATCACCGAAGCAAAACAAATCCTTTCCGGTCTGCTGCTCGGCATGATGCTGATCTGCAGCCCGCTGCTCGCGAGCAGCAACAATGCTGGAGAGAAGAACTACAACAGCGACCAGGTCAACGTGAGCTGGACCGATCCGGCAAAATTCACCGAGGCCAGATACGGCCCCCAGCTCAACCAGACCAAGCCCGAGGTCTGGCTCACCGAGCTCCAGAAGACCCTGGTCAAACGCGCCGGCGCTGTGCTCAAACCCGGCCAACATCTCGACATCAAGTTCACCGACGTCGATCTGGCCGGCCACGTCGAGCCGCTCTACGACGGCAGGACCAACGTACGCGTGGTCAAGTCAATCTATCCGCCGGAAATCAAGCTCAGCTTCACGCTCACCGGCACCGATGGACAGGTACTCGACAGCGGTGAACGCAAGCTGCGCGACATCGCTTTCCTTGATCGCGGAACGGTCAGCAGCAACGACCCCTATCGCTTCGAGAAGCGCCTGCTGAAGGACTGGGTCAGCACGGAATTTGGCAAACGCTCGAAGGACTGATCGACCGACCAGTCGACGTTATAGACGATAAGCCTGATTGATCGTGACGAGCCCGTCAGGCAAGCCTGTTGGCGAGACGTTCCGGGCCAGCACCATGGTCTGGAACTTCTCGCCCATTTCAGCGGGCAAGGTCAGCCGCTTCACCTCCTGGACGAGGCGATAGCGGTTCACTTCGTCGGCATCAACACTCGATCGCTCGAAGCGTCGCGCCAATCCATTCGCGATCAGGAATTGTGCTTGAGCGGCATAGCCGGCAATTTCAAAGCCGGCATGATTGCCGGCCTCGGCCAAGGCGGTGAAATCAACGAAGGCGGTGATGTCCTGCAGGCCCGGCAGGATCAAGGCGTCTGCGTGGGCGCGATGGCGATAGTGGCAAACCAGGGTGCCGTCATCACGTTCGACGTGGTAGTACTCGGCACGCGGGTAACCATAATCGACGAACATCGCGATGCCGGCCTCAAGGCTGCCGAGCACAGCCTGCATCCAGTACGGTAATTGCGGCAGGATCTCTGAGCGGTAGCCCTCGGCAAACGTCACCCCAAGATCACGCTCGACATGGCGCACGGCGCCGGCAACGAGGGAATCGGCCGGCCGATCGCAGCGCACGAACCCGCCCGAATCATCGACCGTTAAATGTTCCTCAAAGACTTCACCGTCACGAATCGTGAAACGCGTAGCCGGCAAGGCATCGATGACCTCATTGGCGAACAGCACACCGCGCCAGGCCGGCTCGGGCGGACGGTCGAGCCAGTCGATGCGGGCAAACATGTCAGCCGGCAATCCACTGCGCAGGCGTTCGTGCTGGCGCTCGCGCAGATCGGCACTCGGTTCGAGGATGCGATAGCGACGCGGCAATGCATCGGCCTCGGCAAAGGCCAGCATTGCCGCCTCGGCAAATGCACCACTGCCGCCGCCAAGTTCGCAGAACTCCGCATCGCTGCCGAATTCACGCAAGCACGGCGTCAACGCATCGGCAACACATTGCGCAAACATCGAACCCAGTTCGGGCGCGGTGACAAAATCACCGGCAGCACCAAACTTCGTTCTTCCCGCGCTGTAGTAGCCAAGTCCCGGCGCGTAAAGACAGCGCTCCATGAAACGCGAAAACGGCATCGGCCCCTGCGCGGCGATCTCGGCGCGGATCAGGGCGATCAATTCTGTGGAAAGGGCGAGTTCGTCGTCACCCGGTGTCGGCAAGGAAGGAATCACGGCTGGCTCGTTGCGCCGAGTTGCGGCACTCTAGCCCGGACTATTCATGAATACGCGTGATGATCGCGCAGGAGAGCGAAAGGTCGTGTGGATTCAAGGGACAAGCGAGGGCGCGCGTTTTTCATGAATAGTTCGGGCTACACAGGATACCGACGTGAACGGAGAACACCAATGACGGAACTGCCGAACAGTCGACCGGTCGTGTTGATCACCGGGGCGGCACGACGTGTCGGGGCGTGCATTGCGCGCACCCTGCACGCGGCTGGCTACGATCTCGCCCTGCATTACCGCCATTCGCGCCCCGAGCTCGATGCCCTGATCACCGATCTCGAACAACAGCGCGGATCGAGCACCCTCGCCTTGCAGGCCGAACTGGCCGATGTCGATGCCTTGCCCGACCTCGTCAATGACACGATCGCCCGGTTCGGGCGACTCGATGGCCTCGTCAACAACGCCTCGGCGTTCTTTCCGACACCGCTGCAAAGCGTGACCACCCAGCAATGGGACGAGTTGTTTGCATCGAATGCGCGCGCACCATTCTTTCTCGCCAAGGCAGCAGCTGCACACTTGCGCGAACGCGCCGGCGCCATCGTCAATCTGCTCGATATCTATGCGCAACGGCCGCTGCCAGGCTATTCGGTTTACTGCATGGCCAAGGCCGCCCAGGCTGCGATGACCCAGGCACTCGCCCACGAACTCGGTCCGGAAGTGCGCGTCAACGGCGTCGCACCGGGGGCGGTGATGTGGCCCGAAAGCGGCAAGAGCTATGCAAACAAGGACGAAATCATCGCGCGTACGCCATTGAAGCGCGCCGGCTCGGCCGATGATGTGGCAAAAACCGTGCTCTGGCTGCTACGTGATGCGAGCTTTGTGACCGGCCAGATTGTGCGTGTTGATGGCGGACGATCGCTGGCAATCTAATCGCCATCCTATTTACCTCGACCGTTCACACCCGGATCGGGATTCTGTTTTTTGATTTCGCATTCATCGTTGATGGACGGTTTCACTTTGCTCGTCTAAAGCGCGCTCCGAAGGCGCACAAATATGCAACTTTCGAGCATGGTTCCCTTCGACAAACTCAGAACAGGCCACGCTCACCACGAACGCCTGTAATCAGAAATCCGCAAAGAGAATCACCGAGCACCGCTGTTTGCGGCACCCGGTGAGGGGCTATCACGCTTTGACTTTGAACGCGGTGGCGACCAGTTCCTTGTCGAAACCCTGACCGGCATCGCCTTCGGTAGCATAGCGGTACAGCGCCGCCGCATAGACTCCCTGCAAGGCTGCCTGGATCAGGATCAGCAGTAACAAGGCGACGACCACCGCAACGATGGCTGTGATCATGATCGCAAGGATGCCGCTGGAAACGGCCAACACGATCAACCCACCACCGACAATGGCCACGGCAAAGATGCCGAGTCCGAAAACAAGGCCGATACCGGCGGTACCGATAAGGTTCTGACCCCAGGTCTTCTTGAGTAACTCGGCGCTGCGCTTGACCGCATCAATCGGACCGATGTCCTGGCTGACCAGCACTGGCACGACCAGGAACGAGGCCACTGTCCAGGCCAGACCGATCAGCCCGATGACAAAGCGCCCGATAAATCCGGCACGTTCCTGCACGGCACGCAGGATCACACCCACAGTTGCCGCGATGACTGCGTAACCAAGGATCGCTGGCAGCTTCGACATGGCGATGCGGAAACCATCGGCGACGGTCGGGTCACCACCGTTGAGACGAATCATCGCCGCACCGATCAGGGCCGAGTTGAAGAAGATAATGACGAAATACTGGACCACGTAGAACGCGAACATGAAGAGGTAGAACAAGGGATTCATGTGCTCGCGATCGAGGCCGCTGAACATCCCGGCAAACATGGCCGGCACAAAGAACGTCGCGCCGACGAGAATACAACTGATTGCCGAGAGCAGCGGGAAGATCAGCAACTCCTTGTCGGAACGCAATACCGACGCGCTGGCTTTGACCAGTGACCAGCTCTGCGCAAATTTCTCGAACATCTTGACTCCCTCTGTCTCGAAAAAAAGCTGCCTGGTGGCAGCACGTTCTGAGTATAACTGCGTGCGATCGCCAGCGTTGAAGCGCCGCTCGATCCAAATCATCCCCGATCAATCGAGGCTGGCCAACTCCGCAGCCAAGCCGTGTTGCGCATGCTCGCGCCACAGTTCAGCGATGCTCTTTCCACTGTGCGGATGGCGTGCGGATGGCGCGATCTCGGCCAGCGGCGCAAGCACGAAGGCATGCGTGAGCTCGTCGCGCGGCACCTGCAAATGACCGGGCCCACGCGCGATCAGGTCACCGAACAGGACAATGTCGATATCGAGCGTGCGGCTCGAGTAGCGCTCGACATCGCGCCGCCTTCCCTCACGGTCCTCCAGCGCGTGCAGCCAGCGATCGAGATCCTCTGGCGTCCAGTC
>CAJDWV010000066.1_pt1 | contig 16872 bp, 20 predicted proteins | sample 7391731 | NCBI WGS metagenome assembly CAJDWV01 (sample SAMEA7055746, study PRJEB34461) | soil metagenome | biome: terrestrial ecosystem; feature: Peninsula; material: soil | place: Antarctica | collected 2016
GGCATCAACAGCGCAACCAGCAGCGCCGCGATGATCGTCGTGCGGCGGCGTGGCGGTGATGCAGATGCGGCGGCGGGCGCGGTGTCGATCAACGCACGTTTTGCGGCGTATTCCTCGGCATCGATCACGCCTGCGTCATGGGCCGCCTCGAGTGCGCGAAGTCGCCGCCCGGCGACTGCATCCAGTGGGGGGCCGGCACGAGTGCGCAGCATCGGCACCAGCAGCAAGGCGAGCGCAATCGCGAGCAACAAGCCCGAAATCAACAGGAATCCGAGCATTACCACTCTTCCTCGTCAGTCATCCTGCGTTGATCGCCGGCGCGTGCATCGGTCGCGGATGCGACCCTAATGGCGAGGCTGCGCCGCCGCACGATGGTAAACACGATGGCACCGCCGACCCCGACGGTCAGCAGCGGCCCGAACCAGAGCAGCCATGTCCCGGGCTTGAGGGGCGGATCGTACAACACGAACTGGCCGTAGCGGTCGGTCATCCACTCCTTGATTTCCGCATCGCTCTTGCCGGCCTGCATCTGCTGGAAGATCTGCCGACGCAGGTCGTTGGCAAGTTCTGCGCTGGAATCGGCAAGGCTCTCGTTCTGGCAAACCATGCAGCGCAGTTCCTTGGTCAGATCCACAAACCGCTTTTGCTGCTGCGCATCCTCGAACGGCAGCGCGTCGATGGCGTGGGCCGCAAGCGGCATCCACAAGGCGAGGACCAATACGACCAGGATCGGACGCATCATGATTTTTCTCCGCGTAGCGCAGCAACCTTCGGCTCGATCTCGCGCGCCAGTACATCCGGCGTGATCGGACCGATGCGCTTGTAGCGGATGATGCCCTTGGCATCGATCAGGAAGGTCTCGGGTGCGCCGTACACGCCGAAATCTATTGACGTACGCCCCGGGAAATCGACGATCACCAGATCGTACGGGTTGCCGAACTGATTGAGCCAGCGTTTCGCATCGGCCGGCTCGTCCTTGTAGTTGTAACCGACCAGTTCGACGCCGAGCCGGCCGCGCTGCGCCATGAGGACCGGATGCTCTTCCTGGCAGGCCACGCACCAGCTCGCAAACACGTTGAGCAGATAGGGCTTGCCGAGCAGGTCGGCGCGCGAAACCATTTTGGTCGGATCATCCAGGCGCGGCAGCGTGAACTCGGGTGCCGGTTTGTCGATCAGCGGTGAGGGCACGTAATTCATCTCGTGGAAACGGTTCCACCAGATGCCGAAACCGAGCAACACGAACAGCAGGATGAAGCCGACGGAAGCGCCGGTCGGCGGCAGCGGTGAATCCGCCAAGCACCATGAACAGCGCGCCCATCCAGATCCAGCGTATGAACGGTTTGATGTAGACGCGCACCGACCACGCACCGTTGATGTTGTCCTTGTCGAGCGGTTCACCCAGCGCGACATAGACATCGCGCGTGAGACCCGGCTTGATCGCCGATTCGGTCTGGACCTGCCCGCCACGCGCGTAGCGGCGCTTTTGTGGATGCATCACCGTGACCGGCTTGCCATCGCGCGACACGCTAATGGTGCCTTGATCTGCCTGGAAGTTCGGTCCCTGGTGATGCTCGATGCCGTCGAAGCGGAAATCGAGACCGCCCACTGCGACGGTTTCACCTGGGACCAGACGCAGATCTTTCTCCACACTGGTCGCACCGACGATCAGCACACCGGCCAGAAACACCGCAAAGCCGAAATGGGCGAAGATCATGCCGAGCATTTCCGCCGTGTAGCGGCGCCCGCGCGGCGCCTGCCGCCAGCGCATGACTGCATACAAGATGATGCCGATGCCGACCCACAGCGACGCCGCCACGCCGGCGATCGCCTTGAAGGGCAGATCATCTCCAATCGCCCACGCTGCGGCGGCGGCGAGCAGCGCTGTGGCCGCAGCTGGACGCAAGGCCCGCAGGCTGGTGCGCAGGTTGCCCTGCCGCCAGCGCAGGAACGGACCGAATGGAATCAGCAGCACCACTGGCAACATCAACAGCACGAACATCGTGCCGAAGTAGGGCGGTCCTACCGACATGCGGCCAAGGTCCAGCGCCTCGCCGAGCAGCGGATACAGCGTGCCGAGCAGCACCATTGCCGCCGCGCACACGAACAGCAGATTATTGATCAGCAGTGCGGTCTCGCGTGACACGCCCGCAAACGGCTCGCCCCCGGTCACCTTTGGCGCGCGTATGGCGTAGATCAACAGCGAACCACCGACTACGGCACCAAGAAACGCAAGGATGAACATGCCGCGTTCCGGATCGGACGCAAACGCATGCACGCTGGTGAGGACACCCGAGCGCACCAGGAAGGTGCCGAGCAGCGACAACGAGAACGCGAATATCGCGAGCAAAAGTGTCCACGCGCGGAAGCTGCCGCGCTTTTCGGTCACAGCCTGTGAATGGATGAGCGCGGTGCCGACCAGCCACGGCATAAATGAAGCGTTCTCGACCGGATCCCAGAACCACCAGCCACCCCAGCCGAGTTCGTAATACGCCCACCAACTACCGAGCGCGATGCCGAGCGTCAGGAATCCCCACGCGACATTCGTCCACGGGCGCGACCAGCGAACCCAACGCTGGTCCAGCTCGCCGCCCATCAGAGCGGCCAGTGCGAACGCGAATGCCACGGAGAATCCGACATAGCCCATGTACAACATGGGCGGATGCACGATCAGGCCGAAATCCTGCAGTATGGGATTGAGGTCATTGCCTTCGGCGAGCGCGGGCAGGTGGCGCAGAAACGGATTGGATGTAAGTATTGTGAACAGGAGGAACCCGAAGCTCACGAAGCCCAGCACGCCGATCACGCGCGCCATGAACTTGTCCGGTATATGGCGGGAAAGTACCGAGACCGCGACCGTCCAGATGTTGAGTATCAGCATCCACAGCAGAAGTGAGCCTTCGTGTGCGCCCCAGACGGCCGAGAAGCGGTAATACCAGGGCAGCAGCGAGTTGGAGTTCTGTGCGACATAGACCACCGAGAAGTCCTGGCTCTCGAATGCCCAGGTCAGCAGGCCGAATGCGAGGGCGACGAATACCGCTTGGCCCGCGGCAGCCGGGCGCGCGGTGGCAATCAGCGCGGGATTGTCGCGCCAGGCACCCACCAGCGGCAGCACGCATTGGGCGGCGGCAAGCAGCAGGGCGAGGATCAGGCAGAACTGGCCAAGTTCGGGGGTCATGGATTGGAGCCGCGATTCGGGATAGGAGATTCCGGATCCGAGGATCCGCAAATGCGAGATGGAAGCTTAACGTTTTTTCGGCTCTCCATGGCCGGCTCCGGATTTCCCTTCCATCGCTTCGGCCTTGGCAATCGCATCGGCGACCTCCTTGGGCATGTAGGTTTCATCATGCTTGGCGAGTACTTCGCTGGCGACAAAATCACCGCCTTGCATCTGGCCGGTTGCGATGATGCTCTGGCCTTCTCGGAACAGGTCCGGAAGCACACCGGTGTACTTGACCGGAATCGTCTTGAAACGATCCGTCACGACAAAATCGACGGTCAGCGAATCACGCTCGCGGTTGATGGAGTGTTCCAGCACCACGCCGCCGAGGCGGAAACGGCCGTCGTGGGGTGCGTCACCGGTTTCGACTTCGCTTGGTGAATACAGATAAGTCATGTTTTGCTGCAGCGCGAACGCACTCAGCGTCGCGGCAATCCCGACGGCGGCGAGGATCAGGCAGACCACGATCAGGCGACGTTTGCGGGTAGGTGTCATGGCGATATCGGGGATTGGCTAGGGGTGGAGTGACCATTGGAGTGGGTTTGAGGGCGGGAGGTTCGCGCGGCGCGGCGCGCCTCGCGTGCGCGCAGCTCGCCGAGTACGCGGCGTCGCGCCATCAGCGGCGCCAGACAATCAATCGCAATCACGATAAAGAACACCGCGTAAGCGCCCCAGACGTAAAGGCCGTAGCCGCCCATCGCGAGGAATTCACGCATTGGCGCCACCTCCTGCGTCATGGACAATGTCACGCGCCCATTGCTTGCCACCTTCCAGTTCCAGCAGCGAGACGCGGGTCCGCGAAAACAGGCTGCCGGCGAAATAGAACTTTGTCGCAAGGGTCATGATGAGCAGCGGCCACAGCATCGAGGCGTCCATCTGGGACGGTCCCAGCAGGCGCACGGTGGTGCCCTGGTGCAGGGTATTCCACCAGTTGACTGAAAAATGCACGATCGGCAGGTTGACGATGCCGATCAGCGCGAGGAACGCGGCAGCACGCGCGGCCTGACGGCGATCATCGATCGCGTGATAAAGCCCGATCACGCCCAGGTACAAGAACAGCAGCACCAGTTCCGAAGTCAGGCGTGCGTCCCAGGTCCACCAGGTGCCCCACATCGGCTTGCCCCACAGCGATCCGGTTACCAGCGTGATGAACGTGAAGGCTGCGCCGATCGGCGCGCTCGCCATTGCCAGAGTTTCGCTGAGTTTGATGCGCCAAACCAGGGCGATGAACGCGTTGGCGGCCATGAATCCGTAGATGAAAAGACCCATCCATGCGCACGGCACATGGATGAAGATGATGCGATACGAATCACCCTGCTGGTAATCCGCTGGTGCCAGCACCAGCCCGCCGTACAGGGCGATTGCCCCCAGCACCAGTGCAATCCCGTAGCACCAGGGGCGGAACAGGCCGGCAAGGCGGTAGAAGGTCGGCGGCGAGCCGAGCTTGTGGAACCAGAGGAGCCAGGTATTCATTGTGCTCGGTGTTGGATGTAGCCCGCTTTCGATATAGCGCGTGGTCGTGCGCAGGTGCCCGTGCGCCGATCGGTTTCGTTCAAGGTCGCGTGTGACTCTCCATCGCGATATGGGGTCACGTCAGTGAGATTCTCAAGGCCGCGGCGCACGCCAGTGGGGCGAGCACCAATGCCATCACGGCGGCTGCCGCGAGCCACAGCAGCGGAGACGCGCTGGACAGGCCCAGCGCCGCAGCATTACATGCACCGGCGCCGAATATCAGCACCGGCACATACAGCGGTAGAACCAGCAGTGCGAGCAGCATACCAGAGCGGCGCATGCCGACGGTCAACGCGACGCACACCGCGCCGATCAGGCTGAGCAATGGCGTCACGAGGGCGAGGGCCATCAGAAGCACCGGCAACTGGTCGTGTGGCAGGTACAGCCACTCGGCAAGCAGCGGCGTGGCGATGATCAGGGGCAACGCGGTCACCAGCCAGTGGACGAGGATCTTGCACGCCAGCAGCAACGGCAGCGGGTGCGGCGCAAGCACGAGTTGTTCCAGCGAGCCATCCTCGTAATCGCCGCGAAACAGGCTGTCTAGTGCGAGTAACCCGGACAGCAGTACCGCAACCAGGATCACGCCGGAGGCGATCATGCGCAGGCGCTCGGCTTCCGGACCGAGGGCGAGCGGGAACAGCGCAACGACAATCACCGCGAACAGCGCCGGATTGAGCGCATCGCCGCGCCGGCGCCACACCAGCAGCAGGTCGCGGCGCACCAGTGCCCAGCAGGCATCCATCGCACTGGAAGATTTCATGCGCACGCGCGCAGCGCGAAAATGGCGTGAATCATCCGATCAGCGATAGTCGCGGTGACAGGCCGAGCAGACATCCTTGATCTTCTCCATGCCTGCCGCAAGAATCTGGCAGTCGCCGCCCGACGCCTGAACTGCAGCAATGGCTTGATGCAGGTCGTCGGCATGCTTGCTGAATATCTTGTCGGTTGCCGGTGGCGGCATCATGGCCGGCTCGATGCGCTCGGATACCAGACGCAGGCGCATCAACGTGTCGCCAATATCGCTGCAGTTGTTCGCTTTCACCGCATCCTTCAGCGCGCCCATTTCATGCGCCATCACCGTCATCACGCCGCGACCCCATGCGTTTTGCTTGTTGAGCATATTGGCCAGCGAAAACGCGCTCAACGCGCCAATCGCAATGCCGATGATGATGATGATGACGTAACGCATGGAGAAGGATCCTGTGTATGGAGGCAGGTGATGAGCTGATGGTAGCAGGGAGATGGCGGAAGACCGGGTTCGGGATTCGGGCTAGCTGCCAAAGTCCACCACTGTGGGCTTTTGCTACTCTCGCTGCCCGTTTTTTGGTTTCCTGCTCGCCCATGGCCACTCTCGACGAACGTTTCCGCGGCATCGAACGCCTGTATGGCGTTGGCAGCGTGGCGCGTCTGGCTGGGACGCGGGTCTGCGTAGTCGGCATCGGCGGCGTCGGCTCGTGGGCGGCCGAGGCGCTTGCGCGCAGCGGCATTGGACAATTGACGCTGATCGATGCAGACGAAATCTGCGTATCCAATACGAACCGGCAACTTCCAGCGATGGAAGGGCAATATGGCCGCTCGAAGGTAACGGCAATGGCCGAGCGCCTGCGCAGGATCAATCCGCGCATCGCAGTCGATGCAGTCGAAAGCTTCCTGACACCTTCCAACCTTGCCGAATTGCTTGACCGCGATCACGATCTGGTGCTCGATTGCTGCGATGCGTTTCGGGTCAAGCTCGACATGATCGTGTGGTGCCGGCGTCGCAAGTTGCCTCTCATCGTGTGCGGATCGGCTGGTGGGCGCACGGATGCGACGTTGATTCGCGTGCGCGACCTGTCGAAGACCGAACACGACGCGCTGCTTGCGCTGATCCGCAAGAAGCTTCGCGCCGACTTCGGTTTTCCGCGCAGCGCCAAGCGCTATTTCAGCGTGCCCGCCGTGTATTCACTGGAAAACGTGCGCTATCCGCAGGTCGATGGCAGCGTGTGCGGCACTAGGCCGGTGCTTGATACCGAGGCCTCATTGCGGCTCGATTGCGGCACCGGACTCGGTGCGGCGATGCATGTGACGGCGGGATTTGCCTGCGTGGCGGTTGGGCACGCGTTGAAGCGGCTGCTCGCCTGATCGCTTCGCTCCCTCGGCTCATGCGTCCGGAAGGCGGAACAGGCGGCGCGCATTGGCGGTCGTTGCGGCAGCAATTTCGGCCGGATCCTGATCGCGAAGGCGGGCAATCACCTCAAGCACCTCGACCAGCAGCGCCGGTTCATTACGCGCACCGCGATGCCCATGCCCGGGTTGATCGGGTGCATCGGTTTCGAGTAGCAGGTACTCAAGCGGCATCTTCGCGACCACGCCGCGCAGCTTCTTCGCGCGCTCGTACGTCACCGGGCCGCCGATGCCGAGCAGGAATCCCAGCTCCCACAGATTCTCGGCTTGCTGCATTGATCCGGAAAAGCTGTGCACCACGCCGGACGGAGTGCCGATGCGGCGGATCGCCGCCGTTACGTCGTCGACCGCACGCCGTGCATGTGCGATCACGGGCAGGCCGCGATCGCGTGCGAGCCGAAGTTGCGCATCGAAATAGCGGCGCTGGTCTGTCTCGTCCAGACCTTCGACGTAGAAATCCAACCCGCATTCGCCGATGGCGACCGGTTTTTCGCGATCGACCCATTCCTCGAGTTCCGCAATGTCCGACTCTCGGTGCGCATCGAGGAACATCGGATGCAGACCGTAGGCGGGGAACAGGCCCGCATTCAACGCGCAGATGTCACGCAGTTTCGCGAAGCCGTTGCGCGTGACTGCGGGAACGATCTGCCGCGTCACTCCCGCGGATCGCGCGCGTTCGATTACCGCATCGCGATCAGCATCGAATTCGGTCGCATCGATGTGGCAGTGTGAGTCGATCAGTTCAGGCATGCCGCAACGCTCTATCTGATGCCGTCAATCGAAGCCGTTGGCAAATATGATGTCGCTGGCACCTCCACCGCCGATTGAACCATCCAACTGGATGTTCTGGGCCTTGATGTCACCTGCGCCGCTTCCACCATCGTCTGTCCAGGTGTAGGCCGCATAACCGTGGCTGCTGATCGCGCCGGTCAGGCGCGAGGTATCGGTCGACGCGGTCTTGATGTCGACGATGTCGCCGGGGAATGCGTAAGCGCCGTCGGCATCGATGTTTGCGACATGAATGGGCATCGGTGACGGGGAATCTTCGCTCACCCAGGCGGCGAGTACGCCGCCGGCGAGTGGCGCTGCGCGAACCTGCGATTGGTTGGTCGCTGAGAGCGGCACCAGTACCTTGCCGCCGTCTCCCCACTGACGCTCCCCAACATTGTTGATGCGCTGTGCGTTTACACCAATTTGAGATTGGGTACTTAGATCCGTTTCGCGCCACACGGCATAAATATCGCCGGTCGTTGCATCGTAGGCGCCACCGGGTTCGAAGTGGTTCTGGGTTGCGTCGGTGGATGCGAGCACACCGTTCTGCGCGAACGCGGCACTGCCGTCGGACAGGATGTGCTGCGCGCGAACCTGGCCGTTGGCACCGACCGTGTACCAGACGAACACGCCGCCGCCAGCGCCGTCGGGAATGAACGGGGGAAAATAGCCGAACTGCAGCGCGCCAACGGTGCCGCCAAAGACCTTCACGGGCTCGCTGCCCCACATCGGGCTGCCATCCGTGGCGGCCAGCTTCTGTGTCCACAACTCACGATCGAACGTGGAAAGCTGTGCGCCCCAGGATGCGATCACGTCACCGTCTGCGTCGCCGTGCAGGTCGGCGAGAAAAAAGAAGCCGCTCGGCGGCTCGATGGAAACGCCATCCGTGTTCCACAGCGCGACGCCTGCGCTGTCGAGCTTCTGCGCGATAATGTCACCTTCTGAACTCGACCATGCCACGCTCACCGCGTCATCACCCGTGGCGGTGATTTTCGGAGAATGCACTCCACCGGCATCGTCCGACAAGATGATTCCGCCGGATGTCCACAATAGCGTGCCATCCGGCGCAACCTTCTGTGCGACAACCTGGGCGATGCTGTTCTGGTTTTCGCGATAGGTCAGCAACGCGTTGCCATCCGCATCGACGGCCAGGCCATAATCTTCAGTTGAACTGAAATCGCGGTCAGCGATCAGAATGCCGTTGTGCGCGAACTGCTCGACGCCATCGGCATCCAGACGTTGCAGATAGACGTCATAGCCACCTGCGCTGTTGTCGAACCAGCTCACCCAGAAACCGCCGTCCGCAGTCGGGACCATCTTCGGCTGAACCTGTTCGCCATTGTTGTCGGCCAGCGTCAGATTGGCAGCGGGATCATCTGACCATTGCGCCAAGGCCTGAAATGACCAGCACGCCAGTACAGCGGCCATCACGTATCGCGTCGCGGAAATTCGATTATTCATGGCGGGTTTCCTCGTGTGGCGAGCACATCTGCGCAGTGCGCGCAGAGATCTGGTGTGACATTCGGGAAGGGTTCATTGGCCAGGCGGGAGACTGAGGTCTGGTGCAAGCATACTCCGGAGGTTTTCGTGAAGAAGAAATTGACTATCTCGGCAATGATCGTGCTCGGCATGTTGCTGGGTGGCTGTGCAACTTATCCGTCCGGACACCATGACCCGTATGGCAGCCGCTACGACGGCTATGGCAATCGGTATCAGCCGACTACGCCGGCGAGCAGCGCACGTGGCGTCGTGACCGAGGTCGATCGCGTCTATTTGCGCGATCGCTCGACGGGAGTTGGCGCGGTGATCGGCGCGATTGCCGGCGGTGTGCTCGGCAGCACTGTGGGCAGGGGCGACGGCCGCACTGCGGCGACAGTTGCCGGTGCCGTGGCAGGCGGCGTTGCCGGCGATGCCATCGAGAGGCATGACAACCGCGGTGGCCACGAGGCTTGGCGTTTCAGTGTGCGCCTCGACGATGGTCGCTACGCAACCGTGACGCAGTTTGACAATCCCGGGTTCCAGCGCGGTGACCGCGTCGTCATACGTGGCGATCATCTGGACTGGTCACGCCGCTGATCGCAATACCCTTGTTGTTTCCGTTCGTTCCGGGCCCGCGAGAATCGGCCCGGAACGAGCTGTGGGTGTCAAACGAAACGGTCGATTCCTGCCGTTGCGCATGAATAATCAGAGATCCTGGAGATAAGCCATGAGCAAGCCCATCGCAAAACGAATCCGGTGGATGAGTGGGTTGGCGGCGATCGTTATCGCCTTGGGCGTGATTAGTACCGACGCCTTTGCGCGCCAGCACAGCAATGAAGGCACTGTCTCTTCGGTCGAACGCATCGGCAACCATGACAGCCATTACGGCGCAGGAACCGTGGCGGGTGCAATTGCTGGCGGATTACTCGGCAATACCGTCGGCCACGGCGACGGTCGCAAGGCCGCTACGGTTGCAGGTGCGGTCGCGGGCGGTGCTGTAGGTCATCAGGTGGAGAAGAACCACCGAGGTGACGATCACTATCGGATCCGCGTCCGTATGGATGACGGACGCATGTTGCGCTTCAACCAGGACCACAGTTACGGCCTGCGCAATGGTGATCGCGTATGGATTGAGGGTGGCCACGTCGAGCCGATGCGCAACCGCGGACGCTAATGAGGACCGATCACGCCGCTGTACAGGATAGGGATCCTTCGCGATCGCCTCCTCGTATGGGCCGACGGAAAACGTCAGCAATAAGGCCGTGCACTTCGGGATACGAACTTGGCGCGCGGGTCGAAGAGGGTGCCGCACTCCTGTGACTCGCTTGCACCCGCATCGGATGTTGGGGCGACACCGATAGCGGACAATTCGGTCCGCGGCACGCTCTCGGGAAGTGTCGTGGGAGAGCGTGCAGGATGGTGGACCGAGATGCTGCTTTACACGTCAGCGCATCGGGCCGCACGAGGATCAAATCGTTTGATTACATGATCCCGCCAGATGAGCGAAGTCCATATCACTCAGACGCGGCTGCGCGGAGCAATACGGACAATTGATGTGCGAAAAACGCCCGAGTCAATTGACGCGATAGAAATTGTGCGCGCCGATGGTCGCCAGTGGCGGACCCTTGATCCAATCGGGTGACACGGAATTGGCGACAACGAAGTGGTCCGCGTGCGGCACCACCAACTTGCGTTCGCTGCGTGGCAGATCCCAGGTGGAAATTGCGTGCCCGGCGATATCCCAGGCGCTTGACCATGCAGTCGGATTGCGGAACTCGAAGTTCTTGCTGGTCATGGACAACGCGAACTGGCCGCGTGCCCGGACTACCTCGCATACATCATTTCCCCAGCGCCCGGCTTCGCGGCGCCGCATCGCGACTTCGGCGACCGCCATCTGGCCGGTTCGGGATTCACTGCGAGCTTCCAGATAAACCGTAGCGGCCAGACAGGTCTGGTCCGCTATCGGTTGGGGCAGGATGGATACCATCCACAACAACCAGGCAAGACTCATATTGTGGTGACTCCTGAAGATGAACTCTTGGAGGCCATGCAGGGAATCGCGCAAGCTGCTGCACCACATGGCGCGAGCTGCGGACTGGTCCTTCGACGATATTGCTGCCGTGGCCTCGATGTCGGTTACGGTCGCGCAAGAGTGCGCGGCTACCGCCTTTGGCTGGATCGTCTGCCTTCAGCGGCGGTCGACCCACTAATCGTTCGGCTCACCATTTCGGTGACATTTCCCGACTCGACATACGATTAATGTGAGTCGCGGTGAAGAATGGGAACACTCGCAATGACTGGCGAGGCGGGCGCAGGTTACTTGATCGGGTATTGCGCTGTCATCCGCGCAGCATTTTTATTAAGCTTTCATTCAGTTGTGTTCAGGAACAGAATTTCGCGGATAGGCGTGCGCACAAGACGCCAACGAGCCGACGTATGGACACGCCGACTGGATCGAGGTTCCGCGACTGCACTGCCGGTATTCAGGCCTCAGTCACGCCAACGCGCTCCCATGCAGTGATTGTTGTGGCATCTTGCCCATCAACCTCGGCGATGAGGAGTTGTGTGGGATCGGCATCACGCGGGAGCACTGCGAGTGCGACGTGGGCACCTGGATAGCCGGGCATCGAGGCGCTGTAGAGCACACGGCCTATTGCATTCGCCTTATCGCGTTTCACGATGTCGCTACCCGCCAGCGGCGTTTTCCGTGTGGGTGTCTGCACGCGGAACAGGGCTCGCTTGTTGCCGCCGCGATAGTGCAGGCGCGCAACGATTTCCTGGCCCGGATAGCAACCCTTTTCGAGACTGACCGCGCCTGCGGCACATACTCGCCCGCGAGCGGCGCGGCAATCCATGGCAGCCCGCAGGCAATGTCGGCGTACCTCCACGCATCGAGCGCAGTGGCATCGAACGTTTGCCCGGCTCGCGGTGCGAGGACCGCGCTACGGTCAGGGGAGCCGGGAAGCGCGAGCGCGTAGCTGTTGCTGGAGATGTCGAGTCTGCCGTGTGCAGGAGCGTTGTCGCCAATGCGCTCATGAAGCGCCCAATCCTCGATGCGCTCGACGATAACCTTCGCGCGAAACACGAAACGCTGGAGCTCAACGCGCATCGCGTCCGAGTCACCGAGCGGCAGCCATATCAGCAATTCCTCGGCGCTCGTTCGCAGCAGTGCGAAAAAGTGCCGCGTCCGGCCCTGTGCATCGAGCCATGCGTTCCATTGCCATCGGCCTGCAGTCAGCGCAGCGACATCGGCACTGAACTGGGTCTGCGCAAATGCGATCGCATCCGTTCCGCGCAGCCGCACGATTGGCGCAAGCTCCAATGCTTTCATCATGTGAGTCGTTGCATGCTCAATTGAAGGATGTGCAGAAGACTCTACCGCGCAGTGGCTCAAGTTGTCAGTTCGGCGCGTCGGCGCTACTCTGCAGCACCTGTATGACGCAGTTGTCGATGTCTCCTGAGCGCGTACCGTCAGCCGGTTGGCGAATGCGGTAGATGTTCGGTAGGGCGCTCACGACAAGCCTTGCGGATCGGGTCACAACCTGCATCGCCCAATATTTCAAGTGTCTGACATCAAGGATCAATTCATGGATCAACCCATGTCCCAAAGAGCCAGACCGCTGTCACCTCATCTGTCGGTTTATCGCTGGCAGATCCAGATGGTGACCTCGATCCTGCATCGCGCGACCGGGGTGGCGCTCGCTTTCGGAACCATTCTGGTGTGCGCGGGGCTCGTTGCGCTGGCTGCCGGCCCGGATGCATTCGCTGTGGTGCGCGGCTTCTGCGCGTCGTGGATCGGCATGATTCTTCTTTTCGGCTGGACGTGGTCACTGGCGTTTCACTTTCTGAATGGTATTCGCCATCTGCTCCAGGACACCGGCATGGGATTCAGCATCGCGCAGTTCGTACGCAACGGCTGGCTCGCTGTGATTGGCAGTCTAGTGCTGACGATAATCGTCTATACGTGGGTGATCGTCGTTGGAGGTGCGGCATGAACGCGTCGCTTCGTGATCCGCTCAAGCGTGCGCGCGGTCTTGGTTCCGCCAAGAGCGGCGTACATCACTTTGTCGTCCAGCGTCTCACGGCACTTGCGCTGATCCCGCTCGGCATCTGGTTCGCCATGCTGGTCCTGCGCATGCTGCACGCCGATTACTCGACCGCACATGCTGTCATCGCGCAGCCCTTCAACGCACTGTTGATGATCGTGTTCGTGATTGCGATGTTCTGGCATGCCCAACTTGGCTTGCAGGTCGTGATCGAGGATTACGTTCACAGACTGTGGGTAGCGCTGCCCTTGCAGATCCTCGTACGCTTCCTGTGCGTACTGGGTGCCGTCGCCAGCGTGCTGGCAATCATTCGTATCGCTCTGGGGAGCTGAAGGGATGTCAAGTTACAAGATCGAGACTCACGAGTTCGACGTGATCGTCGTCGGTGCCGGTGGCGCGGGGCTGCGCGCTACGCTGGGTCTTGCCGAACAGGGCTTGACGACTGCGTGTGTCACCAAGGTCTTTCCGACCCGTTCGCACACAGTCGCGGCACAGGGCGGCATTGCCGCAGCGCTCGGCAACATGGGCGAGGACGACTGGCGCTTCCACTTTTATGACACCGTCAAGGGTGGCGACTGGCTCGGCGATCAGGATGCGATCGAGTACATGTGCAAGCATGCGCCGGCGGCGGTCATCGAGCTCGAGCATTACGGGCTGCCATTTTCGCGCACCGATGAAGGCAAGATTTACCAGCGCCCGTTTGGCGGCATGACCACGCACTACGGCAAGGGCACGGCGCAGCGCACCTGCGCGGCCGCCGATCGCACCGGCCACGCGATGCTGCACACGCTCTATCAGCAGTCGCTCAAGCATCAGGCGCGTTTCTTCATCGAGTATTTTGCACTGGATCTGATTTTTGATGCGGAAGGTGCGTGTCGCGGCGTGCTGGCGCTGGACATGAACGAGGGAACGTTGCATCTGTTCCGTGGCCACGGCGTGATTCTTGCGACGGGTGGCTATGGGCGTACCTACTTCTCGTGTACGTCGGCGCACACCTGTACCGGCGATGGCGGCGGGCTTGTGTTGCGTTCTGGGTTGCCGTTACAGGACATGGAGTTCGTGCAGTTCCATCCGACCGGGATCTACGGGGCCGGATGCCTGATCACCGAAGGCGTGCGCGGCGAAGGCGGTTACCTCACCAATTCCGAGGGCGAGCGCTTCATGGAGCGCTACGCGCCGAACGCCAAGGATCTGGCGTCACGCGACGTGGTCAGTCGCGCGATGACGCTGGAGATCCGCGAGGGCCGCGGTGTTGGCCCGGACAAGGATCATCTGTATCTCAATCTCATGCAACTTGGCGCCGATGTGATCCACGAAAAGCTGCCTGGCATCGCCGAGAGCTCGCGCATATTTGCCGGAGTGGATGTTTCGAAGCAACCGATTCCGGTATTGCCGACGGCGCACTACAACATGGGCGGCATTCCGACCAATCATCACGGCGAGGTCGTGCGCAGGCTCGGCGACGATCCGGATTCGATCGTCGATGGTTTGTACGCGATCGGCGAGGCGGCGTGCGTTTCGGTGCATGGTGGCAACCGGCTGGGCTCCAATTCGCTGCTCGATATCGTCGTGTTCGGTCGCGCGGTGGCCGAGCGCTGCGCGGAGAAGATCAAGCCTGATTCGCCCCACCCGACGCTTGCGGCGGATGCCTGCGACGCCCCATTGGCAGATCTGGACCGCGTGCGCAATGCCAACGGTGACACGCCGACCGCGCAGATCCGTCTGACCATGCAACGGGCCATGCAGGCTGACGCCGCGGTATTTCGTACCGAGACAACCCTCAGGGATGGCTGCGCCAAAATGGCGGATGCTTTCGCATCCTTCGATGACGTGCACGTCGCCGACCGTTCGCTGATCTGGAACTCGGATCTGATCGAAACCTTCGAGTTGCGGAATCTGCTCTACAACGCAGTCGCAACCGTCAATTCTGCCGAGCAGCGCCATGAAAGTCGCGGCGCACATGCGCGCGAGGACTATCCCGAGCGTGACGATGTGAACTGGTTGAAGCACACCCTGGTCGAGGTGGATTCGAGCGGGAAGTGCAGTTTCGATTCACGCCCCGTCCATCTGAACACGTTGACCGATGACGTCAAGTCGGTACCGCCCGCAAAAAGAGTGTATTGATTGAAGGCGGGGAATCGGCAGTTCGGCAGTAGGGAATCGGGAATAGAGAGCGAAAGCGTAGCCATAACAGCCGTCCGGCCTGCGTTCGACCTCAACCGTTGTCCTTGCTCCACCAACGATTCTCTATTTTCCATTTTCCATTCCCCATTCTCGTGTAAAAAGCCATGGCCGAATTCACGCTCCCCAGAAACTCGAAGATCAAGCCCGGCAAGCACCACAAGGCTGCCTCGGATGCGAAGAACGTACGCGCGTTTCGGGTCTATCGCTGGAGCCCGGACGATGACGAGAATCCTCGCATCGATACCTACGATGTCGATATGGACACCTGCGGTCCGATGGTTCTGGACGCGCTTATCAAGATCAAGAACGAAATCGATCCGACGCTGACGTTCCGGCGTTCGTGCCGCGAGGGCGTCTGTGGCTCGTGCGCGATGAACATCGATGGCACCAATACACTGGCCTGCACCAAGGCGATTTCCGATTGCGGCGGCGGCAAGGGCGTGCCGATCCACCCGTTGCCGCATATGCCGGTGGTCAAGGATCTGGTACCAGACCTTACCCATTTCTACGCGCAGTACACATCGATCAAGCCATGGATTCGCACGCAGAGTGCGCCATCGCCGGACAAGGAGCGCCTGCAATCCAAGGAAGATCGTGCAAAGCTGGATGGTTACTACGAGTGCATCCTGTGCGCCTGCTGTTCGGCCGGCTGTCCGAGCTACTGGTGGAATGCGGATCGTTACCTCGGGCCGGCCATCCTGCTGCAGGCGTATCGCTGGATCGTCGATTCACGCGATGAATACACAGGCGAGCGTCTCGATGATCTCGAGGATCCCTTCCGCCTGTATCGCTGCCACACCATCATGAACTGCACGCGCACCTGCCCCAAGGGACTCAATCCCGCGCTCGCGATTGCGGAAACCAAGAAGCTGATGGTTGAGCGGCGCGACGCCTGACCGGTTCTGAAGTCAGTCCTGAATGTCACGCGCTGCCTGTCCGTGAACGACCATGCCGATCTGGGACGCCTGCGCTGGCGTTGCCGGCGTGGCACGCGCGAACTGGATCTGTTGCTCGGCTGGTGGCTGGAGGAATGCCGACCGCGCGCCGACGATGCAGGTCGCCGGGCGTTCGATGTTCTGCTCGCGCAGCCCGATCCGCAGATCTGGGACTGGCTGATTGCGCGCGTCGATCCGGAGGATGCAAGCCTGCAACCGATCATCAATGAAATCCGCGCCCACCATCAGCCTTGATTATGTCCCCTCGCGCCAGGTCGCGGCGACAACCGGCGCGGTCGCGGCACTCGCGTTCATTGGCGTCGCCATGTGCGCGCTGCCCTGGTGGTTGCGGCTGTTGGTCGGCATTGTTGTTGCCGGCATCGCCGGCATCGGCATTCGCCGCCAGATGCAGCCCGCCTGGCGACACATCGCCTATGGAGCGAGCGGGTGGCGCCTGCTCGGCAACGATGGCGCGGAATATCCGGTGCAACTTCGACATCACGCGATTCTGGGAAAGCTACTGACGCTGGATTTTCGCCTCGATGCCGGCGATCGTGCCTCTTCA
>CAJDWV010000028.1_pt1 | contig 16168 bp, 10 predicted proteins | sample 7391731 | NCBI WGS metagenome assembly CAJDWV01 (sample SAMEA7055746, study PRJEB34461) | soil metagenome | biome: terrestrial ecosystem; feature: Peninsula; material: soil | place: Antarctica | collected 2016
GTCGAGCTGCCTCCGGAGATCAAGAAGTTCGAGGTGTTCACGTATGCCGACGAAGACATGCGTGACCCGTTCAGCTCGAGTCCGGCTGAACAGGAACAGGGGCAGTCGGTCGCGAACGGTCCCCAGCCCGATCGCGATCGTCCACGTGAGCCGCTGGAATCATTGCCGCTCGACAGCCTGCGCATGGTCGGCACGATCGGTATCGGCAAGGATGTCGAGGGACTGATCAAGGACCCCGGCGGCACCATTTATCGAGTTCATGTTGGCAACTACATGGGTCAGAACTATGGCCACATCATCGCGATCGATGACAACCACGTCGAACTCGTCGAACTCACCCAGAGTGAACCGGGCAGTAGCTGGACGGAACGCCAGGCGACGATCGCGCTGGACAATACCAAATGACGACCCTTTGGGGGCACCCGCAATGATCAAGAACTTGGCTCAATTCCCGACCGTTACGTCGATCCCGAAACCCGCGAGCCCGGCGCTGCTCTGGCTTGCGCTTCTGGTCGGCCTGATGTTCGCGTCGTCCGCACTGGCCGAAAACGTCCTCAAGGACATCGGCTATTCGGCGTTGCCGGGCGGCAAGGTGGAAATCACCATGACGTTCTCCGCGCCGCCGGTTCCGCCACGCGCGTTCACGACCGAGAATCCACCGCGCATCGCATTCGACCTCGCCGACACGCGCAACGGACTCAGCAAGCGGCGCATCGATATCGGCACCGGTTCGACCTCCGCGGTATCCGCGGTGGAAGCCGCCGGTCGTACCCGCGTGGTCGTGGATCTGTTCCAGCCGGCCGGCTATTCGAGCCGCATCGTCGACAACAAGCTCATCGTCGACATCAACAGCGGCATGCTCGGTTCCAGCACCGTCGCCGCCGCTGCCGCTGCAACCACGGATCCGACCAAGGCGGTCGCGGCGCACCGGGTCTCGGTCGAGTCGATCGATTTTCGGCGCGGCAAGGACGGTGGCGGACGTGTCGTCGTCGATTTCTCGGGTCCCGGTACCTCCGTGGACCTCAAGCAGATGGGTGACCGTGTCGTGCTTGACCTGCTCGATGTGAATCTGTCGCCGCGCCTGGCGCAGCGCCTGGACGTGCTCGATTTTGCGACACCCGTCAAGTACATCGAAACCCATCCCAAGGGCAACGGCGCGCGGGTTGAAATCAGCGCCGACCAGCCGTATGAGCAACTCGCCTACCAGACCGGCAACGAATACGTGGTCGAGATAAATCCCAAGAAGGAAAAGGAAAAGTCGCGCGATCCGAATGCCGAGCCCGAATACAGCGGCAGCCGTGTCACCTTCAACTTCCAGGACATCCCGACGCGCTCGGTGCTGCAGCTCATCGCGGATGTATCGGACCTCAACATCGTGGTTGCCGATTCGGTTGCAGGCAACCTGACGCTGCGCCTCATAAACGTGCCATGGGACCAGGCGCTGGACATCGTGCTGCGTGCGCGCGGCCTCGACAAACGTCGCAATGGCAACGTGATCTGGGTCGCACCGCAGGCGGAAATCGCTGCGCGCGAACAGGCGCTGGCCGATGCGCGCAACAAGCAGGAAATCCAGGAGCAGTTGATCTCCGACTACATCCCGATCAGCTACGGCAGCGCGGAACAGATCGCCTCGCTGCTGACCAAGGATACTCAATCAAGCGCTGCTGGAGGCGCTCAGGGAACCTCAGGCAACGCACAACGCGGCTTTCTTTCACCGCGCGGCAGCGTGACCTTCGATAATCGCACCAACACGTTGCTGGTCAGTGACATCCCGTCCAAGGTCGCGGAGATCCGCAAACTCGTGTCCATTCTCGACCGACCGGTGCAGCAGGTGCTGATCGAGTCGCGCATCGTGATTGCGACCGACAGCTTCGCCCGCGAACTGGGTGTCCGCTTCGGTGTCAGCGGCGGCTACGAGGACAATCACGGCAACATCATCACCACCAGCGGTTCGGCGCGTGCCACCGACACGATGGAGAACATCGCGCTCAACAACCGCTTCAACGGTGGTCGCGGCCTGCCGGTGGTGCAGCCGGGCCAGATTCCGACCACGCCGGGCACGCCCGGTAGTACTACGGGCGGCATCGCAGTACCCTCGCTTGGCGATCGCCTCAACGTCAATTTGCCCGCTGCAGCCTCCGCAGGCAGTTTCGGACTCGCCATCCTTGGTGCCGATTACCTGCTGGATCTGGAGTTGTCCGCGGCACAGTCCGAGGGTCGTGGCGAGGTTATCTCCACGCCGCGCGTGATCACCGCCAGCCAGAAGGAAGCGACCATCAAGCAGGGTCAGGAAATCGGCTATGTCACCTATAGCTCAAGCGGTGGTGCCAGCAATCCGACCGTGAACTTCAAGGACGCAGTGCTGCAGCTCAAGGTCACTCCGACGATCACTGCGGATGATCGGGTGTACCTCGATCTCCAGGTCAAGAAGGACGCGGTGTCTGGCTACACGACGCCACCTGGCGGCGGCCAGATCCCGAACATCGATACCCGCGAGGTCAATACCGCCGTGCTGGTCGACAACGGCCAGACCGTGGTACTCGGTGGCATCTACGAGATCAGCAAGCAGGATACGCAGAACAAGGTACCGTTCCTCGGCGATCTGCCGGTGCTGGGCAACCTGTTCAAGAACAACTCGCGCAATGACATGAAGGCCGAACTGCTGATCTTCGTGACCCCGCGGATCCTCAAGGAACGCGGCGACTGAACCCTGTGAGATCGGACCACACATTTCCCTGACCATACAGACGATGGCGACACCCGGAGAATCAACGATGAATTCTGCCTGCAAATTTCTTGTGCTGCTGCTTGCCGGTATCGCCCTGGCCGGTTGTGGCGGTGGCGGTGGCAGCGACGGCCATGGCGCGACGACTCCGCCACAAGGTGGCAAGCTGACGCTCAGCGCGACCACCACGACGCTGCCGCTCAATCCTGACAATATTGCACCTTACGTGGGCTCGCCATACATGGCGGAAGTCGGCATCACGTTCCGCAGTTCCAACGGCACGATCATGGCGCCGAACGGCGATGCCACCGTCACGATCAACCCGCCGAGTGTCGCCACTGTTTCGTTTCCCGATGATCCGGCGACCCCGGAGAACGAGCTGGCGCAGCGCTACGTCACATTCCCGATCACGCTCAACAACGGGTCGAACGTCATCTTCGTGACGGCCTTCGATGTCGCCGGCACCGCGACGCTTACCGTTTCGGCAAATGACCCCCTCACCAACCAGACGGTGACCTCGACGCTTCAGTTCACGGTTGCCACTGGTGTCGGTCCGATGCCTGCCTCGATTGATGGCGCGGCATCGCCGGCGCTTATTTATGCGCCCTCCTCGGGTGGTCGCAGCGACTCCATGATTCGTGCGATCGTTCGCGATGCGGGCGGGCAACTGGTAATGGACCCGACCGCGGGCAATGGCGGTACCGACAACGTCAAGTTCGAGATCCTCGGTGAGACGGGCGGCGCTACGCTGTCGACCGATTCGCTGACGGGTGCGGGCTCCGGAACCAGTGTCACCACGCATACCGTGCGCGGTGTCGCCAGCGCTTCGCTGCACGTAACCGACGCCACACCACAGTCCACGCCGCTGCGTATCAAGATCACTGCGGACGGGGCCGATAACGATGTTGCGAACGGCATTTCCACACCGATCGAGCACGTCGTCGATGTTATCGTCACCGACGGCGATCTTTACAGCGTGCAGATCACCTCACCGATATTCGCGACGCGCCTGCCCGGCATCACGATCAATCGTCTGCCTACCGCTCCAGGTGTGGAACCAGTGGACCCGGGTGATGATGGTATTCCCATTGATCCGGATGCGACCTTGAGCCTCAGCGTGACTGCGCAGGCGAGCGATCGCCATGGTCGTCCGGTGGTGCCCGGCACGATCATCAGTTTTGGCCTGGTGGATGAGCCGGTCGATCATGTGAACTACAACAACGCCAGTCCGTTCCTGATTTCCGGAATCGACGGCAATCCGCAGCAGAACGGCAACCTGTTCACGGCACCTGACGGCCAGTTCCTGACCGCCGGCGGTGGCGCGATTCCGGGCGATGCGTTGGTGCTGTTCGGCAAGGCACGGCAGGGTTATGAAGATTTCGAGAGTGCGCACACCGTACTTTCGCCGGTCATCAGCCAGACGCGCCTCAACGCGACACCGGTATTCAACTACCTCAATACAACAGTTGCGCCGGGACCGGTCATTCCGTATCTCGTCGGCCGCTCGGGCAACGGCAACAACGTCGCGCTCGACAGCTCGCAGGGAGCTACCGATGCCGAGGGTCGCGTGCATGCCAAGGTCAACTACAAGGTCCGCAACGTCGGCGATCCGTTCGCCCTCTGGGCGCAGGGCAACGGCCTGGATCGCAACCACGACAACAGTCGCCGACTCGTTGCTGATGCGCTGGTGTTGCAGTATCCGGGCGTTGCGCCCGCCACGCTGATCGCGTACCCGGATCCAATCCCCGGAAATACTTCAACCACAGTCTTCGTGTGCGCTCAGGACGCGCTGGGCATACCACTGCGTGGCTTCCCGATCGGGTTTGCGTTTGATCTTCCGAATGGCACCGGCAGCGTCGACGGCACGTCACTGGCAGGCATGCTCGCGCAAGTGACAGGGGCGGACGGGTGTGCACTTGCTAACGTCGTAACCAGCGGACTTGCACCGAGCGGCGGCGTCGATGGCAGCGGCACCTTGAACTTTACCGGAGCGGGCGCCAGTGCTTCGGTTTCCATTGTGGTCGGAGCCGGTTTCCTGTCGGTTTCACCGCCACAACTCTGCGCGACCGTGGCAAATCCACGTGGTGTCACAGTAACCAGCTATTCCGCAGACGGTGCTCCCATCGGCGGAGTCGAGATTTCCGCATCCTGTAGTGCGCAGGCATCGGCCAATCCAACCACGGCAACGACCGCTTCGAATGGCAGCGCCGTGTTCGAGGTGCAGGCCGAAGATGATACTGTCGGAACCTGTACGTTCTCGGCGAGTGGTTACAACAGCATAACTGTCAACATAACCGGTGCAAATGCCAACGTGAGCCCACCCTGCATTTGATGCAGGCGACCTCGAACGGCGCCGAGGAGCGAGCAATAATCCTTGGCCCGCCTGTGGATGGGACCCCAGCTTGAAACCAGGGCCGCAGCAATGCGGCCCTTTTTTCTTCCCAAATGTGGCCTGAGCCGCGACAATCAGACTTTGGTCGACGAGGGACGGCCTTGATATGCATCGCAGTCACTTCCGCGCCGGCGAACTGATCTTTGCCGAAGGCGATCCGCCGACCACGGCGTTCGTGATCGAAACGGGCACCGTGCAGATCGCGACCTCGCGGCAGGGCGTGGAGTGCGTGCTCGGTAATCTCGGGCCGAGTGCACTACTCGGTGAAATGGCGGTGATTGATGATTCGCCGCGCAGCGCCAGCGCCCATGCGCTGACCGATTGTGTGCTGACGCCGATCGATCGCCAGCAGTTCGGCGAGCGCGTTGCCAATTCCGATCCGGTGGTGCGAACGTTGCTGCTGAGTCAGCTCGATCGCTACCGCTCGGCACTTGCGACGCTCACTGGAGCACCCGGTGAATCCTCGCTGGGAAAATCGGAAGACGCGCCGGCGATTGCCAAGATCCGTCTCGAAAGCGAACTGCGCGGTGCCCTGGACCGCAATGAGCTGGAGGTCTGGCTGCAACCGGTGGTGGAAATTGAAAGCGCGCGGATCGTCGGTTACGAAGCGTTGATCCGCTGGATGCACAATGAGCGCGGCCCGGTCCCGCCGGCCGAGTTCATCGCGCTCGCCGAAGAGACATCGCTGATCGTGCCAATCGGCGATTTCGTGCTGGGGCGCGTGTGCGACATGCTGGCCGAGTTCGCGCGTTGCGACGAACCGCTGCCGTTCATCGCACTGAATGTGTCGGCACGTCAGTTGCGCGATCCCGATCTCATCGACCAGTTCGTTGCGCGACTCGCCGCACGCAACCTGCCAACGGCGGCGTTGAAGGTGGAAATTACCGAAAGCCTGATCATGGAGCAGGCCCGGGTTGCCGACCTCATCACGCGCTGCCACGCGGTCGGCATACAGGTGGCGCTGGACGACTTTGGAACCGGATGGTCGAATCTCGGCCCGTTGCTCGCGCTGGACTTCGACCAGGTGAAACTCGATCAACAATTCGTGCGTGCGCTCGATACACCGCGCGGCGACGCGATTGTTGCCGCGATTGCGGATCTCGCCCACGCGTTGGGCTGCGACCTCATTGCCGAAGGTGTGGAGACCGCCGAACATCGCGCTGCCCTCAACCGATTGGGATGTCGCTTCGGTCAAGGCTGGCTGTTTGGCAGGCCGTTGACGCTCAAGGACATTCTGGTCGCGCGCTGACTCGCGTATTAACGATCGCGATGCGCAAATCGGCTTGCGGAAAACTTGTGCGCCTGATTGCGGTCTCACGCTGCGTTGCCTGCTCTCGGCGTGTCATCATTCCTGCGGAGACCCCTCATTGACATGGATATGCCTGCTTCCACCATGACGCCAGTCACCACGACGCCAACCCCCACGACGCCAGCCGCCGCGTTCACCGCCCTGCGCCATGAACTTGCGCAATGCATCCTCGGCCAGAAAGCGCTGATCGATCGTCTCCTGATCGCGCTGCTGGCCGACGGGCATCTGCTGGTCGAGGGCGCGCCCGGCCTCGCCAAGACCACCGCGATCAAGGAACTCGCGGCGCGCATTGAAGGCGATTTCCATCGCGTGCAATTCACGCCGGACCTGTTGCCGGCCGACCTCACCGGCACGGAAATCTATCGTCCGCAGACCGGCGCGTTCGAATACCAGCGTGGCCCGATCTTCCACAACCTGATCCTCGCCGACGAGGTCAATCGTGCGCCGGCCAAGGTGCAGTCCGCGCTGCTGGAGGCGATGGGAGAGCGGCAGGTGACGGTCGGCAGCGCCACCTATCCATTGCCGAAACTGTTCCTGGTCATGGCGACGCAGAATCCGATCGAGCAGGAAGGCACCTATCCGCTGCCCGAAGCGCAGCTCGACCGTTTCCTGATGCATGTGCGTGTCGACTACCCGGATGCACACGCGGAAGCGGCGATTCTTGCGTTGGCCCGCGAGCAGGCGCATCAGGCGCTCGAACCGCGACCACCACCGCGCCGACTGGTCAATCAATCGCAGATATTCGCAGCGCGCGCCGAAGTCCTGGAGGCGCATCTGGCGCCGCAGCTCGAGGATTACATGGTGCAGTTGACGCTGGCTACGCGCAATCCGGCGCCGTATGGCGAGGAACTCGCACGCTGGGTGAGTTATGGCGCCAGTCCGCGTGGAACCATCGCCCTCGATCGCTGCGCCCGCGCGCATGCCTGGCTCGCCGGCCGCGACTATGTGACACCCGAGGACATCCACGCCATCGCGCCCGATGTGCTGCGCCATCGCGTGCTGCTCGGCTACGAAGCCGAGGCCGAGGGCGTCGACTCCGATCACGTCATCGCGACCTTGCTCGAACGCGTTCCGCTGCCCTGAAGGCCGGCCAGATCCGCGCACCGTGTTCCGCTGGCGCACGGAAGACTACCCATGGCCGATTCCGATTAAGCATCTCTTATCATGTCCACTGACATTCCCAGCCACAACGATCCGATTCACGTCGGACTCGACGAGCTGATCGCGATGTCGGCCTATGCGCGCGGCGCGAACCTCGCCGCGCGCCGCCACAGCCCGGCCGCACATGGCGGCGAGCACGTATCGCGGCGGCGCGGGCGTGGCGTGGACTTTCGTGAATCGCGCGTCTATCAGGCTGGCGACGACATCCGCCACATGGACTGGCGGGTTACCGCGCGCAGCGGTACGCCGCACACCAAGCTGTTCGAAGAGGAACGCGAACAGGGTTTGCTGCTGGCCATGGACTGCAACCCGAGCATGCATTTTGGAACGCGCGTGCGCTTCAAGAATGTGCAAGCCGCGTGCGCCGCCGCATTGCTGGCCTGGATGGCGGCACAGCGCGGCGATCGCGTCGGCGCAATCGGTTTCGGTGGCGGCATTGCCGCCGAAACGCAACCGGCGGCCGGCAAGCGCGGCGTGCTGCGGGCATTGCGCGCGCTACGCGACTGGGACGCGGCTGCGGATGCACGCAACGAACCGGTATCGCTCGCGCTTGCACGCATGCAGCGTGTACTGCGGCCAGGCATGCGCATCATCGTGTTCACCGACGGCTTCAGTTTTGACGACGCGGCGTTGCCGGCGCTGCGGCGCATCGCCGTTCGCCATGAAGTCGTGATCGTGCTGTTGCGGGATGCGCTGGAGCTCGCGCCGCCACCTCCCGGGCGCTACGCCTTGCAGATAGGCGCCGTGCGGCGCGTCTTCGACTTCGCCAACCGCGGCGTTCGTGAGGCCTGGCGCGCGCGCTTCGGCGCCGCCCGCGATCAGCTTCGCGCCCATTGTTCGCGTCTCGGCATTCGCGTGATCGACCTTGACGGCCATGCCGACGTGCGCCGCGCGCTCGCGCCGATGCTCGCGCGCAGCCGCGCCACCGCGGGCGCGGCATGAATCCGGTCCAGCCGGCGGCGGGCCCGGAACTACGCGACATCCATCTGCCGCCCGATCCCTCGTGGTGGCCGCCCGCGCCGGGGTGGTGGCTGCTGGCGGCCCTGATTCTGGTCGGGCTGCTGGTTTGCACGTTCTGGCTGCTGCGCATCTGGCGTGCGCGGCGCTGGCGTCGCCGTTTGCGTGCGCAACTTGAGGGCATTGCCGCCGCGTATCGCGAGCATGACGACGCGGCACGCCTGAGTGCCGAGCTGTCCGGCCTGCTGCGCCGTGCCAGCCTGCTTATCGATACGCGCGCCGCGAGTCTGACCGGCGAGGCGTGGCTCGATTTTCTCGACGCGCACGGCAGTGGAGAGGGTTTTCGCTATGGACCGGGCCGCGTATTGCTCGATGCCCCGTGGCAGCGCCGCGCCAAGATCGACGCCGATGCGTTGCTCGATCTGGTGAGGGCGTGGTTCGCACGCGTGATGCGGGATCGCGATATCGTGGAATTGCGCGGCCCGGTCAGCGGCCGGCGATCGCGCAGTCAACACGATTCCCATTCCGGACACTCCGATGCGGCGGGCATTGCGACCCCATCGGTCGAGGAGGGCGCATCGCGTGTTTGAGTTCGCATGGCCATGGCTGCTGCTCGCGCTGCCGCTGCCGTGGCTCGTCACGCGACTGCTGCCACGTGCGCATGCTTCAGCCGCGGGTGCGCTGCGTCTTCCGCATGGCGGATTCGAATTTCCTGCACAGGCGAACGTGTCGGCGGTGCCGCGCTGGCGTCGCGTGTTCGCATTGCTGGCATGGACGATGTTGTTGCTCGCCGCAGCCCGGCCACAGTGGCTGGGTGAGGTGCAGGACGTGCCGCGCAGCGGTCGCGACCTGCTGTTGGCGGTGGATACCTCCGGCAGCATGAGTATCGAGGACATGCAGCTTGGCGGTGATGCGGTTTCGCGTTTCGCGGCGACCCAGGCGATCGTGTCGGATTTCATTCGTCGTCGCGAAGGCGATCGGGTGGGGCTGATCCTGTTCGGCAGCCGCGCCTACCTGCTGGTGCCACTGACGTTTGACCTCAAGACCGTCGCGACGCAACTGGCCGGTTCCAGCATTGGCCTTGCCGGCCGCGAAACCGCGATCGGCGACGCCGTGGGTCTCGCGGTCAAGCGTCTGCGCGAGCGACCTCAGGATCAGCGCGTGCTGGTGCTGCTGACCGACGGTGTCAATACCGCCGGCGAGCTGGATCCCAGCAAGGCGATCGAACTGGCTGCGGCCAACCATGTGCGCGTCTACGCGATCGGCATCGGCGCCGATCGGATGCGCGTGGACAGTCTGTTCGGCAGCCGCACAGTCAATCCTTCCGCGGATCTGGACGAGGCGATGTTGACGCAGATGGCCAAGGCGACGGGGGGACAATATTTCCGCGCGCGCGATAGTGCGGACCTTGCCCGGGTCTATCGCGCAATCGACCAACTGGAACCGGTCGCGGATACCAGCCAGAGTCTGCGCCCGATCGACGAGTGGTACTGGCTGCCGCTGATTGCGTGCCTGGCACTTGGCACGCTCGCGTTCATTCCGGCACGCTGGCGCGCGTATTGGCAGACCCGCTGGCCGCATCGCTGGGCAAAACGCTGGCGCCGCGGAGCGCAAGCGACATGAACGCGATCGCACATCTGCATTTTCTGCGCCCGATGTGGCTGCTGCTGTTACTCGCCCTGCCGTTGCTGTGGTGGGTGTGGCGCACGAGCAGCTCGGATGCGGGCGCATGGCGCGGCGCGGTCGATGCGCATCTGCTGCCACATCTTCTGGAACGCGGCGAAACACGCCGCGGCGCTGGCATCTGGCTCGCAGCGACCATCTGGATCGTACTGGGGACCGCGCTGGCAGGGCCTGCCTGGGAGCGCGAACCGCAGCCCCTTTATCGCAACGAAGCCGCGCGGGTGCTGGCGCTCGAGCTTAGTCAAAGCATGCTGTCGCAGGACATCAAGCCGAGCCGCCTCGAGCGCGCACGCTTCAAGCTCGATGACATCCTGACGCGCAGTGCCGACATGCAGACCGCATTGATCGCCTACGCAGGCGATGCGTTTGTCGCGGCTCCGCTCACCGACGATGTCAACACGGTACGCAACCTGGTCGATTCCCTCGCGCCCGACACCATGCCGGTGCCCGGCAACGCCACGGCACGTGCGATCGACAAGGCCATGGATCTGGTGCATCAGGCCGGACTCGGACAAGGGCAACTGGTGATCCTCGCCGACGGCATCGGCGAAGATGCCATTGCCGCGGCGCGCAAGGCGCATGCGAACGGTTTGCAGATATCCGTGCTCGGTATCGGCAGCGATCACGGCGCACCGGTGCCACTCGCCGGTGGCGGCTTCCTCAAGGATGCGAGCGGCAACATCATCGTGCCGCATCTCGACGAGACGCGGTTGCGCGCGCTGGCAGCCGCGGGTGGCGGTCGCTACGCGCGGCTCACCGCGGATGGTTCGGATCTCGACGCGCTGCTTGCGGACCAGGGCGTGATCAACAAGGGTGGTAGCGACGAGGCAAATGCCGATACAGAGATCAAGGGCGTGCGCTGGCGCGATCGCGGTCCGTGGTTGTTGCTGCTGGCCTTGCCGCTCGCGCTGGCCGCGTTTCGCCGCGGCTGGCTGATGGTGCTGGCACTCGCGTTCGTGCTGCCTGCGCCGCCTGCGCAGGCGTTATCGTTCACGGATCTGTGGCTGCGAGCGGATCAGCAGGCTGCCGCGGCACTTGCTGCCGACGACGCAAAAAAGGCCTCCGAAGTCGCCCGTGCGCCCGAATGGCGCGGCGCCGCCGCGTACCGAAGCGGCGATTATGCAGCCGCGGAAAAGGCTTACGCGTCCGCAGGCGAAACCGCCAGCGCGGCCTACAATCGTGGCAATGCACTCGCCAAACAGGATCACTACGAGGATGCGATCGGCGCCTATGACGATGCGTTGAAGCACGATCCCGACATGGCCGACGCGCAAGCCAACAAGGCCGCGGTGGAGGCATGGCTGAAACAGCAAAAGCAGCAGTCGCCCCAGCAGCAGGATCAACAGCAAGACGGAAAGCAGGGCGACTCGCAGAAGCCGGAGCAATCACCGTCTTCATCCGGATCGGGGGCGAATCAGAAGCCCGATTCGGGATCCGATCAGCAAAATCGTTCGGATGAGAACGGGTCGAATGAGGGAAAGTCCGGTGGTGAAGACCAGCAGGACAAGTCCAACCAGCAACAGAAAGGTTCCGAAGAGCCATCATCTGCGGATGAATCGAAAGCCAAACCGGACGGCGACTCGCAAGCGTCGGGCAGTGACAAGTCGCCAGAGTCGACGGATCAGGCGAATACCGATCAAGGTAGTGCCAACCAGGGCAGCCCAGGCGACGCGCAACAGAAACCGAGCGAGGCGCAACAACAGGCGCTCTCGAAGGACGTGGACCAGGCGTTGGGCAAGGCCGAAGGGGCTCCGGGCGAGAGGAGCAAGGCGCAGGCCTTGGCGCTCTCGCCCGAGGATCGCGCCGATCAGGAAAAGCAGCAGGCACTCGAGCAATGGCTGCAACGCGTGCCGGATGATCCGGGCGGACTGCTGCGTCGCAAGTTCCTGCTGGAGTACCAGCAGCGCCAGCGTGATGGAGGTGGTGGTTGATGACAGGACGCGATACGCCCGTGGGCGCGGTACCGAGCATCGATTGCGCAGCCGGCAGCGCGCGATGCGCACGGCTGGCGTGCTGGTTGGTGCTGTGCGCCGTGATGCTCGCCACCCCGCTGCTGGCGCACGCGGTCGATGTGCGCGCATGGCTCGATCGCGACACCATGCACATGGGGGAAACCATCACGCTCAACGTCGAGGTCGACAGCGCAATCTCTGCGCAGCCGGATTTTTCCGCGCTCGGTCAGGACTTCAAGGTGCTGAGCACCCAGTCGAGTCATCAATTCAGTCTGGTCAACGGCAGCAGCAGTTCGAAAACGGTGTGGGCGGTCGGACTGGAACCGCTGCACGCTGGACACCTCGCGATTCCCCCGCTGCCGGTTGGCAACCAGCAGACCAATGCGCTCGATCTCACGGTGGTCGCCGCTCCTGCCGGCGCGCAGGGCAAAGTGGGCGACGATGTTTTTCTCGATGTCAGCGCTGAGCCTGATGCGCCGTACGTGCAGCAGCAGGTGCGTTACGCCGTCAAGCTGTATTACGCATTCAATCTGACCAACGGCGATCTCGGCGAGCCCAAAGCCGATGGCTTTGTCACGCAGCGCCTTGGCAGCGATAGCAACTACATCGCCGAAGTGGGTGGCCGCCGCTATCACGTGGTCGAGCGTCACTATGCGCTGACTCCCGAGCGCAGCGGCGAACTCGTGGTTCCTGCGCTGGAGTTCCGCGGCAGTGCCATGAGCGGCTCGGATCCGACCGGTTTTTTCAGTCGCGGCCGCAATGTGAGCGCGCGATCGGACGCGATCACCCTCAATGTCCGGCCGCAGCCGGCGGACTTTTCCGGAACATCGTGGCTGCCGGCCGCGTCGCTGATCCTGCAGGACCAGAGCCCGCCGCCGACCGAGGTGCACGTGGGCGAGCCGATTACACGCACGATTCGCCTGCAGGCCAAGGGGCTGGGGTACGAACAGCTTCCGGAAATCACGTTGACGAGTGTGGCCGGCGCCGAAGCGTATCCGGACAAGGAACAGACGCGCACGCGTGACGATGGTACGTGGCTGGTGGGTGAGCGCGTGCGCAAGTTCGCGTTCGTGCCGGGCCTTCCGGGCATGCTGACAATTCCCGGGCTGTCCGTGAAATGGTGGGACACTACAGAGGACCGCGCCAGAACCACGGCCTTGCCGGCGCAGACGGTAAATGTGTTGCCTGCCGTGGGTGCAACGTCGAGTGCCGGTTCGCCACCAACCGCTTCGCACGATGAATCGCCAGCGCCCCAACAGGTCACGTCCGCGCCATCGGCACCACCGACGGCAAACGGCGGGGTGCGCCGATGGCAGATACTGGCTGCTGCAGGCTTGCTGCTGTGGCTGATCACGCTGGCCCTTTGGCTGCTGAGTCGTCGTGCCCCGCGCATTCCGTTTGACGCTGTCGAACAACAAGTTCCGCCCGGTGTCGCCCGGGCGCGCTCGACGTTCCTGCGCGCGTGTGCGATGGCCGACATCGTCGGCGCGGAACGCGCGCTGCTGGCCTGGGCACGCAGCCTCAGGCCGGACCTGCATAATCTCGGCGAAGTCGCGGAACAGCTCGACGATGAAGGTCAGCGCGAGACGCTCGCGGAGCTGGCGCGCGTGCGCTACGCCGCTGGCAAGGCCGACGGACTGGCACAGCGGCTGGAATCTGCCTTCAAGCGCGGATTCCGCTGGCGCGGCGCACCCGGTAAAGCCGATGCAGCAGACGAGGTGCTGCCGCCGCTGTATCCGCGCGACCGCTGAGGCTGTACGCAGACGGGTAGGATGGGTTGATCCCGGACTTGATTCGAGGATACCCATCCTGCCTGCTGACTTCGGTATGGTGGCGCAATGAAACCCGTTGTGTGTTGCGCCTTGTTGCTTGGCTTCGCGAGCGGATATGCGCTGGCCGACAGCCTGCCATGGGAAGTCTGGCAATCGCCTGACGTGCTCGCCAGGCTGGATGCGCGCGATCAGGTACTGGAACGATCAAGTCATTGTCTGGACGGCTGCCGCTACGATCGCAGCGGCATCGGCGTCGAAGATCCTGCTGACAACCCGTGGCCGCTGCGCTGGCTGTATCGGGATGGCGACGAGGCCGTGCTGTTCGACGAGCCCGGTCCGGGTGCCGTGACGCGACTCTGGTTGACGACCCCGAACTGCATCAACCCGGCCATGCGCGTGCGCTTCTACCTCGACGGTGCATCCGTACCCGCGCTCGACACGCCACTGGCGAGTCTGTTCGATGGATCGACCCCACCGTTCACTGCGCCCATGGTCGGAGATCTGGATGCGACCAGCGGTGCCTATGTCAGCAACGTGCCGATCAGTTATCAGCACGCATTGCGCATCACGCTGACCCACGCCGAGGATACGGACAATACCTGTCATCCTCTCGGGCGCAGTTCGCTGTGGTTCCAGATCCAGCATCATCGCCTGCCAGGTGACATGGCGGTGACGAGTTTCGGTTCCGGCGCGGATGAGCCGGGATGGCGTGCGTTTCTCGGCCATGCAGGGGATGACCCGTGGAGCGGCATGCTCCTGCCCGATTCGCGCAATGATGTGCTCGCGGCGGATTCGACGCTGACGCTAGCCACGCGCAGCGAGACTGCATGGCTGCGGGGCATCCGTCTGAAGTTGCCGCGAGATGGCTATCCCCATGTCAGACTGCAGGTCGACATCGATAGTGCACGCACGATCGATGCAACGCTCGCCGATTTCTTTGTGCAGCCGGACGTCGCACAAATTCCGACACGCAGCGTACTGGTTGGCGAAGACGCGGATGGCTGGCTGTACGCGTGGTGGCCGATGCCGTTTGCTCAGACGCTCACGGTGCGCCTGCATGCCGATGGTACGTTGGCTGCACCGGTTACGATCGCGAGCGACCTGTTTGTCGACCTCGCCGCCGTGCCTGCAACAGCAGCGCGTTTATACGCGGATGTCATTGACACCTGCGCCGACACCGGCGATGCCACGCTTTTCTTCCAGCGCGGCGCAGGAAAACTGGTTGGCATCGCAGCGATTTATCGCAGCCCGACCGGCAATACGACGATTCTCGAAGGCGATGAGCGCGCTTATGTGGACGGTTCACCCACTCCTGCCTGGTATGGAACGGGCGTGGAGGATTTCTATGACGGCGGTTTCTTTTTCGATGGCGGACCCAATTCGCGTGCGCTTTCCGGCGTGAGCGCCGTCTTTCAGGATACCGAGGCGACAACGGCAGCCTATCGCCTGCTGCTGACGGATGCGTTGCCGTGGACGAGTACGCTGCGCCTGAATCAGGAGGCGGGCCTGTCCCCGATGCAGCCGACGCCGATGTGCGTGCATGCCGTCACCTGGAGCTATCGTCAACGGCGTGCGTTGATGGTGACCTATGACCGCTTCGAGGTCGGCGACCCGGTCGCCGCCAGCGCTCGCGATTGGCACACCTCGGTGCACGCGACCTGCGCGCCGTTGACCTCGCAGTTCAGCGATGAGCCGCCCACGTCGCGCAAAGCCGAGGTGTGCCGATACGCGACCGGCAGCAGCGCATTCCGGCTTCAGGTCGATGAGGCGACACCGCCGCTGCGGCTGGCGCGCATTTTCGATGCAGGTACCGGCACTGCGGGTGTCATTGCAGGCTCGCCCGCAGCGACGATCATCGTCAACGGCACGGTCGCCGGTAGTTTTCCTGCCGCGATGGCCAATCCCGCGCGCCGCTGGCAGCGTCAGGAGGCACCCCTCGCGCTGACGACATTGACTGGTGAACTGCACCTTACGATCGTGCCGGATTTCCCGACCACCGCGACCACGTTCAGCGAATCAGCATGGGAACTCCGCGGCGGCTGGATCGATCCGGTTTTCGCCGATGGGTTCGACGATGGGTTCCCGCCGTAATTGCCTGTCGTTTCATCAACGCAATCGATCGTTCATTGCCCCGCTGAACATGAAAAAAGCCCGATACGCTTTCGCGTACCGGGCTTGAGGTGCGTCCTTGCCCTGTGACTCTCGTTGGTGGACTCC
>CAJDWV010000227.1_pt1 | contig 16071 bp, 17 predicted proteins | sample 7391731 | NCBI WGS metagenome assembly CAJDWV01 (sample SAMEA7055746, study PRJEB34461) | soil metagenome | biome: terrestrial ecosystem; feature: Peninsula; material: soil | place: Antarctica | collected 2016
AAATCGCTATCGGGTCACCGGCACCCCTGCCGATTGCGTACATCTTGCATTGTCCGGCTTGCTCGACCAGGAACCTGACATCGTCGTTTCCGGCATCAACAATTCAGCCAATCTCGGCGACGACGTCATTTATTCGGGCACGGTTTCGGCGGCCATGGAGGGGCGCTTTCTGGGTTTGCCTGCGATCGCGGTTTCACTCGCGACCACCAACCACGAGGGTGTGCATTACGACAGTGCCGCGAATGCGGTAGTGATGCTCATGCGACACCTGCTGGTCGATCCGTTGCCTGCCGACACGATCCTCAACGTCAACGTTCCGGATCTGCCCTGGGCGCAATTGCGTGGTTTCGCGGTGACGCGACTCGGGCGCCGGCATCGCTCCGCGCCCTGCGTCCAGCAACAGGATCCACGCGGGCGCCCGTTCTGGTGGATCGGGCCGGCCGGCGAATCCGAGGACGATGGACCCGGCACGGATTTTCACACGGTACGCGAGCGGCGCATATCCATCACGCCGATTCTCGTCGATCTGACCCGTTACGAGGCGCTGGAGAAAGTGAGCGGTTGGGTGCGTTCGCTTGAGCAACGCAACGAGCGCGAAACGTGAGGCGCGCATGAACGATTTTTCGCGCACAGCCGGATCGCGCGGCCTCGGCATGACATCGCAGCGCGCCCGCGACCGCCTGATCGAACACCTGACCCGCGAGGGCATCAGCGACCGCCGCGTGCTCGATGTGATGCGCCAGTTGCCGCGCCATCTTTTCCTCGACGAGGCGCTCGATTCGCGTGCGTATGAAAACACCGCGCTGCCGATCGGGCAGGGACAGACGATCTCGCAGCCGTGGGTGGTCGCGCGCATGACCGAGGCGCTGATCGAACACGGCATCCCCAAGCGCGTGTTGGAGATCGGCACCGGATCAGGCTACCAATGTGCGGTTCTCGCGGCACTCGTCGACACGGTTTATACGGTAGAGCGCATCGACGAGCTCCTGCGCAAGGCGCGACGTCGCCTGCGTAAGCTCGGCATCGACAACGTCCGTTCGCGTCATGGGGACGGGCGTGAAGGCTGGCCCGAGCATGCACCCTACGATGCAATCATCGTCACCGCCGCCGGCGCCAGTGTGGAACCTGCGCATCTCGAGCAACTTGAACCGCACGGCGTGTTGGTTGCGCCCGTGGGTCCGCCAGGGCATCAGATGCTGATTCGCATGCGTGCCGGCGACGACGGGTGGCAGGAAGAATCGCTCGGCGGCGTCAGTTTTGTGCCGTTGCTGGGCGGTCTTCAGTGAAGTACGCATCAGGCTTCGCGGATAGGCTCTGCGGAATGTCGCATTGAAGCTGTTCGCGCCCATCTACGAGCGCGCCCTGAATTGGTCGCGCCATCCGCTCGCGCAACGCTATCTTGGAGTGCTGAGTTTCTTCGAGGCGTTCATCTTTCCGATTCCGCCGGAGATCATGCTCGCGCCGATGACGCTCGCCGAACCGAAGAAGTGGGTGCGGCTCGCCAGCCTCAGTCTCGGGTTTTCGCTGCTCGGTTCGCTGGTCGGCTACGCGCTCGGTCATTGGGCCTATGCGGCACTGGAACCACTGTTCAGCCCGCATATGCAGGAAACCATCGGCACCTGGGTCGGCACGCTGCGCGATGACATGAACGCGCACTGGTTGGCCATGCTCGGTGCGCTCGTGGTGGCGGCGCTGCAGCCGGTGATTCCGATGAAGTTCGTAACGTGGGCGGCGGGCATCGTGGGGGTGCCGATCCTGCCATTCCTGGCCTGCATGGCGGTCGGTCGCGGCAAGCGGGTCTACCTTTTGACCGGCGCGATCCGACTCGGTGGGGAGCGCGCCGAGGCGGCGCTGCACAAGTACATCGAGTGGCTCGGTTGGGCGGTCATCGTCCTCTTGGTATTACTGGTACTCTATTTGCGGTTCTTGCATTGATGCGTGGCGTGAAAGTACAGGGCTTTTATCGCTGCCGGATCGTACTTTCCGGTCTGGTACTTCTGCTGGCCGGTTGCGCGTCGACCGGTCCGGCGCCCGTGCGGGATCTGGGCGGCGGGCAAGGCGCTGCCGGGCACTCTGCGACGCGCCCGCAATATGCCGGCGGCAGCTATCGCGTGGTACGCGGCGACACGCTGTACAGCATCGCGTTTCGCAAAGGGCTGGACTACCGGGAACTGGCCGCGTGGAACGGCATCCGTAATCCTTACACGATCTACGTCGGCCAGGAGCTGCGCCTTGAGGCACCAGCGCGGGTGGCGACATCGCCTGCGCCCAAGGTTCGCATTGCCGCGTCGGGTGCGACACCGCCACAGCCGTCGACCGCTGCCGCACCTGGCACGTTTGAACCAACCGCGCCAGCCGATTCGGCTGACACGGTGGTCGCCACCACCGCAGGTGCGACGAGTACAGCGCCGTCCGCGCCCGCTGTCCAGTCTTCACCGCAGCCACCGCCTGTGGCACCCGCGAACATGCCGGCGACACCGCCATCTACAGCACCGCCCGCGACCACGCCTGTCGCAGCTTCGGCAGCACGTACGGCATCAGGCGCGCTCAGCTGGCGCTGGCCTGCAGAAGGCAAGTTGGTGGGAACCTTCGCATCCGGCGACCAGACCCGCCAGGGTATCGACATCGCTGGTAATGGCGGTGATCCGGTCCGCGCAGCGGCTGGCGGAACGGTTGTCTACAGCGGTAACGGTTTGCTCGGCTATGGCGAACTGGTGATCGTCAAGCACGACTCCACATTCCTGTCGGCGTACGGTCACAATCGCAAACGTCTCGTAAAGGAAGGCCAGCACGTCGCAGCCGGTGAGGCCATCGCGGAAATGGGTGCCAGTAGCGCGAGCCGCAATGCGCTGCACTTCGAGATCCGGCGCAACGGCAAGCCGGTCAACCCGCTCGATTACCTGCCGGGCCGCTGATTGCGCGATCCCATGTCGTCTGCAAAAACGCCATCCGTCGACAACGACACCGAAGACACACTCGATCTCATCGATGCGATCGAGCCGCATGATGACGAGCGACGTTCATCGACCGGCGCGTATCTGCGCGAAATCGCGCTGATTCCTCTGCTCGACGTCGACAGCGAACGCGCGCTCGCCGAACGCGTGCTGGTCAATGACGCCGATGCGCGACGGCGCATGATCGAGGCGAATCTGCGCCTGGTCGTATATGCAGCGCGCTCCTGGGTCGGCCGAGGCGTGGCGTTGATAGATCTGATCGCGGAAGGCAACATTGGCCTGATCCGGGCGGTCGAGAAGTTCGATCCCGAACGCGGTTTGCGCTTTTCAACCTATGCCATGTGGTGGATCCGCGACGCGGTGCGTCACGCGATCATGGACCAGGGACGCACCGTGCGCGTGCCGGTGCATGTGCTGCGCGAGTTGGCACAGGCGTTGCGCGCCAGCCGGGAACTCGCCGCGCACTTTGGTCGCGAACCCACCATCGAGGAAATTTCCGAGGCGCTTGGAAAGTCACCGCTTGCCGTCGCGGAACTGTTCCGTCACAAGGAGCACATCAGTTCGCTCGATGCGCCGCAATCGGACGCGGACGAACGATCGCTGCTGGATCGCATGGGCGGCGTGGATGATCAGTCCACCGTGCCGGTACCCGGCGAGAAGGACGTACGTGTGGCCGAATGGCTGGGCCGGTTGAGCGAACGCCAGCGAACCGTGCTGGAGCGACACTTCGGTCTGGATGGTGCGGAAGCGGTATCGCTGGCCGAGATTGCGCGCGACTTCGGCGTCAGCCGCGAGCGGGTGCGCCAGATCCAGCAGGATGCGTTGCACAAACTGCGCAGCTACTCCCGATAACAGGATTTCAGGGGCGCAACTGTCGCGAGTGGATCAACCGTTCGATGTGCTACCCGGAAGTATCATCGCGACCACAACCCGCCGCCCGTCGCCCGCCAGCAGGTTGTAAGTGCGCGCCGCTCCATGACTTCCACGCCTACGCGCTTGCGCAACAGCGGCAATAGGCGCGCGCGATCCGGGAAGCGTTGCCGGATGCCGGTGCCGAGCAGCACCAGTTCCGGGTCGAGCGACAGCAGCGTTTCGCTCGCGGCCGCGTCCAGATCCTCGACATCGTGTACCGGCCAGTGTTCGAGCAGGCGATCCGGTGCCATCGCAAAACTGTCGCGCAGTGGCCGGTCGACCACCATTACGCTGTCCGCGCTGCAGGCTCGTATGAAAAGGAAACCTTGCGGCTTGTCTTGATGGAGTTCCATGTTTAAACCTGATGTTCGTGCAGCCGGGCCTATCTCGGCAGATTGATCTGCGGCTGGTCCGGATTGCGTCGGTAGAAGCTGGCGGTGTGGCCGATGCTCTGCACCAGTTCCGCGCCACTCGCCTTCGTCATTGCCTCGATTTCCGCCGCGCGCTCCGTCCGGTCGCCATTGCTGAGGCGTATCTTGACCAGTTCGTGGTGACTGAGTGCGAGATCGAACTCCTGCAGCACCGCGTCGGTAACCCCGCGTTGCCCGACCATGATGACGGGTTTCAAGACATGCGCTGTGGTGCGCAGGAAGCGTTTCTGGTTGTTGGAAAGTGGCATGGGTGTCGATATTGTTGGTGGAATTCTCGGCGTCAAGCGATGCTTTCTCTTTGTTTCCCGTTTGCGTGGTTCAAAATGGCAGAGTTGCAATTTTTGAAGAGCAACGCTACCCGACAGAGCCCCAGTAATCTTGAATCCAACGATCGACTGCGCGTGTTTCGCTTCCCCTGCGTAGCGGGGGAAGCTCCCCGGAGGGCTGAAGGGGGCGCTTTTGATTTTTCTGCCGAGAGCAACGCGGCTTCTCCGCGTCCCCCCTTCCGCCTTTGGCACCTGCCCCGCAGGCGGAGGAAGGGAAAAACGGGATTGAACTCTGATTCGCCCAGCCACAGGAACAAGTGAGGATCAGGGTATCATGGCGACCCGATTTTCAATGGGTCGCGACGCGCGGCCTGGATATCCGGTTTGGCGCGAAGCAAATCCAGTTCCCGCTGGTTGCAGGAACATTTCAATGATCCGTTCGTCAAGCGCGCACAAGCTGAAGGCTGGCGCTCGCGGGCGGCGTTCAAGCTGGCTGAACTCATTGAACGCGACCGATTGTTGCAGCCGGGGCGTGTGGTCGTCGATCTCGGCGCGGCGCCTGGCGGGTGGTCGCAGATGGTGCGAGAGAAGCTCGGTGACACCGGTCGCGTGCTCGCGCTCGACATCCTGCCGATGCAGCCGATTGCGGGCGTCGATTTCATCGAGGGTGATTTTCGCGAAGAAGCAGTATTGCAGCAGTTGCAGGATTTGCTCGGCGATGACCGCGTGGATCTTGTGCTTTCGGACTTGGCCCCCAATCTGAGTGGTGTAGCCACTGTTGACCAGCCACGGGCGATGTATCTTGCGGAACTGGCGGCAGATTTCGCCGCCGGCCACCTGAAGCCAGGCGGTGCGTTCCTGACCAAATTGTTTCACGGCAGTGGATTTGACGACTATGTGCGGCGTTTGCGGGCCGAGTACCGGCAGGTGAGCATACGCAAGCCCAAGGCATCGCGGGCCCGCAGCCCTGAGGTTTACGCGCTGGCGCGGGAGTTTCAAGGCTGAGACGAACCGGTGCGTGGTGAACGCGTCGCTCCGGACGTTCAGCACGCGGGTACCTGAACTATGGGAGCATGAGCTTCCACGCTGCGGATCGGATGATCCGTGACAGATTTGCACGAACGACGGATTTCACGAGTTGACTATGAATGATATGGCCAAAAACCTGCTGCTCTGGATCGTGATCGCGGTCGTGCTCCTGACCGTGTTCCAGAGCTTCAATCCGCACACGACCACGACCCACGAGATGGCGTATTCGGATTTCATGCAGCAGGTGCGCAACAACCAGGTCGAGAGCGTACTGGTGCGCAACGACAACCGCACGGTCGAGGCGACCATGAAGGACGGCAGCACTGCGCGCACCACCGCGTTGCTGACCGACGCGACGATCGCCGAGATCCAGAAAGACGTGCCCAAGGTCAAGGTGCAGGCGACTGATCCTGGCATCTCGCCGATCCTGCGCATGCTGTTCGATTGGCTGCCGTTCCTGATCTTCATCGGTCTGCTGGTGTATTTCATGCGCCAAATGCAGTCTGGAGGCGGCGGCCGTGGAGCGATGTCCTTTGGTCGCTCGCGCGCCAAGCTGCTCAGTGAAGACCAGATCAAGATCACCTTCGTGATCCAACCAAGTTCCAGAACCTCGGTGGCAAGATCCCGCGCGGCATCCTGATGGTCGGCGCGCCGGGTACCGGCAAGACGTTGCTGGCCAAGGCGATCGCCGGCGAGGCCAAGGTGCCGTTCTTCTCGATTTCCGGTTCGGACTTCGTCGAAATGTTCGTCGGCGTCGGTGCCGCGCGCGTACGCGACATGTTCGAGCAGGCCAAGAAGCAGTCGCCGTGCATCATCTTCATCGACGAAATCGATGCGGTCGGCCGCCATCGCGGCGCAGGCCTCGGCGGCGGACATGACGAGCGTGAGCAGACCCTCAACCAGTTGCTGGTTGAAATGGATGGTTTCGAGGGCAGCGAAGGCGTGATCGTCATCGCCGCTACCAACCGACCGGACGTGCTTGATCCGGCGCTGCTGCGCCCGGGTCGATTCGATCGCCAGGTGGTCGTGCCATTGCCTGACCTGCGTGGCCGCGAGCAGATCCTCAAGGTGCACATGCGCAAGGTGCCGATCGCATCCGACGTCGAACCATTGACCATCGCACGCGGCACGCCCGGCTTCTCCGGTGCGGATCTCGCGAACCTCGTCAACGAGGCGGCGTTGTTTGCCGCGCGCTCGAACATGCGCGAAGTGCACATGGATCATTTCGAGCGTGCCAAGGACAAGATCATGATGGGTGCCGAGCGCCGTTCCATGATCATGAGCGAGGACGAGAAGAAGCTGACCGCATTCCACGAGGCCGGTCACGCGATCGTCGGCCTGTCGGTGCCCGAGCACGATCCGGTCCACAAGGTCACCATCATTCCGCGTGGGCGTGCGCTTGGCGTCACCATGTTCCTGCCCGAGACGGATCGTTACAGTCACAGCAAGACCTCGCTGGAAAGCCGGCTTGCGAGCCTCTACGGCGGCCGCGTGGCCGAAGAACTGATCTTCGGCAAGGACGCGGTCACCACCGGCGCATCCAACGACATCCAGCGTGCCACGCAGCTTGCGCGCGACATGGTCACCAAGTACGGGTTGTCCGACGAGCTCGGACCGATGACCTACAGCGACGAAGAGGATGAAGTGTTCCTCGGCCGTTCGGTGACCCAGCACAAGCACGTTTCCGAGGAAACCGCGCGGCGCATCGACGTGGTGGTGCGCGAGCTGATTGATCGCGCACACGAACGCGCACGTCAGATCCTGGTCGAAAACATGTCCAAGCTCGAGGCGATGGCCGGCGCGCTCCTGCAGTTTGAAACCATCGACCGTGACCAGATTGCCGACATAATGGCAGGCAAGGCACCGCGCGAGCCCAAGGACTGGCAGGGCGATTCGTCCGGCAGCACACGACCCGGTAGCGACAGCAGCGACCGACCCGCCGCCAGCAAGCCCATCGGCGGCCCGGCCGCCCAGGCCCGCCAGGCGCATCCTGATATTGATTCGGACGCCAACCACCACCCGTAAGACCAAGGCTTGCCGGCAGCGGCGCCGCTGTCGCGCAACCTGCTAGGCGCCCATATTGCGAATGCTGCTCGAAGCACGATTGCTTTCGCTGTTCCTTCCCCTGCAAAGCGGGGGAAGGGAAAACAACATGTGGCCCGCCCGCCAGGAAAGAGAGAGAAAGCGTTTCGCTCGCGTATGCGATGGATCGCGTAGATGCCTGAGCCTGCATCCGTTGATCCCACGACCACGCATCACGAATCTTCCAGCTCCGCCCAGCGCTCATAAGCTGCATCAAGCTTTGCCTGGGTGTCGGCAAGTTCCGAGTTGGTGTCGGCGATCGTGCTGCTGTCCTGGCGGTAGAACGCCGGATCCTGGATGCGTTTGCCAAGGGTGGCGATACGCGCTTCCAGTTCCTCGATCTTCTTCGGCAGCTTCTCCAACTCGCGCTTCTGGTTGAATCCGAGTTTTGCAGACTTCGAGGTGCGTGAGCTCAACGATTTGGATTCGCCCATTGCGCCTGCACCTGCATTGCTTGGTTCGGACGCGATGGTCGGCGGTTGCGGCCGCTGGCGCAGCCAGTCACTGTATCCGCCGACGTATTCGCCGACCTTTCCATTGCCTTCCAGAACCAGCGTGCTGGTCACCACGTTGTCGAGGAATTCGCGATCGTGCGACACCAGCAGCAACGTGCCGCGATAGGCAGCCAGCAGTTCCTCCAGCAATTCCAGCGTCTCGACATCCAGATCGTTGGTGGGCTCGTCCATGACCAGCAGGTTGGATGACTTTGCGAACAGTTTGGCGAGCAACAGACGGTTGCGCTCGCCGCCCGACAGCGCGGTGATCGGTGCGCGGGCCCGCTCCGGTGAAAACAGGAAATCCTGCAGATAACCGAGCGCGTGCTTGCGTGCGCCGTCGATTTCGATGAACTCGGCGCCATCGGAAACGTTGTCGAGTGCGCTCTGATCCTCGCGAAGCTGCGAGCGATGCTGATCGAAGTAGGCGATATCAAGGCGCGTGCCGATGCGGATCTGCCCCGACTGCGGTGTGAGTTGACCGAGCAACAACCGTAGCAAGGTGGTCTTTCCCGACCCGTTCGGACCAATCAGGCCGACGCGATCGCCGCGCTGGATCAAAGTGGAGAAGTCGCGGATGATGGGTTGCGTACCAAATGCGAAAACAACGTCTTCGGCCTCGATGACGCGCCGCCCCGAACTGCTGCCGGTCGCGCCACGCATGCGCACGGTTCCGTCTGCGCTTCTGCGCTCGGCGCGTTCCATGCGCATCGCTTCCAGATCGCGGACGCGGCCTTCATTGCGTGTGCGGCGTGCCTTGATGCCTTGCCGGATCCAGATCTCTTCCTCGGCCAGCTTGCGGTCAAACAGTGCGTTGGCCTGTGCCTCGGCGTGTGCGCGCTCTTCGCGTCGGCGCAGGTAATTGGCGTAATCGCCCGGCCAACTCGTGACGCGGCCGCGATCGATTTCGACGATGCGTGTCGCCAGTGCGCGCAGGAATCGCCGGTCATGGGTCACGAACACGATGCTGCCGGGGTACTCGAGCAGCAGCTTTTCCAGCCAGTCGATCGCCTCGATGTCCAGATGGTTGGTTGGTTCGTCGAGCAGCAGGACATCCGGTTCGGCTACCAGCGCGCGCGCAAGCAGCACGCGACGTTTCATGCCGCCAGACAATGCCGAGAACAGTGTGTCCTCGGGAAGATCCAGCCGGCTCAACGTGCGCTCTACGCGCCGGTCAAGATTCCAGCCGTCCGCTTCGTCGATGCGCGTGTGCACGTTGGCGAGTTTGTCTGTGTTGCCCGGAACATCCAGATGCTGGGATAGGCGGTGGAACTCCGCCAGCCAGGTGCCCAGATCGCCGAGGCCGGTCGCCACCACATCGAACACCGAACCGGAGAGTTCGCGCGGTACTTCCTGGGCGAGACGCGCGATGCGCACGCCCGATTCGACCCGCACCTCGCCGTCATCCGGCCGCAACTGCCCATCGATGAGACGCAGCAAAGTGGATTTGCCGGCGCCATTGCGACCGACTACGCAGATCCGTTCGTTGCGCTCGATCGCAAAATCGATGCCATCGAGCAGCAGTGGACCGCCGACCGAATAGTCGACATTGACGAAGTTGACGAGCGACATGAGTGAGGCGCGGGCGATTGCGCAGTAAACCGGGCCGACTATTGTGCCTCATCGCCGCAACGGCGTCGTCCCGGTACAGGCCGGGACCCAGCGCCTTTCATCGGGTTGACAGCAAAATCAAAACGGATTCCCGCTTTCGCGGTGGTGACCACAAAGAGGGGCCATCCCGGGCCGCAGCGCATCACCCGCGCATCCTGATCGCTCGGCCATTGCGTGACATTGCCCCAGCAATCCACTACCCCTCATCAAATCACTTCGCGCCTTCCGTCCGCTCCGCCAATCGCGGTACCGCTTCCTCTAAACTTTCTGCCTTTCTGCCGCACCGAGCAGATCAGGCTGGGGTGCGGCTTGCGGGCGACGTCGCAGCAGCGGTTGCGCGAATACTGCCGCCACGATGATCAGCACGCCGATATAAAAGCGCGGATCCAGTTCGCGCTGTTCGCCAAGCAGCGGAATCGCGAGCAGCACCGCATAGACCGGCTCCAGGTTGATCGCGATCAGCGTGCTGAAGGTCGAAAGCTCGCGAAGCGCGACCAGCGACAACGCAAACGGCAACAAGGTGCAACCGTAGGCGAGCAGCAAAAGCAGGCCGGTATCGTGCCAGTCCGGAATCTGCAGCAAGGGCCCGGAGTGTGGCAACAACGGCGCGAGAATGGTGAGGAGCACGGTGCCGGCCGCAAGCTCGATACCGGTCACGGTCAGCGGATCACCGTGCGTGACGAGTCGCTTGTTGAAGGCGCTGAACAACGCCGCGAGAAATGCCGAGGCGACACCGACCACGATGCCGATGCGCATGTCGTGCGGAATGCCGCCGACCACCAGCGCGACACCCGGCACCACGGCTACTCCGAGCAGGAACTCGCGGCGGTCGAAGCGGCGTCGCCCGATCCACGGCTCGATGAATGCGAGGAACACCGGCCCCAGCGCAATGCAGGTCGCCGCGACCGAGGCATTGGCGAGCTTGACCGCCGCGTAAAAGGTCAGCCAGTGCAACGAGACGATCACGCCAATACCCGCGTAAGCGAGGATCAACCGACCGCTCATGCGCCGCATCCCGCGCCACACGCGCGGCACCAGCATCAGCGCAGCAACTACCAGCAACATCCGCCACCACACCAGTGCCAGCGCCGGCAGCGAAATCAGCTTGCCGAGGATCGCCGTTACGCCCCACAGCAGCACGCAGAAGTGGATTTGCAGGTAGGCTCTGGTGAGCGGCGTCATGAGGCGGAACCGGAGAAGGTGGCGAATGGTCGGATCATGAACGCCAACAATCAAGCAATCCGCAAGAAATCGGCGCGCAATCAGGCCATGCGTGCAATGTGGCTGTACACCGTCATGCGCGCATCGCGCGCAAATCCGATCAGCGTGATGCCCGCCTGGTCGGCCAAGCGGATGGCCAGGGTGCTGGGTGCGGAGATGGCGGCGATCAGCGTAAAACCTGCTTGGGCCGCCTTGTGCACGATCTCGTATGAGGCGCGCGAGCTCATGAGCAGGAAGCCGGGCCGTCGCCCCGCACTGACCATAGCGCCGATCAGCTTGTCGAGTGCATTGTGGCGGCCGATGTCTTCGCGCACCAGGATGCCGCGCGCATCCACCAGCGCAGCAGCGTGCATGGCACCGGTTAGCGCTGACGGACGGCCCGGGCGGCACGCTCCGGATCGGACGGATCGCATCCTCCAGCGTTTCTGCGCTGCACAATCCACAGCCGCTGTGACCCGCCAGCGTGCGCCTGCGCTCACGAAGTACGGCGTGCCGCGCTTCCGGTATCAGGCAATGCACCGCAATGCCGGCATCGCGCGGCAGAATCTCGATCAGCTCGAACTCCGTCGCGGATTCAACGATGCTTTCACTGAGCGCGAACCCAAGCGCGAAATCCGCCAGATGACCCGGCGACGCCATCATCACCGCATACGGAGACCCGTTGAAGATCAGCGCAACCGCAATCTCTTCGGCCACGCATTCCTCGCTGGGCGACGAAGTGCCCTCGACAATCCGCCAGGCGGGAAGGGTGCGCTGATCGGACAGGGTCATGAGAGCGCCGTGGTGGGGAAGGGTGAGTGTACCGCGCCATTTTTGTGGCATAGGAACCATTTCTTCTTTCACGCGACACTGAACCGGCCACGGAATCAACGAGCTGGCGTGAACCCAAGTTGGCCGGGAGGCGAAGATGATGGACATCGCTACGTTCAACCCATTCTACGGGCTGCAAGCGACTGGCGGGACCGGCTTCGCTGTTCATTCCCGTGCGAAGCGGGGAAAGGCGCCGAATGCGAAAGCAGGATGCCGAAGCAAACGGCGACACCGGTCCGGAGGGTGCGCCGCAGGAGAAACGCGTAACGCGAAATCGGATACTTTTTTGGTTCGCGCCCGACACGTCACCAACCGTTTATCCGCCGTTTCACACCGCGCGTGTCGGCACTCAGTCCTGCGATCCGAATCAGGGTTCACATTGATCGAATTGATGATCACTGTGGCGCTGGTCGCGATTCTGGCAGCGATTGCAATGCCCAGTTTCCGCGAAATCGCTATCCGCATGAACGTTTCTTCCACCACAAATGATCTGGTCTCGGCCCTCAATACGGCGCGTGCTGAAGCCGTCAAGCGGGGCGTGCCTATTGCGGTGACCAGCGAGGATGCAGGTTGGACGGCCGGCTGGCATGTAGCTGTTGACGACACGACCTCGATCGTGACGCATCCCGCTGTGCTCCCCGGATACAGCGTACTCGGCAAGGGCACTGGTACCGGTGCGATCAATACCAGTGTGGTTTTCGGCGCAACCGGTGCGATGTTTCCGACCAACACGAGTTTTGATTTCAGCGTATGCCGCCCGTCTGTGAGTCCTGGCAATGCGCAATCACGCTGGATCAGCGTGTCGCCAAGCGGCGTCATTATCAGTCGTCGCGATACCACCAGTTCACCGGCTGGCCAGTGCACCTAGGAGCGAACATGCGACAACTTTCCCATGCGCGCGGTTTCAGTCTGCTGGAAGTGCTGATTGCGCTCGTTATTTTCAGTCTGGGCCTGCTTGGCATGACCGCTCTCATGGCCATGTCGGTCAAGGTCAACCACAGCGCCTACCTGCGCAGCCAGGCGGTTTTTCTGGCGCAATCGATGGCGGATCGGATGCGTGCCAATTCACGGGCGGTGTGGCTTGACAGCTACAATTCGGAGTCGTACCCGATCAGTGGAACCGCCCCTTGCGCGGCGGGTGCCGCATGCAATTCTGCGAGTGTCGCGACGCGCGACAAAATCGTCTGGAGCCAGCAACTCAGCGATCAACTGCCAAACGGCAAGGCAGAGATCAGTTGTGCAGTAACGACAGATGCGGTGGTGCCAAACCCTGCCGCAAACCCGCCTTACAACGGCTTGTGCAACATGCAGATTAACTGGACGCAATCGAGCCTCGTCCGCGAAGCGGACGCCGATACGGAAACGTTCGCATGGGTATTCCAGCCATGATGACCATCAACACCGGATTGCGGGATCCATCATCTTCGCGCAAGCCACGCAAGCGGCAGAGCGGCCTCAGCATCGTGGAGTTGATGATCGCCATCGTGCTCGGCATGTTGCTTGCCGCCGGCATCATGACGTTGTTCGCAGGCACCAGCAAAAGCAGCAAGGTCCAGGATGGACTCGCGCGATTGCAGGAGAACGGGCGCTATGCGATGACCCGCATGAATGAGGATCTGCGCATGCTGTCGGGTCAGTTCTGCAGCAACTTCTCAGGCCCATCTCGCCCGACATCCAATGGCCCGCAACTGGCATCGCGCGCGCCCTGGGTCTACGCGGGAACCGTTCTGCTGCCCGATGCGGGTAACGCCTTCACCTACGCAAATGCCGCGCCATTGGATCCGCGCATGTTCGTGCAGGGTTACGAGTGCACGTCCGGGACCTGCGCGCCTGCCTTGCCCACCGGTTCGAACACCATTCCTGCCGTGGGTGACGAAGCCGGCAAGCGCCTCAAGGGTACCGATGTCCTTACCGTGCGCTATATCGCCGGCAGCGGCTGGCCGATAACCAGCGCCGCTACTACATGTACCACAGGTACGGAGATCACCCTGAGTCCACAAACCGGGGATGACGACCTGACGGCAAGCGCGCATTCCTTCGACGCGAACAACCTCGCGTTTGTCAGTGATTGCCAGAACCCATCCATCCTGCCGGTTGCCAGCATAGCGGGCAACGTGCTGAAGCTCGGCACGGTATTGGGTGGAGGTGGCGGTCCCTCGTGCGGTGCGGCCGCCAATCGCGATACGCGCGCGTTCAATTTTTCCAAAGACTTCGCCACCGTCACCTACTTCATAAAGCTGGTCGCGGATCAGGATCCTGGCGCGTCCGGACGTCTGATTCCCGTACTTGTAAGGCGTTTTAACGGGGCGGATCAGGAACTTGTACAGGGTGTGGATCGGCTGGATTTCCTCTATGGCGTGGACGACAACGGCGGTAATGTTCGATACCTCACGGCCAGTGAAATCAGTGCCCGTGCAATGACCGCCAGTTGTCCGCCGCCGCCCGATGGCGTGACGCAAGCGGATGGCTGCATGTGGCGGTCGGTTTCAAGCGTTGAAGTGCATGCCCTCCTCAATACCGTTGTCGACATTGGCACGGTGGGTGAGGAGATGGCGTTCCGCTACAGCATCGATGGGAATGATGTCGAAGTTCCTGATACGGCTGATTCTCCGGTGACGGATTTGCCATTTGGACGCATGATGCGTCGCGAGTTTGTATCCCTGGTCTCCACCCGCAATAGAAACCCATGATCGACGCAGGCGTGAATCACATGAAGCCACTCACTTGCCATCATCCGAAACCCAACCAGCGTGGGGCGGTATTATTTGTCGCGCTGGTCTTCCTGGTGCTGTTGACATTGCTTGCCTTGACAGCATCGAGCACCTCCATCATGCAGGAGAAGATGACCGGCGGTACGCGCAACCTGCAACTGGGCCTGATGGGTGCAGAGAGCGCCTTGCGTGGCGGCGAAACGCATTTGTGGAATCTTGCCTACGATGCGACAAGCGCGCTACCCATGCCTCCGTGTGCGTCAAATTCAACCGTTGGCTGTGTGCATCAGGTCAAGGCAGGACTCCTGGATTCCTCGGTGCAGACGTTTCGCACGTCATCCGGATGGCTCACCAGCGACGGCGCTCTCGCCTACGAGGGCGGTGTCACCGATCTCGAGGGCGACATGAAAACAGCCTCCCTGGCCAGCCAGCCGCTTTACCTGATCGAGGATCTGGGACCTGATGTTCCGGCCGGCCAGGGTCGTCGCGGTGGTTCGATCCAGCAGGAAAAAGCCGGCATCGCTGGAAGCATGAACTGGTATCGCATCACGGCCCGCAGTCAGGGCGGCAGCGAGGCCGTCGTTCGCGTCGCCGAAAGCGTCTTTTCCGCCACGGCGCCCAGTACCTACAACCCCGGTACCCCCGAAGCCCCACCCACGCCGTGATTCGCGAGGATAGCGTCATGACCCAGCATTGCATCGCCCATTCCCTGCGCCTGGCTGCCGTGCTTGCGGCACTGGTATTTTCGGCCGGCTATCACGCACCTGCTCTCGCGGCCCCTGCCGAAGGGACGGTCGATCTCAGCCCCACGCCGCCGGATCTGACCACCTCGGTGGATCCGAACATCGTCGTGTCGTTTGATGATTCGGGCTCGATGCATTCGACGGGTTTGCCGGACGGGGTCGTAAGCTACCTAAACAATAAAAGATATTACTCCGCGACCACGAACCTGATTTATTTTGATCCCAACAAGACCTATAAGCCACCTTTGAAAGACGATGGCAGTTCGTTTCCGGATGCCTCGTATACCGGTGCGTGGCGTGATGGCATGTGTGCTAATTGGGTGGGATCGTACTGCTATGGCGGTGCAAACACCATGAATCTGCAAACGGAGTTTTATAAAGACTTCATCAACCACGATAATAACCCGGGCACTAGTAGGAAAACAGCCAACGCCACTGGATCCGATTATCCTGAAATTACTGCTGCTGTGAGAGGCACACCTGCTACGCAAGGGGGTTTCTATTATAATTGCCCCACGCCGAACAGCGATACAGGCTGCGGCGAGCCGGTATTGGTAAATAATGCTTCGGCCGAGGTCCAGCAGAACTTCGCGAACTGGTATTCCTATTATCGGACGCGAACCATGGCCGCGGTCACCGCCATGTCGCTTGCCTATGCGCCATTCGGCAAGAACGTGCGTGTTGCGTGGCAGAATATCAACTCTACGGCCAGTGGTAACCGGTTGAGCAATAGCACCAATATATTCAAGTTCGTTGATGACGCGACCACGAATAACGTGCGTACGCGTTTTTATGATTGGCTGTTTA
>CAJDWV010000089.1_pt1 | contig 15876 bp, 16 predicted proteins | sample 7391731 | NCBI WGS metagenome assembly CAJDWV01 (sample SAMEA7055746, study PRJEB34461) | soil metagenome | biome: terrestrial ecosystem; feature: Peninsula; material: soil | place: Antarctica | collected 2016
GGTCGCCGCCATTCCGTAGCAGGTGCCGCGATAGCGATGCGCTGCTTGCAGCGCACGCCAACCGTGCAGCGATCCACCCGCGGCGAGCTTGTTGGCAGTCACGACGTGATAGCCATCTGCCAGCCAGCGCGCGTGTTGCGCGGCAACTCTGTGCGAGGCGGTTGCATCGACGATAACGCGACGTGCATTCGCGCCACCGAGTACAGAGAGCAGCGCGTCGTCATCGCGCGATTCGCCGGTGGCGTCCAGAACATCCGCCACGGACCTGTTGCAGCGCGTATCCGCCATTATCCACTGCGCACGCGAATTGGCTGCAGCGACCAGACGTAGGTGCCCGGCGGCCGGTGTTGCGAGCAGGCGCAGCAGCGCGCTGCCGACGCCACCCGTACCGAGCACAACGAGGGCAGTGTCACGGATTGGTGCGGGGGCAGTTGATCGCGCGGGTTCGGCAATGACGGTGCTCATGCGGAAATGGCCTTCGCGCTCACCACGGCCGCCGCGCGCTGCAAACCGGCGCGCAGGTCGGCGCAAAGATCAGCGGCATCTTCGATGCCTACGGATACCCGCAGCAGCCCATCGGCGATGCCCGCGGCGTGGCGCGCGTCCGCCGGCATCGATGCATGTGTCATCGTCACCGGGTGCGCAATCAGGCTTTCCACGCCACCCAGCGATTCGGCCAGCGAAAAGCATTCGAGCCCATCGAGGAATGCACGAATCGTAGCCTCGGCGCCATGCAGTTCGAAACTCAGCATGGCGCCGAACCCCTGCTGCTGGCGCGCCGCCAGTGCATGTTGCGGGTGCTGCGCGAGACCCGGGTAATGCACGCGCCGCACCGCCGCGTGTGTATCCAGCAACTGTGCAATCTGCGCGGCATTCTCCTGGTGCACGCGCAACCGCGCGTTGAGCGTACGAAGACCGCGCAAGGTCAGGAAACTGTCAAATGGCGCGCCGGTCAGCCCGAGGCAGCAACCACGTCACTGTGCCCGTTGATGTACTTGGTGGTCGAATGCACGACGACATCTGCGCCGAGAGCCAATGGTTGTTGCAGCGCCGGAGACAGGAACGTGTTGTCGACCACGCACAGTGCGCCGACCGCATGCGCCGCCTGCGCGACGTGGCGGATATCTGTGATGCGCAGCAGCGGGTTGGACGGTGTTTCGATCCAGACCATCGCGGGGTTCTGCGCCAACTCGAGTGCGAGTGTGGTCGGATCGCCGAGATCAGCAAAGTGCACGCGGAAACGACGCTTGCGCGCCCACGCATCGAGTAACCGCCAAGTGCCGCCATAGCAATCGTGGGATGCCACCACCAGGCCATCCATCGGCACCAGTTCCAGCGCGAGCGCTACCGCCGCCATGCCGCTCGCGGTGATGACCGCAGCGACGCCCTGTTCGAACTCGGCGAGTGCGCCCCCGAGCAGGTCGCGCGTCGGGTTGCCACTTCGCGAATAGTCGTAGGCACGCTTGCCGCCGAGTCCGTCGAAGCTGTAATTGGTGGAAAGATGCAGCGGTGGCACGATCGCGCCGTATTGCGTATCCGATTCGATGCCAGCGCGTACGGCGAGTGTGGAGGATGCTGGCGCATTCATCGGCGCGCTCCCGCTACCGGCGCATCCAGCGCACTACGCAGCAGGGGCGTGAGCTTGGCGTGTTCGGTCAGGAACGCATCGTGACCCTTGTCCGATTCGATCACCTCGAGCTGTGCGGCGGCGCCGAGACTGCTCTGCAGCTCAAACAGGTCTGCAAGCGGCACGAGTCGATCGGATGAGCAGCCGATCAGCGTCGTCGGCACGCGCACTTCGCCTGGATTGATGCGGTGCAGATCGATCGATTCGGACAGGGAAAGGTAGCGCCGCGCGTTGAAACGTTCTGCGAAGCGCCCGCCCGCATGTTCCAGCCAGTCCTCGACCGGCGCCCGGAAGCGTCCGTCCCGAAATTCAACGTCGCCGTTGAAGCGGTGCGCGAACTCGGCGCTGCCGCGGTAGGTGGTCATGCCGAGCTGGCGCGCAAGCGACAGTGCCGCATGCTCGGAACCGGTATCAATACCGAGACGCAGGATGCCGCGCTGAATCGCTCGTTGAGCCGTGGCGAGCGGATGCGGGCGGTGCGTTCCGGATATCGCGACGAGACGACCCAGCCGTTCCGCGTGGCGCCCAGCGAACGCCAGACCGACCATCGCGCCGTAGGACGCACCGACGAACGCATGCACGCGCTCGATCCGCAGAATATCCAGTACGGCGGCCAGCGCATCACATTGATCCTCGCTGGATACTGCAGGCGCACCGATCTCGGCACCTGTCAGCCAATTGATCGAAAGTACCCGCCAGCGCGTCAGATCGATTGCCCGTCCGGCGCCGATCTGCATGGCCCACCATCCGCCTTTCGCATCCGACTCGCCGGAAGCAACGCAGCAGTCGGCGGAAATGCCGCCTTGGACGATGATGACGGGTGCATTCGCCGCGCCAATCAGCGCATGGCGAACCGGTACGTCCCGCGCGCCAACCGCATACTTCGGATGAATGCGGACATGCAGATTGGGAGCGGTCAGGCCCGTAACGGGCAGGGTGTGGGCGGCACGCGAGCAAGACGGCGTCCGAACGGCGTCCGACGCGACATCGTCGCGGTTTGAGGTCTGAAGTGTCACGGAAGTTCTCCCTGGCTGGCACGCGTCGAGTCGAAAGGACATCGAGGCCACGGGAAAACCGGAAACAGCCGCCATCGACCACCGGCAATGGTGATCGCGCGACTCATCTCTCGGTGAACGCATGACGCGCTCCCGCAGGAGTTGGCACCGTGCACGGACAGCAAATTCCTGATATCCGTGTAGGTTGCCCCGGCTTCAAAGGGCCTGTCCCTCAGCCGGTCTCGATGAGTAAGCGGCGCATTCTGTGCGCAGTCGGAGCGTGTGTCAATAGCCGTTTGGAGGGATAGACGTCCAAACGCCGAAATTCGTGAATCTGCGACGCAGCGGCTGGGAAAAGAAATTACGCCACAGCACGCCGGCAGTCGTGATCCGGATGATCACCTGGCACACACACGGGAATCGACCGGCGTGTTGGTAGCAAGCGATTCATGGTGGATGGTCGCCGGCGTGGCATTTGCCATGCGTTCGACGTGTGCCCTGACATGCACGGTGGGTAGCAATGTCACGCTCAGTGGCGGTGCCTGGGCAGTCACGTGCACGGTCGGCAGCAGTGTGACGTCGAGCTTCTCGTGGAGTTGTGCAGTGATTTCTGCTGCAGGCGCGGCAATGGCGCAACGGGAAGAAACCGAGTGCAGGGTCGCTGCCGTGGCGCACACCGCGATCAATGCGATGGCGAGGCTGCTGCGGATCAATGTCGTGCGGATGTTCATGTCGTCTTCCTTGGGGTCTGTTGAACCTGAGGAAGCAATTGGCGTGCCAACGGCACGGTGCCGTGAAAATAAAACAATAATCGGTTGAGCAACAATAGGTTGCAGAGTAAGTACCCTGGAAGCCATGGGATTCAACACCCGCCGGGCGGCGTTTGTGCAGTGTCCGCTGTCCGCGTGTCCGATCAGTCGACGGCGCCCGGAAACCCGAGCTGGCGCCACGCCTCGTACACCGTCACCGCGACCGCGTTGGAGAGGTTGAGGCTGCGGTTGTCGGGGCACATCGGCAAGCGGATGCACTGCGCGGCTGCCAATCGTTGGAAGACTTCATCGGGCAATCCGCGCGTCTCGGATCCGAACACGAATGCATCGCCATCGGCGTAGCGCACCGTGTCGTAACGCTGAGCGCCGCGCGTGGAACACGCAAACCAGCGCGAGGGCCGTACTGCGCCGAGAAAAGCGTCGAGGTCCGCATGCACTGTGATCTTGGCAAACTCACGGTAGTCCAGGCCGGCTCGGCGCAGCTTGGCATGGTCCAGCTCGAAGCCGAGCGGACGCACCAGATGCAGCGCCGCACCAGTATTCGCGCATAGGCGGATCACGTTTCCCGTGTTTGGTGGGATCTCGGGCTGATGGAGGACGACATGCAGCATGCCGCAATTATCGCGCGATTGAACCGGCAGCCATCAAGCCCTCTCGGATGCCGTTCAGTCGAAGACAGGGAGTTGAGGGTCACGCTTGCTCCGTGGCTCGGACGTACACCCGGACGTGATCGACGAATCACTCGTGGGTGAATGATGCACATCAAGGGTTGGACGCCCGGATCAGTAGTGATGTTGCCGCTGACGTTGAGGGTGAGGTGGCGTATCAACGCGCGCCCGCGCGTCGTGCGACTGCTCGAAATGGTGGCCGGAAGCGATCACGTGGATGGTAGGCAGCAGGGTCGCCGTGGCGTGCGCGCGTACGTCCACAGTCGGCAATTGAACGGGTCGGCGGCGATCGCCTGGCTGGGTGCGCGATGCAGGCACAGGGTGGGAAAGCGCGCCGCGTGCCACTTCATTGCTGCCGGCAGCGGCGCGGCCATCGCTGTGCCGAATGCCGTCAATCCAAGCAGGAAGATGGGAAGGCCGCAGGGTGTTCTGGATGTCATTGTCGATTCCTGTCGTCTGGATGGACGCGGTCGACAGGGCGACCGCGTTTGGGACAATGCACTGCGATGTCATGCAGCGCCTTGGTTATCCGGCGCGCAATCGTCGGTCTGCCGTTGTCCCGGCATCTTCGGGACCGCCGCGGCAGGGGGCGCGACGGGCAGACACACTGTGACGCGTCGTCGGCGCATCAGTTCCACCCAGCTGTGCAGAAAAAGCGGATCCGTGCCGGGCGCATCGTTCAGCAATGACTGCGATCGGAGACAACCGGGCTCAATGGGAGCGACACAATGGGTGTCCGTGGCAAACTGCACCGGCCGCGCGAACTTTGCGTCGCGGGCATGGTCGGTAAATGCTGACTTCCTCTTCCGGGTCGCGCTGCCTGCGCGGCCCTCTGCCTTGCCGAATGGTTGCGTCCCACGCGTGACCCGCCAGGAGTTCCCATGCGCGTCTTGACATCCAGCTTTCTCGTCTTCCTTCTTCTCGGCTTCGCCGCTACGGTCCACGCCGATGCCGACAGATCGAATGCGGACGTCTCGACGTCGACGGCTCACGTCGTCAAGAGTGGCGATGTCGACATTCCGTTCACGCGCTTCGTGTTGCCGAACGGACTTACCGTCGTGGTCAGCGAGGATCACAAGGCGCCGGTTGTCGCGGTCAGCGTCTGGTACCACGTCGGTTCGGCGAACGAACCCAAGGACCGCAGCGGATTTGCGCACCTGTTCGAGCACTTGATGTTCCAGGGCTCGGAAAACCATCGAGACGAATTCTTCAAGCCGTTCGAGGCAGCCGGTGCCACCGATCAGAACGGCACCACCTGGCTCGACCGCACCAATTATTTCGAGACGGTGCCGACTACTGCGCTCGACATGGCGCTGTGGATGGAGTCGGATCGCATGGGCCACTTGCTTGGCGCCATCGGTCAGCCGGAACTCGATGAACAGCGCGGCGTGGTCAAGAACGAGAAACGCCAGCGCGAGAACCAGCCGTATGGACGTGCCGACGGGATCGTCCAGCGCAATGCCTTCCCGGCCAATCATCCGTATCACCACGAGACGGTCGGTTCAATGGCCGATCTCGATGCGGCCTCGCTCGACGACGTGAAGCAGTGGTTCCGCGACTGGTACGGCGCCGCCAATGTCACGGTGGCGCTGGTCGGCGACATCACGCCGGAAGTAGCGAGGGAGAAGATGATCGCGTATTTCGGCGACATCGCACCCGGCCGGGCGCACGAGCGGCCCGCGCCCTGGACCGCTCAACGCGGTGAATCGACGCGTGGCACGATGAACGACCAGGTCGCGCAAGTCCGCATCTACCGCGAGTGGAACATTCCGGACTTGGCAGATGCCGATATCCCGCTGCTGGATCTCGCAGCAACCGTGCTCGGCGACGGACGCACGTCGCGGCTTTATCAGCGACTCGTCTATACGGACAAGCTCGCCGATGATGTCAGTGTGTACGTGCAGCCGTTTGCTCTGGCGGGTATGTTCAGCATGGAGATTGACGTAAAGAATAGTGTCGATCCGGCGCAAGTGGAGAACGCAGTTGCCGAGGAATGGCAGCGCTTCCTGACGGACGGCCCGACCGAAGACGAATTGTTGCGTGCCAGGACAGGTATGCACGCCAGCCTCGTGCGGGGTCTCGAGCGGGTCAACGGAAAAGCCAGTCTGCTTGCCCAAGGCCAGCTCTACCGCAACGATCCTGCTGCGTGGAAGACCGATCTCGCGCGTGCCGATGCGGCCACGCCGGAAAGCGTCGCGGCTGCGGCGCGGCGCTGGATCGCGAAGGGCGATTACACCCTGACCGTGTCTCCTGCCGTCGCTGCGCCGGTCGCCAAGAGCGACGACAGCAAGCCGATGGGCATCAAGGTAAAGCCGCCGACGCCGGCGGCAGGCGAGGTCGCGAAAGCGGCGGATACGAAGCTGAAATCGGCGCCGTCCACCGATGCAGCTGACGGTCCCGGTCGCTCGGCCGCGCCCGATGCGCCGGCAATGATCCCGGCCAAGCCGCAGCACTTCAAGACGGTCGCGTCGGATATCGAACGCAGCAAGGGCGTTCCGGGCGTGGACCGATTCCCGGATCTCGAATTTCCGAAACTGCAGCACGGGCACCTCGCCAATGGCATCGAGGTGGTGCTGGCCGAGCGTCATGCCATCCCGGTCGTGCAGGTGCAGGTATTGTTCGACGCCGGCTACGCCAGCGATGAGGGCCGCAAACTCGGCACCAGTTCCTTCGCGATGGCGACCCTCGACGAAGGCACTACTACGCTGGATTCTTTGGAACTCGCGCGCCGCAGCCAGCGGCTCGGCGCCGTCATTGCTGCAGGCTCGGGGCTGGATTTTTCCAATGTGCGGTTGAGCGCGCTTGATGCGCATCTCGATCCGTCGCTGTCGCTGTTCGCCGATATCGTGCGCAATCCCGCGTTTCGTGATGCGGACATAGAGCGCCTGCGTGGTCAGTGGCTGGCGGGCATCGCCCAGGAAAAGACGCAACCGACCGGCATCGCGCTGCGCACGTTGCCACCGTTGCTGTACGGAGCGGGCCATGCGTACGCGATTCCGTTCACCGGCAGCGGCACGGTCGACTCCATCAGCTCGCTGACGCGGACCGATCTCAAGGAATGGGCAGGGGATTGGCTACGCCCCGACAATGCACGCATCCTCGTGGCTGGCGACACCACGCTCGGCGCCATCATCCCGAAGCTCGACAAGGTGTTCGGCGACTGGAAGGCACCGGACAGCAAGCGACCCGCCAAGAATATTGCCGAGGTGGCCCCGCAAGCCAAATCGCGCGTTTTCCTCGTCGATCGACCGGGCGCACAGCAGACGCTGATCCTGGCTGGCTTGCTCGCACCACCAACCGGCGCAAAGAATTCGTTGGAAATCCAGACCATGAACGGCGCGTTCGGCGGCATCTTTACCTCGCGCCTCAACATGAACCTGCGCGAGGACAAGCACTGGGCGTATGGCGCCGGCAGCTTCCTGAGTGATGCGGTGGGGCAGCGGCCGTGGATGATGTATGCCCCGGTGCAGACCGACAAGACTGCCGAATCGATGGCAGAGTTGCTGCGTGAAACGCGCGAGGTGATTGGCGACAAACCACTGACCGATGCGGAGATCGAAAAGATCAAAGTGAGCGCCATCCGCAGCATGCCGGGTGACTACCAGACGACCGGTGCGGTACTCGCGGCGATCAATTCGATCGTGCAGTACGATCGACCCGATGACTACGTACAGACCGCCAAGGCGCGCATCAGGGCGCAGACCGATGCCGCGGTTGAAGCCGCGGCACGCGAGGTGATTCGGCCCGATACGCTGACCTGGGTGGTGGTCGGCGATCTCGACAAGATCGAGGCGTCGGTGCGCAAGCTCGATCTCGGCGAGGTCAAGGTGATGGATGTGACCGGCAAGGTAGTGCGGTGACGCGGTGCCAGTGGCGCGCCGGATGTTGTCTTCGCAGCCGGGATGCCGGCTGCGGTTCATCCACGGCGCATCAGACTTTCGCATCCCCTGTGTCCGGAGGCGTTGCATGAGATCAACCAGGATCGACGTGGGCCCGAGTGGCTCCGGCCGCGTTACATCTCGTGCGTGGAAGGAGCGCGTTCTGCAGGCGACGGCGATCTTGCCCGCGCTATGCATGGGTCTTGCCACACTGGTGCTGGCCTCCTGCAGCTGGGGCATCAAGCTGGATCCGGCCGGAAAGGTAGTGCGCACGGCGTGGGACGGCAATGTCACGGGTTGTCGCGAAGTCGGCAAGCTCAGCGTCTCGGTGCTCGATCACCTTGGGCCGATGGATCGCAACGACATCAAGGTACGCGATGAACTCGAGGTGTTGGCGCGCAATGAGGCCGCCGAAATGCATGCCGACACGATCGTGCCGCTTGGCGAACCCCGTGACGGCAGCCAGCGCTGGACCGCGTACGTGTGCGGACCACAAACTCCGCCACCCGCGCAGACTCCTGCACGCACGGACACCACCGGCGACGGCGTCCAGACCTATCCGATCAAGAACGATTAGCGGGCAAGCCATCAACTGTGTAGAAGCGGCCTTGTAGAAGCGGCCTTGTAGGAAGCGGCTTCAGCCGCTTCCTACAACAGCGCCATCCCACGCTATGCGATTGTGATCACGGCGGACAATTGGGAATGCCAGCCGGCCGCGTCACCCGACCGAGGCTGATCTGGATCGGGTCCAGCAAGTGTCCAGCATCATCGTAGAAGCGCAGCGATGCATGCCCGTTGCCGTCGCAACCGAGTTCCTGTTGCGAAAGCCGCATGCCGGGAATCGTCCGGAAAGCGGATGGATCGAAATTCATACCGAAGCGCGGGCCGACGCCACGTAGCAGCGTCAGCGGTGTCGACGGATCGAATGGCTGGTCGGCGATGCCGATCATCCAGCGCTGACCACCCGCCACGCTGCCAGGGTCGAACCAGAACATCACGTTGCGGTCGGGCGCGGTCTGCTCCACGACAAACCCGCTATTGGCCGCGAAATCCGGATTGGCCGCCCAGATGCCGCTGTCCGCAGGAGTGATGGATGGATCACCGGGATTGCTGTTGCAGCCCAGGCCATCCAGCGTCGTCAGCCGGCTCAGCGGTACTTCCGCACTACCCCACCCCTGCGGGCCTTCCCAGCGCATACGCCCGTGCAGGCAATTATCGAAACTCAGCCATAGCCGGCCCCAGCGTGTTTGTTGCGTCACTGTCTCGCCGGCAGCATTGCGCACACGCTGCGGTCGGCGCATGTCATCGAACGCGATGCCGTCCTCGGTGATCGTGCCGACGCCATACATCCACGCCTGTCGACCCGTCGCGCCTGCGGGCGGATAGGTGAAGAAATAGATCACCGCGCGGCGCTGTGCGGCATCGGGCGGATCGAGCACTTCCAGCACGATGCCCTCGCCGTTGCGGGCCGGGTCGTACCATTGGCCACTGAAGCGCGCGTCGATCGTAGCCGCCTGGCTGGCCGGCCTCACCGGGACGACATCGTCAAGATCCGGAATGTCCTGGACCGCCGCAGCGAAGCGGCATTCCCCGCCCAGGCCGGCCGCGGACAAAGTCTCACAATCCGCCTGCAGGCTCGCTGCATCGGGCTTGGCATCGTCATCGGCCATCCAGGCGCGCAGCGCCTCCCAGCCGGCCACGCCTTCACCGAGTTCGAAACCGCAATGGCTCGGCTCGTCCTCGGCAACAATCGCGCTGGTCAGTTGCGCTGCGGGCAGGCGATCGCGCAGCACGCTCTGATTGGCCGGGATCACCAGTTCGTCGCGGCTAGTCTGCAGCGACACGATGCGCGCATCGCCAACGTCGCCGCGGAAGTTCGACAGCCAGCGCAGTTTCAGCGCGGCGAGCGGGTCTGCTTCGAGCATCGCCGTAGGTCACGCCGGCGGTCGTGAACGGATTGTGCGCATCGAGCTTGTCCGGCGCGCGTACCACGTCACTGAGCGCGAATGTCGCATAGGCGATGTTCGTGACGAGGAAATGCTCACTGGTTGTATCCGCGAAATCCATGAGCTTTGCGAGGCGCCGCAGCATTGCACCGTTACGCAGTGCGGGTGGCAGCCCGATGCCGGTGCAACGCCCCAGCGCGATCAGCGCAGGCAGCAAGGGGGCCGGACTCTCGAGATCGCCGAGGTTGTCCGGGATCATGTCCAGATTGAACGCCCACGGCAGCGGCTCGTCGCCGGTCGGTAGACTGCCGGCGCCATTACATACCACATCGAAGGCAAGCCGCAGATCGATCGCGTGATCCCACAATCGCGATCCGGCAGCGGCCGGACACAGCGCGTACGCACCATGCACCGGCGGAAAGCCGGGAGCCTCGGCGAGCTTAAGCGCGACCAGGCCACCCATCGAGCCGCCGAACGGCACGATCTGGCCGGGTTCGCCGACCTCGCGCGTGAACACGTCAAGCAGGTCGTGGTTATCGTCTATGGCATGGAACAACGCCCAGCCGCGCTGGCGAAAACTGGTCGCGGCAATCGCATATCCCTCCTCCAGCATGAGGTCGCTCAGAGGACCGAGACTCGGCGGGCCGACGGCCGGCGAAAAAGTGAAACCGTGCTGATACATCACCAGCGCGTCGCCGGGCTGCCAGCCATCCGGTACCGCGATGCGCCAGGTGGCGCCGGAGGGCAACTGGCCGCTCAACTGGGTGTCTGCGCGCGCTGGCGCCGCGGACAGGATCGCGAGCAGCAGCATCGCAAGGACCAAGGAATAGGCTTTCTGGAGGGATAGGGATACGTTCATTGCCGCACTATAGAAAATCGTGGCTGAGTGGTTTGTTAAAACCGGTTCAGCATTAGTCGATCCGTGCTGGTTGCGGGCGGTCCACGCATCCTCGTAGCGACGATGCACGCTAGAATCACGCCATGTCTCCGACTCTCGAACCTGCCGAGCGCACGCTCAACCCCGTGCGCGCCGCGTTGGGCCGCGCGCTTGAAGCTGCGCTTGACCGCATACTCGCGCTCGATCCCGAGACCGGTGCGGCGATCGCGAAGCTGGATGGTCGTGCGCTCACGGTGACGATTCGCGATACCCCGCTCGCAATGCGCCTGACCGTGGACGGCGCACGTCTGCGTGTCGGCCCGGCGGTGGGCGACAGCCAATTGCGCGTCGCGGCCACCCCGGGAGCATTCCTCGCGCTGCTGCTAATGCGCGTCGGCGACGGTGATCTGCCACCGGGTCGCGTCGAGATTGCTGGCGATGCGGAACTGGCACGTCGTCTGGAACGCATCGCCAAGGGATTCGAGCCGGATTTCGATGCCGCATTCACGGGAGTGTTCGGTGATGTGGCGGGCTTTCAGATCGCTCGTGGCGTGCGGCGTGCGCTGGCCTGGGGTCGCGAATCGGCCGGGTCGTTTGCACGTGACACCGCCGAGTACCTCAGCGAGGAAAGCCGCGACGTGGTCAGTGGTCCGGAGATCGAGCAGTTTCTCGATGATGTGGATGGTTTGCGCGAACGCAGTGATCGTCTTGAAGCGCGTGTGCGGCGGCTGTTGGTCGACCAGCCCACGACGCGTAAGGCCGCCAACGATGACGACGCTACGGAGAACACAAGGTGACGCCGTTGCGGCTGGTGCCGCGCGTGGTGCGCATCGTCACGCTGCTGGTCCGCTACCGGCTCGATGACCTGGTCGACGCGCCGCGGCTTAAGCATCCGCTGAAATGGATGCGTGCGTTGCTGCCGGGCCCGGGGGCCGAGATCGCCGCCTTGCCGCGTGGCCGGCGTCTCACGCTCGCGCTCACCGAGTTCGGGCCGATCTTCGTCAAGGCCGGGCAGATCCTGTCGACACGCCGCGACCTGTTGCCGGCCGATGTCGCCGATGAACTGGCCAACCTGCAGGATCGGGTTGCGCCGTTCGATGGCGCGCTCGCCCGTGCGGCCGTGGAGACCGCACTCGGCGCGCCCGTCACCGCGTTGTTCGCGCACTTTGACGAAATCCCGCTCGCATCGGCCTCGATCGCGCAGGTGCATGCCGCGCGCCTGCCCGATGGCCGCGAAGTGGTGATCAAGGTGCTGCGCCCGGGTATCCATGAGCGCGTCGCACGCGATGTTGACCTGCTGCGCGCGCTCGGTGAACTGGTCCAGCGCCGGCATCCGAATGCGGACAAGATCCGCCCATTGGATGTCGTTGCGGAGATCGAATCGACGCTGACCCACGAACTTGATCTGCAGCGTGAAGGCGCTAACGCATCCTTGTTGCGGCGCAATTTTCTCGGCTCCGACGAGCTGTACGTGCCGGAAGTGATATGGAAGCTCACCACCTCCGATGTGCTTACCTTGGAGCGCGTGTCCGGTATTCCGGTCGATGATGTCGCCGCCCTCGACGCGGCCGGCATCGACCGCGTGCGGCTCGCCGAGCGCGGCATTCACGTCTTTTACACGCAGGTATTCCGCGACAATTTTTTCCATGCCGATGCGCACGCCGGCAACATCTGGGTGGATCGCGAGCGCATCATCGAGCCGCGCTTCATCGCGCTCGACTGCGGCATCGTCGGCAGCCTGTCCGAACAGGATCAGGTGTGGCTCGCCGAGAATTTCCTCGCGCTGTTCAACCAGGACTACCGGCGCATCGCCGAATTGCATGTGCGCGCAGGCTGGATGCCGGCGACCTCGCGCGTGGATGAACTCGAAGCCGCCGTGCGCACCGTGTGCGAGCCGTATTTCACGCGCCCGCTCAGCGAGATCTCGCTGGCGGAAGTGCTGGTCAAGTTGTTCCAGACCGCGCGCCGCCACGAACTGACCGTGCAGCCGCAGCTCATTTTGCTGCAGAAGACGCTGCTGAATATCGAAGGCATTGCGCGCTTGCTCGATCCGCGCATCGACATCTGGGCGACCGCGAAACCGGTGCTCGAGAAAATCTGGCGCAAGAAGCGCGGACCACGCGCAGCCCTGCGTCGCATGCGCCGCCGCCTGCCAGAGTGGCTGGCGGAAATGCCCGACATGCCGCATCTAATCCACGAAACGCTGCGCCAAGTCGCCCATGGCGAGTTGCGTACGCGGCTTGATGCGGATGTGCTTGAGCGGCGCATTGTCTGGGCGCGCCGCGACGCGCGACGCACCACGTGGTCGCTACTCGGCGCCGCCCTGCTGATCGCCGCCAGCGTGCTGTTCGCACTCGATACGGCGGGACCGCGCTGGATCGGCATGCCGATTGCATCCCTAGTCACTGCAGTCGCCGGCGTGCTTGCCTTCATCGCCGCATTGCGTCGGAACTGACCGCGGCATTGTTGTCCCTTGCCCTGCGCAGCGGGGAAAGGAAAGAATGCGTCCTGTCCGTCTTGGCGAGAACGAAGAACACGCACCCGCTACAATGCTACGGCGTGTTCCAATAATCTGCTCCCGTCTCCCGTCTCCCGTCTCCCGAATCGCCATGCCCTCCTTCGACATCGTCTCCAAGATCGACCAGCACGAGTTGACCAATGCGGTCGACCAGGCCAACCGCGAGCTCGACCAGCGTTTCGACTTCAAAGGCAGCAACGCAAAGTTCGAGCTTGATGACGCGGTGGTCACGATGAGCGCGCAGGCCGAGTTCCAACTCAAGCAGATGCTCGACATCCTCAAGCAGCGCGTAGCCGGACGCGGCATCGATATTTCGTGCATGGAGGTTGCCGATCCGGACACCAACATCGCCAGCGCGCGGCAGAAGGTCACCATGAAGCAGGGCATCGACCAGCCGCTCGGCAAGGACATCGTGCGCCGCATCAAGGATGCCAAGCTCAAGGTGCAGGCGCAGATCCAGGGCGACCAGTTGCGGATCATCGGCAAGAAGCGCGACGACCTGCAGACTGCGATCGCGTTGCTGCGCAGCGCCGACATTCCCATGCCGCTCCAGTTTGAGAACTTCCGCGACTGAGCCCATGACGCTCAAGGTCACGCGATCCATCCAGGTTCCCGAGTCCGAACTCGAGGAACGCTTCGTGCGTGCGTCGGGCCCCGGCGGCCAGAACGTCAACAAGGTGTCGACCGCGGTGGAATTGCGCTTCGATGTCGCGCAGTCACCGTCGCTGCCTGAAACCGTCCGCGCGCGACTGCTTGCACGTCGCGATCGTCGCCTGACTTCTGACGGCGTACTGGTCATTCAGGCCAATCGCTTTCGGGATCAGGCCAAGAATCGCGATGACGCACGCGTACGCCTCGCCGCACTGATCGAAGCGGCCACGCACGTCCCCAAAACGCGTATTGCTACGCGCCCGACGCTCGGGTCAAAGCAGCGTCGGCTGGATACCAAGAAGACCCGTGGCTCGATCAAACGTACCCGCGGCGCACCGGACTGGAGCCACGAATGAGCTTGCCGCGGCTGCCGCCATCGGTGCCGCAGTTTCCGCAGAACGCGATTCGCCGCCTGTGCGCAGCCGCGTTCCACGCCTGCGGCTGGAACGTTGCCGGCGAGGTTCCCGATTGCGCGCGACTGGTGCTGATCGCCGCGCCCCATTCCTCTTGGTGGGACGGTCTCTGGGGTCTGCTGCTGAAGGTGGCCTGGGGGATCGACATTGCATTCATGGGCAAGCAGCAACTGTTCGTCGGACCGCTCGGCTGGGCGCTGCGCCGGCTCGGCGGCATCCCGGTCGAGCGCGCCGCCGCGCACGGCGTGGTCGATCAGATGGTTGCGCGATTCGCCGGTGGTCATCCGCTCTGGCTCGGCGTTGCGCCGGAAGGCACGCGTGGACCGGTAACAAAGTGGCGCACGGGCTTCTGGCACATCGCGCACGCCGCCAGGGTACCGATCCTGCCCGTGTATTTCGACTATCCCAGCCGCACTATCGGCCTCGGCTCCCTGCTCATGCCGAGCGAAGATGCGGCCGCCGATTTCGAACGCCTGCGCGCGTTCTATGCGCCGTGGCGCGGGAAGAATCGTGGCGCTGGACCGATCGAGCCTGTGACGTAAAGGAATTGCCTGCGCATCACCGTTCGGGTGCCTCTGCCGCCCTCGGTCAGGGTCGTTCGGCAGAACTGGATGCACCGTCACACCTCCTGCGTGTCGGCGGGCTCAGCACCGTGGTACGCAGATCACTGACACCACAAACGAGACGCACGTCTCAGTGTTCTTCGATTTCGAGACGAGTTCGGCGGTAAATATCCTAGCTTAACGTTCATTGAACGAATCCACCGCCGACTTTTGTTACCGTCCGGACCGGTCGCCCGTTCGAAGGCGGCTCTTGGGTTCCAACACAGACGATGCGTATGACTCCCAGATTCCTGCTGTGCTGGCTTGCAGCGTGCGTTCTCGTGATCGTGAGTGTTGGCGCGCGCCCTGCGCAGGCAAGCACCGTGTGGCCGGTAGTTTCCGATCTCGGACGCAGCCTGCAGCCTCCGGAACCCGAGTACACCAAGCCCTCGCCGCTGGCCTTGTTCGCCCATGCTTGGTTGACCGGAGCCAGCATGGCGGTGGTCGAGACGGTTGACGCTTTGAGTAAGGAAGCGCCGCAGGCTTCACCGCGCGAGTTGCTGATTGATCTTGCCGATGCGCTGACGGACATCCGTTACCGTCGCGGCGGACGCGATCCGTCGACCGGTTTCGATTGCAGCGGGTTCGTGCGTTACGTGTTCGAGCACAGCATCGGTTTGCTGCTGCCAAGCAGTTCCGCTGCGCAGTACCAGACCGGCGAAAAGATCGCCCGCAGCAATCTCAGGCGCGGCGATCTGGTGTTCTTCCACATCCACGGCAAGCGTATTTCCCACGTGGGGATCTACGTCGCCGACGGGCGCTTCATCCATGCGCCCTCGGCCGGCAAACGCGTGCGCACCGACCGGCTGGATGATGCGTACTGGGCACGGCGCTACGCCGGTGCACGCCGCGTCGAGATGCTTGCGCAACTCGATACCGGAAATGGACTGGCCGCGCTGCGTGCGCCCTGAGTCATTCGTTCTTTAGCCGC
>CAJDWV010000078.1_pt1 | contig 15529 bp, 15 predicted proteins | sample 7391731 | NCBI WGS metagenome assembly CAJDWV01 (sample SAMEA7055746, study PRJEB34461) | soil metagenome | biome: terrestrial ecosystem; feature: Peninsula; material: soil | place: Antarctica | collected 2016
GGCATCGAACCCTCGAACAATGACGCAGCGGGCCACATGCTTTCCAGTGCCCACGCCGTAACGATCGCCGTGAGAACGAGGATCGGTGGCCACGGAATCCGGTTGGGGCGCTGGCTGATGTCGTGGGGCATCGAGGCTCCGGGTCAGAGCGCGTCGATCACGCGCATGAGGCTGTCGCGCACCGTCGCGGCGATGTCTGTCAGCGCAGGATTGTCCACCGCCTGCATCGACGCCACCGGGTTGACTGCGGCGACTTCGACATCGCCGTTGTCACGCTGCTGGACGATGACATTGCATGGCAGCATCGTGCCGATCCTGTCTTCGGCCTGCAGCGCCTTGTGCGCCATGGCAGGATTGCAGGCACCGAGGATGCGGTAGTTGCGAAAGTCCGTATCGAGCTTCTTCTTCAGCGTCGCCGTTACATCGATTTCGGTGAGTATTCCGAAACCCTCCTTCTGCAGCGCCTGCGTCGCGCGCGCGATCGCATCATCGAAGCTGGTTCCGGTCAGGGTCTTGGCAAAGTAATAGTTCATGGGTTAACTCCTTCGTTGGTGCGCTGCGCGGAGAACTGCAGCAGCACGTAATACAGCAGCGGAATCACGATCAGGGTCAGCACGGTCGAGACCAGGATGCCGAAGATCAGAGATATCGCGAGGCCGTTGAAGATCGGGTCATCAAGGATGAAGAACGCGCCGACCATCGCCGCCACCGCGGTCAGCGCGATCGGCTTGGCGCGTACCGCACACGCCTCGATGACGGCGTCGGCAGGAGAGAGGCCCTCATCCAGCGAGTGGTTGATGAAATCAACCAGCAAGATGGAGTTGCGCACAATGATGCCGGCCAGCGCGATCATGCCGATCATGCTGGTGGCGGTGAAATGCGCACCGAGCAACGCGTGACCCGGCATCACGCCGATCACGGTCAGCGGAATCGGCGACATGATCACCAGCGGCACCAGGTAGCTGCGGAATTGCGCGACCACCAGCAGGTAGATAAGCAGCATGCCCATTGCATACGCGATGCCCATGTCGCGGAACGTCTCGTAGGTGATCTGCCATTCGCCATCCCATTTCACCGCGAAATTGCTGGTGTCCTTGGGCTGGGCAATGAAGGTCTGGTGCAGCGTCTCGCCATCGACCTTGTTGTCGTGCAACTGGCCGACGAGATCGAACATGCCGTAGAGCGGGCTGTCGAGCCGGCCGGCTTCATCACCCGTCACGTACACCACCGGCAGCAGATCCTTGTGATGGATGGCATCGTCCCAGCGGCCGTGCTCGACGTGTACCAGTTCCGAGATCGGCACCAGTTGACCCTGGCCGCCGCGCACGCGAAGCGCAAGCAGCCGGTCGAGGCTGGCCTGGTCGGCCACGGGCAGGCGAAGGCGAACGGGACGTGGATATTTCGAACGGCCGTCGTGCACCCAGGTCGCGTCGAAGCCGGATACCGCCGTCGCCAGTGCGTCGCTGATCGCGGACTGTGGGACGCCGAGGCGCGCAGCGCGGTCGCGGTCCACGACCAGGGTCTCACGTGGTGCGGCATATTCCACGCTCGTGTCGATGTCGACGATGCCCTCGGTGGCGGCGAAACGCTTCGCCAGCGCCAATGCGACCTGCTGACTGCGCGCATAGTCCGGGCCATACACTTCGGCGACGATCGGCGAGAGCACCGGTGGTCCGGGCGGTACCTCGACAACCTTGACGGAAGCGCCGTGCCGCTGCCCGATTGCGGCCAGTGCCGGGCGCAGCGCGCGCGCGATCTCGTGGCTTTGCCGCTTGCGTTCGTGCTTGTCGACGAGGTTGACCTGCAGATCTCCCGCATTGCTCATGTTGCGCAGGAAATACTGCCGCACGAGGCCATTGAAGTTGATCGGTGCCGAGGTTCCCGCATAGCCCTGATAGTCGAGCACCTCCGGTACGCGCGAGACGACCGTGGCCAGATCCACCAGCAGTGCGTTGGTGTCTTCCAGCGTGCGACCCTCCGGCAGGTCGACTACTACCTGGAACTCGGACTTGTTGTCGAACGGCAGCATTTTCATGACCACCAGTTGCACCACTGCCAGCGATGCGGCCAGCACCACCAGTACACCCATGCCACCGAACAGCAACATGCGCCGACGCGGCGCGCGGTCGCCCGCGAGGAATGGCCGCATGATGCGGCTGAAGAAGCGGTGCAGGCGCGTTTCCTTCGCCTCGTCCAAGGCATCGACCGGCGCGACCTCGTTCGAGTCTGCTGATTCGATGGCAAGATCGACACCATCCGCACCCATCCGTCTCCTTGAAGGAGACGGCTTTGCAGTATGCCGCTTGAGCAACTTCAGCGACAACCAGGGCGTGACGGTTAGCGCGATCATGAGCGACAGGAACATGCCGGCCGACGCATTGATGGGAATCGGTCGCATGTACGGTCCCATCAATCCTGACACGAACGCCATTGGCATCAACGCCGCGATCACCGTAAAGGTGGCGAGGATGGTCGGGCCGCCGACCTCGTCGACCGCCGGCGGGATCGACTGCAGCAGGTTCTTGCCGTCGCGCATCATGTGGCGGTGGATGTTCTCGACCACGACGATCGCATCGTCGACGAGGATGCCGATCGAGAAGATCAGCGCAAACAGCGACACGCGGTTAAGGGTGAAACCCATCGCCCACGATGCAAAAAGGGTCATGGCGAGCGTCAGCACCACGGCGCTGCCAACCACGACCGCTTCGCGCCAGCCGAGCGCGAACAGCACCAGCAAAATCACCGAGCCGGTCGCGAACATGAGCTTCTGGATCAGCTTCTGCGCTTTGTCGGTCGCGGTCTGCCCGTAGTCGCGGGTCACGTCGACATGCACGCCTTCCGGGATCAGTTCGCCGTGCAGTTGCGTCAGTCGATCGCGGATCGCACCGGTGATGTCGGCGGCGTTGCTGCCCGGCTTCTTCGCAATGGCGATCGTTACCGCTGGTGCTTCGCCGGTTGCCGGGCCGGGGCGATCGGCGGGTGCACCGTGCCACACGTAGCTGCTGGCCACGTCGGCACCGTCGTGAATGTCGGCGACGTCCGAGAGCAACAGCGGACGCCCGTCATGCAGGCCGATTACCAGCTCCGCAACTTCCGAGCTGGAAGCGAGAAACTTGCCGGCGGTCATTGGTATCGCGCCGTCGGGGCCGACGCGCTCACCCATCTGCTGCACGGCATTGGCCGCCTTGAGCGCCTGGATGAGATCGGATGCGGCGAGGTGGTAGGCGGCAAGCCGGGCCGGATCGAGCGTCACCACGACAGCGCGCTCGGGCGCGCCAATCGTGTAGACATCGCGAGTCCCGCGTACGCGTTTGAGTTCGGTTTCCAGCGTGTGCGCGACTTCCGCGAGTTCCGTTGCACTTCGGTGCGGGTCATCCGTCCACAGCGTCAATGCCATGACCGGCACGTCATCGATACCCTTGGGCTTGATCAAGGGCTGGCCGACGCCGATGTCCGGTGGCAGCCAGTCCTGATTGGAGAACACCTGATTGTAGAGGCGCACGATCGCTGTCTGGCGCTTGATGCCAACCAGGTACTCGACCGTCAGGATGGCCATGCCAGGGCGACTGATCGAGTAGACATGCTTGATGCCTTCGAGCTCGGACAGCTTCTGTTCCAGCGGCGTGCTGACCAGTTGCTCGACGTCGCGCGCGCTCGCGCCAACGAAAGGCACGAACACGTTGGCCATGGTGACGTCGATCTGCGGTTCTTCCTCGCGCGGCGTGATGAATACAGCCAGCACGCCCAGCAGCAGTCCCATGATCGCGATGATCGGCGTCAGCGGGTTCGCCTGGAATGTCGCAGCCAGCCAGCCCGACAGTCCCAGGCGCGTCTGCGAACCCGGATCAGTCACGGCGGTGCTCCGCGCGGCGCTGTGCGGCCAGCGCTTGCACCGCGGCCACAGGATCGGCAGCTATCGTTTCTCCCGGTTTCACTCCGGCGAGCACTTCGACCTCGTCGCCCGTGGTGCGTCCGAGCCGCAGCTGACGCAGTCGGACAGTCTGGTCGGCAAGCACGTACACGCCATTGACCTCGCCGCGCTGGACCAGCGCACTGGTTGGGATGCGCACGCTGCGCGGTCCCTGGCCATCGTCGGACAATGGAAACACGATGCGCGCGGTGATGCCGGGCGTGGGCGGCGCGTCGAAGTCGGGCAGGTTGATGCGCACGGTGACGCTGTGCGTCGCCGGGTCTGCGGCCGGGTATACGATCACCTGTTCGGCGTCCACGCTACGGCCATCGGCAAGGTCCACGCGCGCGCGCGCTGACTTGCGTATCGCATCGGCAACCGACTGCGGCACATCGACCTGGATGCGCAGTGCGCCGGGTGCGTACAGCACCATGAGTGGCTGGCCCGGCGCAACGGTTTCGCCCGGTTCGACATCGCGGCGGCTGACAATACCCGCATACGGCGCACGTACCACGGTGTAGTCGGTTTGTTGCCCAGCCTGCGCGAGTTGCGCGCGCGCCGCGGCAACGTTTGCAACCGCCGTGTCACGTGCGGCACGCGCCTGGTCGATCTGCGCGCGCGATACATAGTTCTTGGGACCGAGCGCGGCAAATCGCTGGTAATTTTGCTCGGCTTCAACCGCAGCCGCTTCGACAGCGCGCACCTGTGCGCGCGCGGTGTTGACGCCGGCCTGCTGTTCGACCGCGGTCAGGCGCAATAGCACGGCGCCCGATTCGACGCGATCGTCCACATCCGCCTCGACCGCAGTCACCCGGCCCGACGTCTGCGCCGAGACAATGGCCTGGCGCACCGCCTCGACCACGCCGTCCCAGCTTCGCGCGTCGGCTGGAGTGGCATCGGCAACCGTCAGCGTTTGTAGCTTCGGCAGCGGCGGCAAGCGTTTATCAGCCGGTTTGTCACCGCACGCGGCAAGCAGCACGACGAGGCCTGCGCCCAGCAACCAGCGCATGTTCCATCCCTGGCGCATCGGCTTAGCGCACGCCGCAGGCCGCAGCGTTGTCGCTACCGATGCCCAGACGACGCATCACCATCGCCGCAGGGCAAAAGCCGCTGAACGCCGACTGGAACAGGTTGAAGCCAATGAACGCGGTCAACAGCCAGAACCACGGCGAAACGAACTGGGTCAATGCGACGCTGACGAGGATCATCACGCCGGCAAAAGCCTGAACAGCACGATCGAGAGTCATGTTTTTTCTCCTTGAAGAATAATTGGTTTCATGGACGCAACTGGGCGCGTCGCCATGGCAACATTCGCAGCAGCGTGTTGTCGTGCACGAGGTAATGGTGGAACAGCGCGGCCGCGGCGTGCAGGCCGATCAGGTAATAGCCGACCGTGCCGATGGTTTCGTGGAGGTCTTCGAGCGAGCGGCCCAATTCCTTGTCAGGCCCGATCAGTGCCGGCAGCTCAAGCCCGAAGAACGGGGTAACCTTGCCTTTGGCGCTGAGCGTCAGCCAGCCCAGCACCGGCATCACGATCAGGAACGCGTAGAGGGCCAGGTACATCGCCTTGGCCGGCCACATCTGCCACGCTGGCGGTGGCGGCTGGATGGGCGGTGCCGGATAAATCACGCGCAGTACCAGCCGAGCGAATACCACGCCGAGTACCGTCAGTCCCAACATGAAGTGCCACGCCTTCATGGCTTCACGCGCATCAGTACCCTTGGGATAGATGCCGCGCAACTCGATCAACGCGTATACAGCAACCAGCAATAGCAATGTCAGCCAATGTACGGTGATGGACAATGCGTGGTAGTGATCGTTGTTACTTTTCCTGATCATGAGTTGCTTCCTTTGGCGACTGTAGATTCCGTGTGCCGACAACCACGACGTGGCATTCAGGCGACATCCTTCTCCGGCTTCAGACGCTCAATACCGAAGGCCTTCATGATGTAGGTCTCATAGGCCGGATCGGCCTTGCCCTTGCGCATCTTGCGCAGGAAGTATTTCTCGTAGCCGACCTTGGCCAGGTGCACCCACTTGCCGGTCATCGACTTGGTCACGTTGCGTGGCGGAATCTGCGGCAATGCGATGAACGCAAAGCCGCTGTCACCCATGTCGGCCAGACACATTGCATTCCAGGTTGCGCGCGCCTTGACCGGCTTGCCGGCCAGTTCATCGCGCAGATTGTGCGCGATGGCGGTGACCATCGATTCAATCATCAGCCCGGTCTTGGGTGCACCGGTGGGTACCGGCGTGACTTCTACGGGTGGGATGGCAACACAGACCCCGGCCGAAAAGATATTGGAGTATTTCGGGTTCCGCTGATACTCGTCGATAAGGATGAAGCCGCCGGGGTTGATCAGACCCTCGATGCCCTGCACGGCATCGACGCCGGCAAAGGACGGAATCAGCATCGAGTAGGCAAAGGGCAGTTCATGGGTCTTGGCCACTTCGCCCTTCTCGTCAAGCTGTTCGGCGTTCACCTTGCCCTGTTCCACTGAGGTAACTCGTGCGTTGCTGACCCACTTTATATGGCGCTGGCGCAGCTCCGACTCCAGCAGACCCTTGGAGTCGCCGATGCCGCCCAAACCCATGTGGCCGATATACGGCTCGGAAGTGACGAAGGTCATCGGCACGCGGTCGCGCAGCTTGCGCCGGCGAAGATCCGTGTCCAGGATCATCGCGAACTCGTAGGCGGGCCCGAAGCAGCTCGCGCCCTGCAGTGCGCCCACCACCACCGGACCGGGATTCTTCAGGAACTCCTCGTAGGCATGCCAGGCCTTCTCGGCATGCGGGCCGGTACACACCGACTGGCTGAAGCCCTCGGGACCACTACCCGGTACGCGCTCAAAAGCCAGACGCGGCCCTGTGGTGATGACCAGATAGTCGTAATCGAGGCTGCTGCCGTCGGCAAGATCAATGCGGTTGGCCTCGGGTATTACCTTGCTCGCCGGGGTTGGTACGAAACGCATGTCGCGTGACTCGATCGGTTGCGTGACGTCCAGCCGGATGTCGTCGGGCTTGCGCCAGCCTACGGCCAGCCACGGATTGGATGGCGTGAAGTTGAAGATCGGACCGTCGCCGACCACCGTGATCTTGTGTTCCTTGCCGATCGCCTCGCGGATCTCGTAGGCGGCTGACATTCCGCCGATCCCCGCGCCCAGGATGATGATGTTCGCCATGATGCCTACCTCCAGATCAGTGACGGCGGTAAAGCCGGTGGTGCGACAGTAACTTGACAGGATGCGGCTGTCGCGTAAGAATTAGCAAACGCTAATTTAGGGTAATCTTAATTACATGACTATGGAGAAGTCAACCGTACGGTGCGCAAACATGACGTCGAAAGGCGGCGGCAACCGTGTCCCGGCAGTGTTGCCGGACATGGGGCAAATGCACGGCCGCGCCGAAGAGGCGTCGGAATTCCTGAAATCGCTGGGCAATGCACACCGCCTGCGCATTCTGTGCCTGCTGTTCGATGGTGAAATGACCGTGGGCGAGATCAACGCACATCTGCGCGATCTGAGCCAGTCGGCGTTGTCACAACACTTGGCGCGATTACGCGAGCAGCATCTGGTAAGCACCCGACGCGAGGCGCAGACCATCTGGTATACGCTCGAGGACGGACCGTCGCAACGGATCATGCTCGCCCTGCACGATATTTATTGCGCTGTTGGTTAGCGCGTTTCCTCATGTACTGCTGCGGCGATGGGTGCGGCAACCGCCGCCGGTGACGCCACGATATCCTGGGCAATCCTGTGGCGACGCGTTTCCGGGCCGGGCTTACGCCAGTGCCTGTTGCAGATCCGCAATGAGATCCTCGGCATCTTCCAGACCGACCGACAGACGCAGCAGGGCGTCGGAGATACCGCGACGTGCGCGTTCTTCGGGTGTCAGCCCGTGGTGCGTCGTGGTGCACGGCTGGGTGACCAGACTCTCCGCGCCGCCAAGACTCGGCGCCAGTGCAAACAACCTGAGGCGATCGGCCACGCGGGTGGCATCTTCGCCGGTACCAGCGACCTCGATACTCAACATGCCGCCGAAACCGTGCATTTGTTGGCGGGCCAGCGCATGTCCCGGAAAATCCGTGAGCCCGGGGTAGAACACCCGAGCCACCTTTGGATGACGAAGCATGGCTTCGGCAATACGCTGCGCCGACGCGTTCTGCTGGCGCACGCGCACCACCAGGGTGCGCAGGCTGCGCGACAGCAGCGAGGCGGTAGCCGGCGCGATCATCGAACCGAGATTCTTGCGCCAGTTCCAGATCGGCATCAGCAGATCCTTCGAACCCATCACCGCGCCAGCGGTAAGATCACTGTGACCGCCAAGATACTTGGTTGCGCTGTGCACGACGAAATCGGCACCCAGTTCGAGTGGACGCTGGTTTACTGGGGAAGCAAACGTGCTGTCGACCGCCACTAGCGCGCCATGGGCATGTGCACGTGAAGCAATGGCGCGGATATCGAGCATTTCGAGCGTCGGGTTGGTGGGTGTCTCGAAAAACACCAGTCGCGCGCCCGCCGTGAGCAGTGCATCGAGTTGGTCCAGCTCGCTGCCAAGTATCGAATGGGTGTTGATTCCGAGCAGCGGCAACTGCTCCGACAAGAGTTCCAAGGTTCCACCATACGCGTCACCGATGCAGACGATGCCCTCGCGGCCATAGGTCAGGAACAACGCGACCTCGGCAGCCATTCCGGAACAGAATGACCATGCCATTTCGGCGCCTTCGAGGCCGGCCAGTGTCTCCTCGATCGCAAAGATCGATGGATTGAGTCCGTAGCGGGTATACAGGCTGCCGGCTTTGCGGCCTTCGACGACATCAAGCACATCGGCGGTCGATTCGAAGGCAAACGTGGTCGTGTCATAGATCGGCAGGTGCGGACTGCCGTGTGCGTCCTTGAAACCGTGACCATGAATGCTGCGTGTCGACAGGCCGTGTTTTCGACGTTCGTTCATTGCGATCTCCAGGTTGTTCGAAGGGCGCGCAACCGACGCGCACGCCGGCCCGAGACTGGATTCGTGCCGCGAGCCGTGCGGTTGTCAGGTTTCGCGATCCCGCATGTTACCCCGCTGCTGCAAGCTGGGCTCTGCACGCGACATGTGTCGAGATCGTATCTGCGTCGCGCCATCTGACATGGATCAGTGATCAATCGCGCGCGCAACGTTATGCTTGGCACATGAGCATGATGCGAGAAATGCAGCCGAACCTGACCCCCCACCACATCCGCAACCTTGTCGATGCGTTCTATGACCGAATCCAGCCGCATCCCCTGCTCGGGCCGGTATTCAACGCCATCGTCACCGATTGGGACGAGCACAAGCAGCGACTGACTTCGTTCTGGTGTTCGGTCGCGCTCGGCGCGCGCAGCTACCGTGGCAATCCGCTTGCGAAGCATCAGCCACTGCCGATCGATCGCGAACATTTTCGGCAATGGCTGGCGCTGTGGCAGGAAACCACGCGGGATTTGCTGGACGCCGATGCTGCCGCGCACATGCAGGCGTATGCCGGGCGCATCGCGCAAGGCATGCAGCTTGGCATGCGCTTGTTGCCGCGGCCAGGGCAGCACGACGCGGGAGCGTTGCCGAGGTCGTTTCCGCCCATCATTGCGGCACCGATGGATCCGGATTGACGTTCTGAGTTAGTGCTGGGAAAAGCATGGCTGGGCAAAGCAAGGCGGCGTGCGTCAGCGCGTCCGTCTCACCGCCGAGCCGCGCGACGATATCCGGGTAAACAATCTGTTCCTCCTTCTCGTCGTGTCCGTCGAGCAGCAGCAGAAACCGGCGTCGCGCTGAAGTCTCCGCCAGTGCATGCAAACCGCGACGCAGATGCTCGTGCTCGTTGCGCAGGCCATCGACCCAGCCGGTGCGGCCGCCAGCACCGAGATAGGCCGGAAACAGTAGTTCTTCCTCGATGACCAGGTGTCGCGCGAGCGTCGCGACCAGCCAGCGCGCATGTTCGGCATCGCCACGCAACGCGCCGCTCAGCGCGGCTTCGATCACCGCGTGATCACGGCCCAGGTATTCGCTGAGCCCAATCGGTTGCGCAGCGCGCGCAACGAACGCGGTGAAGTCCGTGTCACCCTGTTCCAGGGGATGCCAGAAACAGTTCCCGGAATGCGGCCGCATCGTCGGTATGCACGTGCGCAACGTCATCCAGCCACGCTGAACGCAGCGCCTGCGGCGTGCTGACGGGTGTCGCGTCATCGGCGTGGATTTCCAGTTCGAAGCCGGTGTCCGCATCCATGGCGCGTATCCGCCAGCGCATGCCCGGACCGATCCAGCGATCATCGCCTTGGCGCAGTTGTTCCGTCGCGATGCCCTCGGGCGCCAGCCACTCCACTTCCATGTTCCCGGCGACGATTTGCAGCCGCTCCCAGCGGTTGGCGCGCGGCGCGTGCCACTGTTCAAGACGCCGCGGCAGATCGGCGATGGTGTACCGACGGGACCGACCGAGTTGACGGCGGACCGGCGGCGGCAGGAGAGGTTTGGAATCTGTCATGTCGTATGGGATGCATTCGGGTTATGCGTCCGATCAGCGACACCGATTGACGCCGCTAACCCGCATGACTGCGAGTCTGCGCGATCACGCAGGTACCGGTGTTGATCCGGATCAATTCCCGAAACGCAGCGTGCGCAGTTCATCGTCCAGCCGGCCATGCTCGGTTACGCTCATGGCATGGACTACGCCGTGATGCCCATATACACGATTGGCCATTCGTCACGGCCGCTGCAGGAGTTTCTCGACCTGCTTGCAGAGTCTGCCATCGCCTGCGTCGTCGACGTGCGGAGGCTGCCCGGCTCGCGCGCGTTCCCGCAATACGATCAGGCTGCACTGTCGGACTCGCTACTCGCGCACGGTATTGCGTACTGGCATCTGCCGGCACTGTGCGGGCGCCGCAATGCCGGCGAAGTTCGCGAGCTGCCGACCGATCATTTCTGGACCAACGCGAGTTTCTCGCGCTATGCCGCCTGGGCACAGGGTACGGAGTTCCGGCGAGGGCTCGATGCGTTCGTCGAGCGCGCAAGCCAGGAGCGTTGCGCATTGATGTGTTCGGAGGCCGTCTGGTGGCGTTGCCACCGACGCATTATCACCGACCATCTGCTCGCACGCGGATGCGAGGTGTTCCACATCATGGGGCCGGGCAAGGCCGTCGCGGCCACCCTTACGCGAGGTGCCAAGGTGCAGGACGGCGAGGTCATCTATCCGGCGCGGGACGTCGCCTGAAGGCGACGCGCGAGACCGCCGATCCGGAAGTACCTCATGAGTCAGCGGTTCGAGAGCGGCTGCCGATCGCCGTATATTGACTGGGGTCAATTGGCGGAGTGCCTGCCGGCACTCCGCCCTGCGCAAATACGTTTCAAAGTTTCCAGGAGTAACCGATCCCGAACGAGTTTTGGTGCATCGAAATACGTTCATTGCCTGCTGGTGCGCCGCCCATGAACACGGGCAGGATCGATGCACCCTGAACGGTATTCTCGAAAGCATGCATGTAGGCCACCGTCCACTTGCCGCCCGACGAGGTCGTATAGGTGAGGCCGAGGGTCAGGTGGTCCTGGACTACGCCCGGCGCCAGAATATTGAAGGTGACATCGGCGCTGCGGATCGGGTTGTCGCTGTGGTTGTAGCCGGCGCGCCAGGTCCAGCGCTCCGAACTGGCGTACTCGACACCCAGTTTCCATACATTAACGTCATGCCAACCGAAACCGGGACCGCCATTGGCACCCAATTGCACCGGTACCAGGCTGGGGTTGCTGACCGACTGCACGCCACTGTAGTTGATGCGTTCGAAATCGGCGGAAAGGGTCAACGGGGCACTCGGATTCCAGGCTACGCCAAGCGAGTAGTTTTCCGGAATATCAAACTTTCCGCGCTGCGCAAACAAACCCGCGTAGTCGTCGAACCGACTCATGCTGATCTTGCTGCTGTATGCCGCCCCGAAGGAAAACTGCGGGGTGATGCGCGCGAAATAACCGACGCGGACGCCCACGCCGTTGGAAAGCTCTGCGTCATTGTTGGTGACGCTATCCGGTGCCGAGGACAAGCCCGGTGTGTAGGCAAATGCCTGCAGCCCTTTGGCCGCAAAGCGCTGTATTGCGATCTGCGGCGCAATGCCGATCGACTGGTTGGGGGTGATGGCGTACGAAGCAGTGGGTGCAATGATCAATTGAGTCAGATCGACCCCGAGCGAAGTCGACCCGCACAGGATATTTGCCGGCCCCTGACCACAATTGAATTGCCCACCGGGATAGTCGGTATTCATGCCGCCATTGCCGTAGAGACTGATCCCGAGTGCAAAGTTGTCCCGCAGCATGTGGTTGTAGCCGATTTCCGGTATGCCGAACCAGTTCTTGCCGCTATCCACCGAACCATCCAGCCCGGGTCCCAAACCACTGCGTTCTGCACTGCGGCGTGGACTGAACGCGCTGATGTCCACATCCAGCCGATTCCCCGCCATCACCATGGTCGCGGGATTGTTGGCACCACCAAACGCATCGGTAGCGATCGCCATGGCGGTACCGCCGCGGCCTTGGGCCTGAATGCCGTAACCGTGCTGGAAATAGCCATCAGTTGCCGCTGCCGTCCCGCAGCAGAGCATCAACGCACTGGACAGTAACAAGGTTTGCAATCGCATGGCCCACTCCCCGGATAGTTCGAGTGATGATGTTTCGGAATCGCCTCGCAACTTTAGAATATACTGATACAGGTATCGGTATACGACCCCAACTTATCACGAAAGAGGGCTCGGGTGATTCGCTTCCGACAAGTTGATTGCGCCCGGATCGCGGTATCGGCTTCAAGCGTTTAAAAATAATGCGCTGCAGCATTTCTGGATACTCAGCAACGTGATTCGGTGATGCCCCATGAACAAGAGAATATTTAGCGTGCTAATGGCGCTGTGTTAGCCTCCGCGTATAGGCCCGCTCGCGTCGGCGCTGGCGATTGGTCAGAAGCGATGGCGCAACAACCTACATAGAATCGTGCACCGCAACATGGTGAGGAAATAGTGAACGGACATATGAATACGACGTCCACGGGCAACGCACCTGAAGACGAACAGGCGCATAGACGCCGAATCATTACGCGGCTTGCACGTATCGAGGGCCAAGTGCGTGGCATCCAGGGCATGATCGGTGAAAACCGTCCCTGTGAGCAGGTGGCATTGCAATTGACCGCTGCCCGGCGTGCGCTGGACAAGGCCTTCTACGAGATGATTGCCTGCAGCCTGGTCAGCAACATCGATGCCTCTGCGAACATGGATGATGTGCGCGATTCCACGCAGAAGATGGCGCAACTGCTGGCCAAGTACGGTTAGGCCGTTATTGCGTGAGGCTTTCCTGCTCCATCTGCAGGTAGACGTTGTAGGCATTGCGGCGATTGGCGGCATCGAAGGTCGGTTCGGCACTGAAGCGACTCCAATCCACTTTCTTGTAAGCCTCGTCGAATGTCACAAAGTTCTGTACTGCCGCACCCATTTGCTGGCGCAGGAACTCCAGGTAGTCACGCGTCATGCGCGCATCCTTCTGTGGATGCAGTGATGCGGGTCCGTGTCCCGGGACCATCACTCGCATGGGGATCGCCATCAGGCGATCAATTGCGGTCAGCCAGAGCCGCGTGTCCGCGTCACCGATAAACGGCACGCGGCCAGCGTAGACAATGTCACCCGAATACAACACCCCGTCCGGTTCCACCAGCATGACCAGGTCTTCGGGGGAATGGGCCGGTCCAAGATGGCGCAGCGAAAAGTGCACGTCACCCATGACGAATTTCTCCGGCTGATCCAGCCAGCGATCAGGCAGGGGCAACTTGAAATCCGGACCCAGCCATGGGCCGATGATTGTCTCGCGCTGGGCGATCCGCTCGGCTGCGGCGGACGTATTGAGATAGGCATGGGCACGTGTGTCCGCCCATATTTCAGCGCCGATGCGGCGAAACGCGGGAATGCCGTAGAAGTGGTCGGCATGGTAATGGCTGATGATGACGCGGCGGATCGGCTGGTCGGTGCGCTTGCGGATCTCCTCGATGAGGCGATCAGCCAATGCCGGCGACCCCAGGGCATCGAATACCACCACGCCTTTATCGGTAATGACGAAGCCGGCGTTGGCGATAAAGCCCTCGTTGGCGCGGCTCGCCTCTTCCAGCAGCCCTTCGACGTAATAGCTGTGCGGACCGACCTGGTGCACGGTCATGGGCATGTCGCTGGCTTGCCAGGGCGCGGGTGCGGGTGGTGCCGCGGACACGAGCGGCAGCCAGCCGAGGATCAGCAGCGCGAGCAGGAGGTTGCGGAACATGATCAGACCACTCCCGGGTCGTCCTTCTCACCCACCAGCTTCGGCAGGTTCGGTTTGGGTGGCGGCACCGACTGGTGCGCTTTGAGCCAGGTGGCCACCACGTCCCAGATCGGCTCGCCGCTGACGCCCTCGGCTACCGGTGCCCATCCGGCCACCTTGTAGGTCTTGGTTGCGTCGATCGGCTTGTCGCCCAGGCGCAGGTCGCTGATACGCTCGCCGGCTTTTGCGTGCGGGTTGCAGGTGTAGGTGAGTCCCCCGACGCGTACCATGTCGCCGCCCTGCTGGTAGTAGGGATCGGGGTTGAACAGGTTGTCACCGACATCTTCGAGAATCGCCTTCAGGTGCTCGCCGGTGAACTCGTTGACGGTCACTGTGGGATAGGTGATCGCAGTCTGGTCCATCAGCCGCTCGCGCGTGATGGACTCACCTGGCAGCAGCGTGGTGCCCCAGCGAAAGCCGGGCGAGAAGGCAATCTCGGCATCCTTGACCTGCAACAGTGCATCGAGGATGACCTGATCGAAGCTGCCGTTGAAATTGCCGCGTCGGTAGAGGAGCCCTTCGCTGACCGCGAGTTTTTCAGCCAGCTTCGCTGCGTAAGGTTCCCGGTGCTTCGTTATAAGCGCCTGCATTGCCGGATCGGGCTTCAGCAGATCGGAAAATACCGGCAGCAGGCGATAGCGCGAATCGCGCAGCTTGCCGTCGCGCACATCCAGATCCAGCACGCCGACGAACTTGCCGTTGCTGCCGGCGTTGGTGACCAGAGTCTGGCCGCCGCCGTTCTTTACTGCCACAGGATGCAACACGGCGTCATGCGTGTGCCCACCAAGGATGGCATCGAGGCCGCGTACCTGCGAGGCCAGCTTGAGATCGCAATCCATGCCGTTGTGCGAGAGCAGCACGACTACGGCGGCACCCGCCTTGCGCACCTTGTCGATCACCTCTTGCAGGTGCTGTTCCTGGATGCCGAATGACCAATCGGCGACAAAATGCGCCGGATGTGCGATCGGTGTGTAGGGAAAGGCCTGACCGATTATCGCCACACTGATGCCGCTTACCTCGCGCATCGTGTAATCGGGAAATACCGGATCACCGAAGTCGGCGGTGCGGATGTTCTGCGCCACGAAGTCGATCTTGCCCTTGAAGGGTCCGTCGACGACTTCCTTGACCCGATCGGCTCCGTAGGTGAACTCCCAGTGCCCCGTCATCACGTCGACCCCCAGCTCGAGCTGGGCGTCGATCATGTCCTGTCCCTTGGTCCACAAGGCCGTTGCAGAACCCTGCCAGGTATCGCCACCATCAAGCAGCAGGGCGCCCGGGCGACTGGCACGGAGT
>CAJDWV010000117.1_pt1 | contig 15484 bp, 17 predicted proteins | sample 7391731 | NCBI WGS metagenome assembly CAJDWV01 (sample SAMEA7055746, study PRJEB34461) | soil metagenome | biome: terrestrial ecosystem; feature: Peninsula; material: soil | place: Antarctica | collected 2016
CATAATCATCCTTGCCGTGATGGGCCGCATATGATCCGGTACGACGTTTGAGTTGATGCGCCGCCAGGCGCTGCGTGGCATCTGATCTGACGGCGCCGCTCCAATCAGGAGGGATCGCCGGAACCACTAGCAACGAAAAACGGCCCCGAAGCAGGGCCGTTTTTCGTGATTGGCGAGAAATCCGCATCCGCTGCCGATCCGCGGAATACTGCGACGCGCGATTACTTCACCGGGCTTATCTTGAAGCTGCCGAAGCTGATGCCAAGATTGACGCCCTCGCCGGTGCCGGCCAGCGCCAGCGACACGGTACCTTTGGTCAGGACCTGCGCAGTGACGCTCTTGCCCACACCCGCCTCCGCCTCGCCCTGCGCATACGACCCGTAGATGTCGGACAAGCGATGAACATCAGAGAACGTGCCATTTCCATTGTCGATGCGCCACTTGCCTGCGGTCAGCCCACCACCCTTCACTTCAAGATGGACCTGGGCAGTTTGTCCATTTTCGCAACGCACCGTACCGTTGCCATCGGCTTGTTTGTAGATCGCAGACCAGCCGCTCAGCGAGAAGGTCATCTTGCAGCCGAGGTCGGCATCGGCAGCGCGCGCCGGGGTTGACAGGGTCGCCGCCATTGCGAGTGCCAATGCGGCGCCCGCCATCGGAATCAAATGATGTTTCATATGCAATCTCCTGAGGGGTTGAATTGCTCGCATGATTGCGGAATCGACCTGAATGGCGCGCCACCAGCCTTGCTTCGCATTTAGCGCGCTTTCACCCCGGTTTGCAGATCGTCCAATTCCATCAGGACCTGTTTCGCGTTCTCTTCCGGATCGACATCGGGATAGTGCTTGGCGACATGCCCGTCTGGCCCGATCAGGAATGTTTCGCGGCGCGCGTAACTTTTCCCCCGGTTTTCGACTAGCACGCCATAACTGCGCGCTACCGTGCTGTCTGCGTCCGAAAGCAACGAGAACGGCACACGATACTTTTTTGCGAATTCCGCGTGCGAGGCAACATCGTCAAGACTCACGCCAAGCACGTGGGCTCCGGCCTTGCGCAGCGCGATGATGTCGTCTCGAAATGCACACACCTGTGCGGTGCATCCGGGGGTGAAGTCCTTGGGATAAAAGTACAGCACCAGCCATTGACCATGGTAATCGGCCAACTCGTGCCAGATGCCTTTCTGGTCCTGCAGGCGAAATTCTGGGGCGGGATCACCGACGCCGGGTGTCGTCGGTGCCGGTTGTCCGTTCACCACCAGCGGAAACGAAAGCGCGAGCAGCATTGCAATAAGGTAGCGAATTTTCATGCGAATATCTCCGGTGGATTTCCCGTGGGTTCCGCTAGATGTTGCGCGATCGCCGCGCAGACGCGCATCCTGATACGCATGCGAGCGTGCAGGCCGATGTGATGATACCGATACCATGGTATTGAAAAAGCTTTACCCGGCGCAGGGCAGCGACGGCAAGCATTACGAGGTCCATGTGTACGCCGAAACTGTACACGAGGCCGAAAACGGCAATGCTACGGCCATCGAACATCTCAGCGCGATCTGCACCTCGACAGGGCAGTCGCTCAAGGTCCTGGGTCACGGCCGCTACGAGATCGAGGAAACCGGCGTGATACTGACGTCGCACGGTCCCGAAGTAATCTGATCGACCCGATCCGTTGCGCGTCACGTGTCAGATGCGCAGTCCTCCGAGCGATATCACGGTCCGATCGCAATCGGGTCAGCCACCCGGTTTGTCCGGGAAGCGATCCGGATCGTAGCCTCCGACTGCGAAAACGACGGTACGTTTCCTGCCATCCTTCTGGGTGACATCCATCGCGATCGATTCGGTTTTTTGCATTTCCCTGATGAAGCGGGCGTCTTCCTCGATGAACAGCGCAGGCTCGCCGGTTGGCGGAATACTTGCCTCGAAGCGCTGTGACGCGCCACCATCAAAACGCATGCTGATGGTGCAGGGTTTGCCGCAGCGGAATCCCGGGCCGAACAGATAAGCGCTTTGGCCCCATTCGGAATGGCGGCGCAGTACCAGTCGAATCCGCGTGGCAACAGGATCCTCGCTGTAGATCGACGCGCTCACCTGCTGGCCGCCGGATTCGGAGCCGGATTGGTAAGCCCATAGTTTCGTCAGGCGACGCTTCTTCTTGGCTGCATCCGACTTGCTTACCGTATCCGGCAAGGTCTTGCCGATTTCCTGCGCGGCAGCGCTGTCCGGGAATCGTGAGACCACTTCCTGGCCGATCGGTGCGGCGAGCTCGTAGCTCTGTGCCGCGAGTAAATCGCGATACATCGCAAGCTCGCGGTCCGCTTGCGCAGTCTGCGCAGAGACCTGTGGCGCAGGTTGCTCCGGTTCCGGCGACCGGTTGCAGCCGACCAGCGTTATCAGCGCCAGGACCCCGAGCCCAAACAGCACGCTGCAGTGCGGGTTAATCGAAACAGGACAGGCTTGGCGGCATGGGAACATGGCAACAATCTCTCGCAGCAATGACGGATGGGGCGTTCACAAGACGCGGCAGGCAGGATCAAAGCATGCCACATGCGGCAATGCGACCGGCGTCGGGTTCAGACCACCCGATCACGTCCGCTCATTTGCACGGGTCCCGCCCCATGTTGCGATCGTAGGAGGACACCTGGTCGTCGAAGCCGTGTCCCCGCCGCGCCGTCGAACCGCCGGAATGGATATGGCGACAAGCCTCTTTGCGTAGCAAGGGTCGCCCCGTCACGTTGACGCGTATTCGGTTGCCGCGATGCGCGAACGGCAGGCCGCGTCGCGACTCGCCGTGTCCGTCGGTCGGCACCGAACCCGGACAGCGTTTGTGGCGATAGAAGACCTGGCCGTCCGCGGCCCGACATTCCCAGGACATCGACGGCTTGCGTGCCACCGATCGTCGTGACGGCTTGCCGCCGGCCTGTACAGGTGGATCCAGTGCATATACCGGTGACGGTCCAGCGGGAGGTGGCGGCGCCAGCACGATATCGGTTTGTCGCTGACCGGAAGCGCATGGCGTGGCTTGAAACGCCACGTTGCCATCGGCGCCAACGCACTTGGTTACGGATAAGGCCCGGCCATTGCCGGCCAGTACATGGCCGACCACGATGGCGCCGAGCAACAGGGTCGCTCGCAACGCGGCATCAAAGAGAGGTTTGCTTGCGGTGGCTGGCATGGGTTGCTCCGGTTCTGGAGCTGCCATTGTCGGTATCCAAGGCCGATCACACGATGGTCGGTCGACGTCATTAACTGTAGGAAAATACCGACCCACAGCACGCATCAACAGCAGATCGATTCCGCCGGAGAGCGGCTACACGACCGCCCGCCAACCCGTAACGACCGGGCGCACCGGCAGGCGACAGCGGTTTATCGGAACGGGCTACTGGGAGCGGTTTGCTTCCACATGCTCGGACAATGCGCGAAGACTCCCGAAGATGCGCTGATTGTCGGGGTTGTCCGAGCGCAACTGGAACCCGTAGCGCTTGGAAACCGCCAGCGCCAGTTCCAGCGCATCAATGGAGTCGAGGCCGAGGTCACCGCCGAAGAGTGCCGCCTCGGGTTCGATCTGATCGGCCGTGATCCAGTCGATATTGAGATCGGCGACCAGCAACTTGGCAAGCTCATGTTCGGCGGGGGTTTGCTGGGTAGTGGTCGGGGTATCCATGGTTTACCTGCGCGTGCAAAGGGTTAGCAAATCGGTGACGGAGTGTATCATTGCGTTTTGCACACTTGCCTCCCGCATCCATTCTGCGTGCCTTCATCCACGTGTATCAATCAACGTTTTCCAATTCCACGTTACCGGGCCCGCCCACCCCGACGACGGCGCCGACGATCAGCTACGAACGTGAGTCCGTCGGCCGATTGCTTGCCCAGGCGAATGTACTTGCGGTGATCGGATTCGGATTGCCGGACGCGAACGCCAGCACTGGCGAGGGCGCACCAGATCGCGATCCACGCGTTCTGCGACTTGGCATGCAGCCAGTTGGCGAAGACGGTGACCCACGGTACGAGGTGTGGTGGGCGTCCTCACCGGTCAGCCACGGGCGAAGCGGCGACGTGCGCCATGCGAGTGACGGAAGCTACAGTTTCGTCGCGATCGAGATCGATGAGGCCGCACATGGTGGTCTCGCGGCGGCGACCGGGTATGCCTATTCGAAGCTTCTGGATCATGTCGCAGCCAGCCCCTCGCCGCATGTGCTGCGCCTTTGGAACTATCTCGATGCGATAAACCTTGGCGACGGTGATGACGAACGCTACCGGCATTTCTGCAGCGGCCGCACGCGTGGCATCGGCGAGCATTTCCAGGCGGGTTATCCGGCCGCAACCGCGATCGGACGGCGTGACGGGCGGCGTGTACTGCAGGTGTACGGCCTCACCGGCGTCACGCCAGGTCGCCTGGTGGAGAATCCGCGTCAGGTCAGTGCGTGGTGCTACCCGCGCCAGTACGGACCGGTCGCACCGGCGTTCGCACGCGCAATGCGCGACCCATCCGGTCCGCTGCTGATCTCCGGAACAGCCGCCGTGGTCGGCCACGCTTCATTGCATCCCGGAGACATTGACGCCCAGCTCGAGGAAACCATCCAGAACCTCCACAGCCTGCTGCATTCGGATCGCGACCCGTTGGCCCGCTTAGGTAGCGGTACGCTGCTCAAGGTGTATGTTCGTGATCCGGCGTACGCCGAGCGGGTCGCCGCCACGCTACGTACGCGGCTTCCGGGGCTTGATGACCTGTTGATGCTCTGTGGAGATATCTGCCGTCGCGACCTGCTTGTGGAGATCGATGGCGTGCATGTGTGAGTCCGGCAACGGGCGTCAGCGCGACAATGTATCGACTTTCGTAACTTGCCCGTCGACCAGCCACATGCGTCGAAACAACCGGTTGTCGCCGAAGTCGTAGATCTATTCTTCACGGCGGGGCGGATGCCAGCGTTCGGTGCCGGGAAAAACGGGCGTGTCGCCAGGGAATCGGGATGACTCCGCCGCGATGTCGGCGCGCCGCAATACGCCATCAGCTCCCCGGCGCTCAGACCCGTGTAGTCGCGCGACGGATTGCAATTGTCGCCGAGCGAACGTACGCCGTAGCCCAGCGTATCCTCGCCCACCAGCACGCCATCGTCGAAGGAAAGACGACGTATCAGCGTGCTCGGACCGACATTGTAGTACCAGATATCGTGGCGAATTTCGCGCTGCCGTTCAAGTAGCCCGTAGGCGCCGAGCACGTCAACATCGGCGTAGCTGTCGATCCAGAACGGTTCACCGCACTGGCTGCACACCCGGGAATCTTAGCTATCCGTAACGACCAGCTGATTGCCACAGCGCAGCGCCCATGCCGCCGGGCAGGCGAGTATCAGCATGAGGAAAATCACGAGAAAACGGATCATCGTGAGTGAGCCTTAACGGGTTCGAATCAACCCGGTGCGCCTAGGCGGGAGCGGTCTTTTGCAGTCGCCTGACAAATACAGTCATCTCCTTTGCGGCCTGAATATCGCCCTTGTTGCTGGCCACCATGATCCCCTGTCGCCAGGCATCGCCAGCTCCGTTTGAATCGCCCGCTTGCAGAAGCGCGCTGCCGAGCAGCTTCCACGCCGCCGAATAGCCCGGATCAAATTCGAGCGAGGCACGAAGTTCCTGCACGGCAGCAGTGCGATCGCCCGCACCCAAAAGCGCGTTGGCGAGCGAAAAGCGCAACAGCGCACCATCACGCGACCCACCAAGTTGGCTGCGCATGCGGGTGATCATCCGGTTTTCGCCTGCTTCGGACATCAACGTTCCAGCGTTTGGATGTGGCCACGGCATCGGCACCGCGAAGCATCGTTCCGGTACAGACACCGAAAGAAAAGCGCCGCTTTCAAGAGCGGCGTAAAAAGGAGTGTTCGGATGTTGTCCACCCATTGAGACTTCCATTCGCGCACAAAGTTCGCGCCGTAGCCCGGACTATTCATGAATCACACATGACATCGCGCGTATTCACGAATAGTCCGGGCTACTCCTCGCGTTCCACGGAGCGCGGATCAATGCCGAGATCCTTGAGCTTGCGATAAAGATGCGTGCGCTCCATGCCGACCGCCTTGGCGAGCTTGCCGACGCTGCCACCCGCTTCGCCCAACTGGTGCGTGAGATAACTGCGCTCGAACTGCTCACGCGCCTCGCGCAGCGGCAGCGAATAGTCGATGGCGTGCTGGCCATTCGGTTGCGGCTGCGGCGCCGGTGACGCGCCAAGCGCCTGCTGCACCTCATCGAGTTCTACGTCGGCCGCGGTTCCCATGATCAGCAGTCGCTGGACCAGGTTGCGCAGCTCGCGCAGGTTTCCCGGCCACGGGTAATTGCGCAGCCGGTTCTGCACCGCAACCGGGAAATTACGATAGGGCAGATTGTCGCGGTTGGCGAAGAAATCCCCGTAATACCGCAGCAGTTCCGGCACGTCCTCGGCACGTTCGCGCAGCGCTGGCGCATGCAACGAAACCACGTTGAGCTGGTAGTAGAGTTCCTCGCGGAAGTCCCCTTGCCGCGCCAATGTCGCCAGATCGTGCGCGCTCGCGGCGATCACGCGCAGGTCCACCGGGATCGGATCGTGCCCGCCACAGCGCAGCAAGAGTCGCCGCTCCAGCACACTGGAAAGGCGCAGCTGCAGTTCCGGATCAAGATCGGCAACCTCATCCAGGAACAGTGTCCCGCCGCTGGCCTGCTCGATCAGTCCGTAATGGACTTCACCGGATCCCTCGGTACCGAACAGGGTCTGTGCCGCGTGGGCATGCGCTATGGAACCCGGCGCAACCGTAACGAAGGACCCGTTGCGGCGCGCACTTTTCTCGTGCAGCCAGCGCGCCAGCGTTTCCTTGCCAGTACCCGGTTCACCTTGCACCAGCACACCGGTATCGTGACCGGCAAGCCGTTCCATCTGGGTGCGCAGATTGTGCATCGCTGTACTGGCGCCGATCGGCTCGGTCGGTGGCAACTGGCGGCGCAACCCTTCGTTCTCGCGGCGCAGCCGACCCGCTTCCAGCGCATGGCTGACAACCAGCAGCAATTTGGCTAGCGATATCGGCTTTTCGATGAAGTCCCACGCGCCAAGCCGGGTCGCCTCGACCGCGGTTTCGACGGTACCGTGTCCGCTCATCATGATGACCGGACACGGAAGTCCACCGCGCTCGTTCCATTCACGCAGCAGGCTGATGCCATCCTGGTCCGGCATCCAGATATCCAGAAGCACCACATCCGGCCGCTGCTGGCGGCGCGCCTCGCGTGCGGCAGCCGCAGATTGGGCGACGCTGACGATGTAGCCCTCGTCCTCCAGCACTTCCTTGACGATCTGGCGGATGTCTGGCTCGTCATCCACGACCAGCACATGCGTTCGCGTCACTCGGCGCTCCTGTTGCGCAAAAACGACAGCATAGTCGGAAACCTGGCAAATGCGCCAAATTCATGCATGTGTCGGATCATTCGTGTGGCGTCGCAAACCGTTGCAGTTGCCGACTGATCTGCCACCGGCGCCACAGGTTGAGCGGCTTGCGGCCAAGGGAGCCCAGCCGGCCCGCTGCAAGATCCGATGTCGCCGCCAGCACGGATGGATGGAATCGGCATAGGCGCGTATCGCCTCGCGATACGTATCCGACGGCGAAAGCGCGCTGACAAGTGCGCTTTCGAGTTCAGCCGGCGAATGGATGTCGAGCATGTGCGGTCTGGGCGCACGGTTGCGGAACGTCACGACGGGTTTGCGCTGCACGACAAATTCCGAAACCACCGATGAGGTGTCGCAGACCAGCACGTCCGCAGCGCGCATCGCATCGATGAGGTCCACGCTCTCGATGAAGCGCGCATTGGCTCCTTCCAGTGCGCGATAGCTAGCGGCCAATGCGGGCGCCGTCTTCGGATGGACGGTCAACAGCCAGTAGCGCTCACCGGTGACAACCTGACGGGCGATTTCTTCGCGCAGCAATGGCGCCGAGCTCAGCGATTCGGTGAACGTCGAGGCGTACATCACCACCGCGCGACCGTCTGCCGGCCGCAAGGTCGCCGAATACTGCGCATCCGCTGAAAACAGCGGATCGAGCTTCGGCCAACCGGTTTCGACGACGGCGAAATGGCCGTACTCGCGTGCGAGCTCCCGAAACGGCGCGGTCGTCGCCGGCCCCTGCGTGCAGTAAAGATCGAACAGCCCGCGGATACGGAAATGGCCGCGCACGTCGCTGCGCTTCTCGACATTGAAGCCGTGGAACACCTGTACCTTGGCGCCCGGCAGGTCTGGCGGAGCCCAGTTGCAGGCCGCGAATGTCGCAAACGGGGTCCACTCGCGCGCCTTATTGATGTCTGCCATACGACGCTCGTCGGCGTGCAGCCGCGCCGCAATCGCGTGCGGCGCGAACCACGCGGCTTCATCACCGGCTGCGCGAATCGCAGCCTGCAGCGGCCGCAGGATCGGCAATGCATAGAGCTCCGTCGCAAACAGCAGATAGCGGTGCATCGTCACACGCTCATCATTGGATTGATGGTCGAGAGCATGTCATCACGCACCCGGCAACTGCGCCGCCCCGTGTTTCGGCAGTGATTCGCGCGGCAGACGCAGGATGAATACCGCACCACCGCTCGCCCGGCTCTCGGCGCGCACGTTGCCGCCGTGTTCTTCGGCAATCTTTTTGACGACGGCGAGCCCTAGCCCGGTGCCGTGATCCTTGCTGGTCGTGTACGGTTCGAACCAGCGGTCGTTGAAATCGTCCGGCAGGCCCGGTCCGTTGTCGCCGACCGCCAGCTCGATCCAGTCGCCGTCGCCATCGCTGACGATGCGTGTCTCCACATCGATCTGCGGTTTGCGGCTCGCGCCAACCGCCTCAAGCGCGTTCTTGAACAGATTGTGCACCGCCTGCCTCAGGCGACCGGCATCGGCGCGCACCAGCGGCTCGCCAGGCTCCAGCCGGCGCGTCAGCGTGATGCGTTGGTCGTTTTCATACAGGTCGAGCACCTCGACAAGCAGCGCATTGAGCGCGATCGGTCGCGCCGTGAGCTGCGGCGGTCGCGCGTAGTCGCCGAACGCATTGACCATGGTCTTGAGCGCTTCAACCTGCGACACGATCGTGCGCGTCGCGCGGTCCAGCAGTTCGCTGTCCTCGGTTGGCAGTCGACCCAGAAAGCGTCGGCGCAGGCGTTCGGCTGCGAGTTGGATCGGCGTCAATGGATTGCGCACCTCGTGGGCGAGGCGGCGCGCTACCTCGCCCCATGCGGCATCGCGCTGCGCGCGGTTGAGCACGGTAAGGTCATCGAATACTGCGACTGATCCGGTTTCGCCGGGCAACGCCGCGCCTCGCAGCATGAGCATACGCCGACCCTCGGCAGTTTCGATCACGACTTCCTCGCGCCACTCGCGCAGGCCCTCACGCAAATGCCGCGCGAGCGGCTCGGTCAGCGCGGCAAGTTCGGGATGCCGACGCTGCAGATCTGCAGGTGTTGCACCCAGATGCCGCGACAGTGGCACGCCGAGGATGTTTTCGCCCGCGCGGTTGGCAACACGCAGGCAGCCATTGTGATCAAAGCCGAGCACGCCGGCGGACAGGCGCTCCAGCACCGCGCCCAGCCATGCGCGCTGTTGTTCCACCTGCTGGGCGCCGCGCGCCGCGCGCGCGCTGGCCAGTTCGAGTTCGCGCGTCATCTGGCCAAAGGACGAAACCAGAAACCCGAGCTCGTCGTTGCTGGCCACCGGCAGCGGCGTATCGTAGCGTCCCGCGCCGACCGCCCGCGTGGCGGCCACCAGGCGCCCGACCGGCGCGACCAGCCGTCGCGCGAGACCAAACGCGGCAAGCACCGCGATCAGCACCGAAACCAGCAGCACGAACGACAGGATCAAGGCGAAGGTGAGTTTCAGCGAGCCTCGCAGGAACTTCAGGCGCTGGAAGTCGAAGTTCGCATTTTCGATACCGCGCGTCAGTGGCTGCAGCCGTGGCGGCAGCGAAAACAGTCCCTGCAGCAGGCGTGCGTCACCGCGCGCATCGCGCGCCAACGGCAACACGATGCGCAACGCGAGCTCATCACCCAGCGGTTCGGCCGCAGCGTAACGACCGCTGCCCTGCACGCGCATCAGCGTTTCGGCGTCCGGAATCGGCGGTTGCAGATAGCGCGGGTCGGAACTGGCACTGGCCAGCACGCGCCCGCTTTCGCCGAACACCGTCAACTGGATCGCTCCGGAGGCATCGATGCTGTCGTCGAGCTCGGCCTGCATGGCATCCTCTTTGCGCGCTGTGAGGCGCTGTGCAAGCGAATCCATCTCCTGATCCGCGTCCTGCAGACGCTGGTCGATCATGATGCGGCCGACTTCCAGAGCATCGTCGAGAGCCTTCTCGAGCTTCACGTTGAACCAGGTGTCGACCGTCGCATTGAGAAATCGCAACGAGAATCCGTACACCACGACCACCGGGGGCACCGCCAGCAGCACCAGCATGAACAGCAGGCGTCGCGTGAGCTGGGCACCGGGCGCGCCGCGCGCCAGTTCGCGACGCAGCCGCACGAGGCGCGCGACGATCGCGAGCGCGATCAGCATCAAGGCGACGACGGCGGTCGCGAGTATCCATGGGTACCAGGGCAACAGGCGGCTGCCGCCCGCGGCTGCGTCATCGGCGAGCTGGAGCGAGACGCCGAGCAACGCCAGCACCGCAACTGCGGGCAGCACGCGGCGCAACAGGATCGCCACCCAGCGCCGGGTAGGCTTGCGCGCGCTCATCCGATCCACCGCCAGGTATTGGCCGACAGCCACCACGCCGGCTCCAGCGTCGCCGGTACGCGCAACGCGCCGGGTAGTGCGGTGCGATCGATACCCACGTCAACGGCAAAATTGCTGCCGGATGGCAACTCGGCAAAATTACCTGGCAGCGATACACGCAAGCCGGACAACGCATCGATCATCGCCGCAGGTGCGGTGAAAGTGCGCACATCCCGATCGTCGAGCTGGCGCAACTGGTAGCGGCGCGACAACGGAAAGTAGCGAAGCTCGATCGATTGCGACGCACGTGCATGCGCCGTGCTATCTGGCGCGCGGCCTTCAGCCTGCACGCGTAGCGTGATCGGAATGCCATGATCGAGCGCATCGCGCATCGGTCCACTGAGGCGACAATCAAGATCGAGCAACAACACGCTGCCATCGGCAGCCGGCATGATCCGCGCACTGCGCACCGCGAGATAGCCGGGTGTCTGCTCGATCAACAGTCCGCAACCGGACAACGCGCAGACGACCCCCAGCAGCCAGATCCGGACGACTCTTTGTCCGCATCGCAAGGTGTTTTCAGCGCGTCCTTTCCAGCACCGCATAATAGAACCCGTCCATACCCGCTTCGCCGGGTAGACGCTGGCGCCCCGGACCCGCCACATGACCATACGATTCGGGCAACTCGCACACCGACGCATCATCCGTTGTCCCCAGCCAGCTCCCGAGCGCGCCTTCGTTCTCGGCGCGGAACACCGAGCACGTCGCGTAGACCAGCCGCCCACCCGGCGCCAGCAATGGCCACAACGCACCAAGCAGTTGCGTTTGCGTCGCGACCAGCTTCGGCAGATCGCTGGCGCGTCGATGCAAGCGGATATCCGGCTGGCGCCGCAGGATGCCACTCGCCGAACAAGGCGCGTCGAGCAGGATACGATCAAACGCGCGGCCGTCCCACCATTTTTGCGGTTGCGAAGCATCCGCAGCACGCACATCAGCCTTAAGTCCAAGGCGGTCGAGGTTCGCATGCACGCGCGCCAGGCGGCTGGCGTCTTGATCGATCGCCAGCAGATCGACATCGGCACGTTCCAGGATATGTGCGGCCTTGCCGCCCGGCGCGGCGCACGCATCGAGGACCCACTGCCCGGAGGACAGATCAAGCAGATCCGCGATCTGCTGGGCAGCGCCATCCTGTACCGAGAACAGCCCTTCGTCGAAACCCGGGAAGTGTGTCACATCGCCGCCCTTGAGCAGCAGCGCATCGGCAAGCGTTGCGTGCGGTTCCGCGACAATGTCGGCTTCGGCAAAACGCGCAAGCAGGGATTGCGCATCGCTGCGGCGGCGGTTGACGCGCAGGGTCAGCGGGGCAGGCTCATTGTTCGCAACCAGAATCGCTTCGGCGTTATCCGGCCAGTCCCGTTGCAGCGTATCGATCATCCAGCGCGGCTGCGCGTGTCGTGTTACCGGATCGGCATCGAGGCCGGTCGCCAGCACGTGGCGCTCGCGCAGCCAGCGGCGCAGAACCGCGTTGACGAGGCCCGCCAGTCGCGCATGCCCGAGCGTGCGCGCCGCATCGACGCACGCACCCACAACCGCATACTCGGGCAGGCCCAGCACATCGATCTGGGCGATGCCGACACACAACAGCGCGTGGACATCGCGCGCCTTGTCGGGCAGCGCCTTGCCGAGCAGGATCTTAAGCGCGGCATCGTGACGCAGCCACCAGCGCGTGGCCGCAAACAACGTCGCCGACAGCAGTGCGCGATCACGCGAATCAGCGATTTCGTTGGCGCTTTCACCGGACACGACGCGCAGCGAGGCACCGTCGAAAACGATGCGCGCCAGCGCACGCGCTGCACTGGCACGCACTCGTGCGCCAGCGGGTGAAGGCGTGGAACGCGATGAGGGCCGGTTCACGAGGTGCGGTCGCGACGTGCGTTCAACCAGTCGCGCGCACTGACGCGCCGGCCGCCGGCGCGCTGCAGCTCGAGGATGCGCAATACACCGTCGCCGGTCGCAACATCGAGAAACTCACGACTGTCGCCCACTACGCAGCCGGGCGGATGATTCGTGGATGACGCTTCGTCGAAAGCTGCATCGATCGCCTGCGCGGCGTGGATGCGAACGAGTTCACCGTCAATTAACGCTTCAGCCACCGGCCAGGGAGTGAAAGCGCGGACCTTGCGTGCGAGCATCGCTGCAGACTCGCGCCAGTCGAGGCGTGCTTCGGATTTCTCCAGCTTATGCGCGTACGTGATTCCAGTTTCCGATTGCGGCGTCTCGATGAGTGATTCACCGCGTGCCAAGCGCTTCAGCCCGTCGCCAAGCATCTCCGCACCAAGCACCGCGAGCCGGTCATGCAGAGTTGCGGCAGTGCCGTCCGGACCGATCGCTGCGCGGCGCTCCAGCAACACCGGGCCGGTATCCAGGCCCGCCTGCATGCGCATCAGCGCGACGCCGGTTTCGCTGTCGCCGGCGAGCAATGCGCGATGGATCGGCGCCGCGCCGCGCCAGCGCGGCAGCAACGAGGCGTGCACGTTCCAGCAGCCGTGGGCCGGGATGCGGAGCGCGGCTTTCGGCAAGATCAAGCCATAGGCAACCACGACCATGAGGTCCGGCGCATCACTTTCCAGTTGCGCAAGCGTTTCCCGGTCCTTCAGCGTTTGCGGCTGCCGAACCGGGATACCGGCATCGAGCGCAGCCTGCTTGACCGGACTCGGCGTCAGGCGCCGGCCGCGCCCGGCGGGTCGGTCCGGCTGGGTGTACACGGCCAACACCTCGGCGTGTTCACGGCACGCGGCAAGACACGGCAAAGCGAACTCGGGAGTGCCGGCGAAAATGACGCGCAGGCGGTGCTCGGTTCGCGCAATCACGCGCAATCAGGCGCTGGCCGTCGCCGGCTCGGCGTGTCGGCGCTGTTTCTCCAACTTGCGACGAACCATCTGGCGCTTGAGTGGCGAGAGGTAATCGACGAAGAGCTTGCCGATCAGATGATCCATTTCATGCAGGATGCAGACCGCGAGCAGACCATCTGCTTCGAACGTCATCGACGTGCCATCCACATCCTGCGCCTCCACGCGAATACGTTCGGCACGCTCCACATCGGCAAAAATGCCGGGTATCGAGAGGCAGCCTTCCTGATAGACCTGGCTGCCTTCGCGTTCGAGGATCTTCGGATTGACCAACGTCATCGGCTGATCGTTGTCTTCCGAGACATCAAGTACCAGCAACTGGCGATGGACGTTTACCTGGGTCGCCGCTAGCCCGATGCCGGGCGCGGCGTACATCATCTTCAGCATATCGGTCGACAGCTGGGCCAGTTCCGCATCGAATAACGTGACGGGCTCGGCTATCGTACGTAGGCGCGCATCGGGATATTCCAGGATTTCGAGCAGATTCGTTTCGTGACTCATGGACGCTTCCCGCGCTTTCGTGGCGCGATCTTGGATCGGATAGTGCCTAGATGCGGGCAAAATGCCGCAGTCCAAGCGCAATGCGCCATTCTACGCGTCAGGGCAATGCCGGGGCCACCGCGACGGGACGGCACATTCCTCCCGGCAGCATGCAGCGCGGGCTCGGAAAGCATCAAAGCAGGCGCGGGCCCGACAAAGCGAGCCCGCGTCGAAGGTATCAGCCGTGATTTTCCAGCCGCAGCGGGCCATTGGAGCCCAGTGGCAGATCAAGATCCTCCACCGTGCCGATCAGCAGCACGTGCCGTGTTCCCGTCTCGTCCATATAGGTGCCAAGCAGCGCATCGCCCGAATCCAGACGGCTCCAGGTGCTGCCCTGCTCGCTGCCATCAACACGTGTAACCATGCGCAACCACACCTGTTCGCCGATGCGCACGGCATCCACGCGCAATGCGCCATCCGGTGTCGCGGCAATCACCGTCGGCTTGTGCGGAACACGGGCCGGATCGAGGTCCAGCTCAATGCTCGCGGTGCCGTCCAACGTGCCGAGCGACATGCTCGGTGGCACGTTCGCCGGCCACTGTGCGCCATCACCGCCCAGCTCGAAGCTGTCACGGAAAATCACGATCGTGGTCGAGTCGGACGCCGTGAAGGTACCGCCGGAACCCGTCACCTCGACAGTATTGACCACCGTATCGCTACCCAGATTGTCGACCAGCGCCGTCAGCAGGTAGACGACGCCGCTACCGGTCGGCAGATCAATCGTGTCTACGATGTCGCCGCTGCCGGTCGCGGTGCAGGTCGCCCCATTGACCGGGATGCACTGCCATTGCGCGCTCGCGCCGTCGAGTTCCGGTGGCAGCACGTCGCTGACGCCAACTGCCGCTTCGTTCGAGCTGGTGCTGTTGCTGACCGAGATGGTGTAGGTCAGGTGTAGGTCAATACGTGCAGCGTCTGCGCGTAATCACGTGAATCGCTGATAGACACATTCAAGCCGCCGCCGGACGGATCGCCAAGCGCCGTGAAGTCGACCGATCCGCTGACACCGGCGGCAGTCGCCGTCACCGTGTTGGTGCCGGCTTCCGCATCGAGGGTCCAACCACCCAGCGTTGCGATGCCATTGCTGTCAGTGGTCTGCATCGCGCCGCTGAGGCTGCCCGAATCGACATCAGCGGCGAACGTCACCAGCACACCCTGGACCGGATTGCTGCCGGCATCGGTAACGATGACCGATGGCAACGGTCCTGCCAACGCCTGACCGGCAGTGCCGGTGAACGAAACCGCCCCGTTCGCGGCAATCGTATCAGCGTCACCCGCAACAATTCGCAGGATCCCGTTCGCCGAACCGGTGTAGTTCGGATCGGTGACGGTCGTGGCTACCGCGTAGCTGCCGACATCGG
>CAJDWV010000034.1_pt1 | contig 15309 bp, 10 predicted proteins | sample 7391731 | NCBI WGS metagenome assembly CAJDWV01 (sample SAMEA7055746, study PRJEB34461) | soil metagenome | biome: terrestrial ecosystem; feature: Peninsula; material: soil | place: Antarctica | collected 2016
CATGTATAGGATTGAGATCCGATCTGGCGTGAATCCGGATGTTACCGTGCTGAGGTCGTCCGGCGCGCCTGATCGAGCTCGGCAGCCACCTCGGCGGTATGCTCACCCAGACGCGGCGAACGCCTGCTCAAGAGGAGTATCGCATCCGAGAATCGGATTGGGGTGCGCACGCCCGGCAACCTTGCCGCGTGCGGGCTGTCCGTTTCGAGATCCAGTCGCAACTGCCGATGCACTACCTGCGGGTCGTCGAACACTTCTGCAATCGTGTTGATCGGTCCGGCGGGTATGCCGTTGTGTTCAAGTTGGCCAAGAAAATCGTCGCGAAATTGATCCACGAGTGCGGCACGGATGATTGCCACCAGCTCATCGCGATGCTGCACGCGCGCCGCATTGTTTGCGAAGCGCGGATCGGATGCCAGCGATGGCTGGTCGAGCAGCGCGCATAGCTTGCCGAACTGCAGGTCATTGCCGACCGCCAACATGATGTGGCCGTCACGCACCGCGAACACCTGATAGGGAACGATGTTCGGATGCGCGTTACCCAGCCGAGCAGGAGTCTCGCCGGATACCAGATAGTTGAGATTCTGGTTGGCCAGCATCGCGACTGCCGTGTCGAGCAGCGAGATATCCACGTGCTGGCCATGACCCGTACGTTCGCGCTGGGCGAGTGCGGCCTGGATCGCGATCACGCCGTAGAGTCCTGCGAACAGATCGACAATTGCCACGCCGACCTTCTGTGGCTCGCCATCCGCCGCGCCGGTGATGCTCATGAGGCCACTCATCGCCTGGATCATCGCATCGTATCCCGCGCGTTTCGCATACGGTCCGTCCTGGCCAAAGCCGGTGATCGAACAGTACACCAGGCGTGGATTGAGCGCTGCGAGCGATGCGTAGTCCAGCCCATACTTGGCGAGGCCGCCGACCTTGAAGTTCTCGATCAGTACATCGGCATCGGTCGCGAGGCGGCGCACCAGTTCCACGCCTTCGTCACTGCGCAGATCGGCAATCACCGAGCGCTTGCCGCGATTGCAGCAATGAAAATACGCAGCATCGCCGTCGTTGCCATCCGCATCCTGCACGAACGGCGGTCCCCATCGTCGGGTTTCATCGCCTTGCGGTGACTCGATCTTGATCACTTCCGCACCGAGGTCGGCGAGCGTCTGACCGATCCACGGGCCAGCCAGAATACGTGCCAACTCAACAACCTTGAGCCCGGCCAATGGCGTTTGTGCGTGTTGCATGACGGATCCGTCGCGGAGAGGGCTCGCCATCGTAACCATCGAGACGACATTTCGCGCGCGCAGATCCTGTTCGTCGTACTCGCCGGTCTCACCACCATCGCCATGGCGGGTGCCGGACTCGTTATTTTCATGGGCAAGCGCGCGGGCTGCCTTCGCCGGCTGATCACGGTGTTTCTGTTGACTTTGGCCGGTACGTCGGGGTTCTTCTGGAGTGCGAGTCAATCGGTCGTCATGATCGTCAACCTAGGTACCGCGATCACCTGGTCATTCGTCGTTCCGTATCTGCTCGGCATCATCTTACCGCTCGATCCAATTGGACGCTTTGCCACACTCGGCGGGTTCGTCTCCAAATCCGGCCTCGCCTCAGGCCCGCTAATCGCAACGCTGCTGTTGCGTGCGGAAAGTTTTGATTTGCTGATCTGGTGCACGCTGGCCGCGCTAGCGCTGTCATCGCTGGCAGCCTTCGCCGTTGCGCGCGAGGTCGATCGACTGGAGCCATCAACATGACTGACCTTGTACTCATCTCGGGCCTCGACGATCACGATCTGCTGCGCATGCAGTGCCTCATCAACGGCCAATGGGTCGACGCGCCCGACAAGTCGACCTGTGGGGTAACAAACCCCGCCAGTGGAGAGCAACTCGGCACCGTTCCGGATCTTGGTTCTGTCGAAACCACACGTGCGATCGATGCCGCGCAAGCCGCTCTTCCTGCCTGGGCGAAGAAGACCGCGAAGGAGCGCGCACAGATACTTCGCCGCCTGTACGAACTGATGCTCGAACATCAGGATGATCTCGCGCGTATTCTGACCGCCGAACAGGGCAAGCCACTGGCCGAGGCCAAGGGTGAGATCGCCTATTCGGCGAGCTTCCTCGAATGGTTCGGCGAGGAAGCCAAGCGCATGTACGGCGACATCATTCCGGGCCATGCCGCCGACAAACGCATCATGGTGTTGCGCCAGCCGATCGGCGTTGTCGCGATGATCACGCCGTGGAACTTCCCCTCGGCGATGCTCGCCCGAAAAGTGGGTCCGGCACTTGCAGCCGGTTGCACCGTAGTCTGCAAGCCCGCCCTGCAGACCCCGTACTCTGCACTTGCCTTCGGCGTGATCGGTGAGCGCGCGGGCCTGCCGCCTGGCGTGCTCAATATCGTCACCGGCCGCTCCTCGTCCGATATCGGCAAGGCGATGACTTCGCATCATGACGTGCGCAAGCTCAGCTTCACCGGTTCGACCGCGGTCGGCAAGAAGCTGATGGCGCAATGCGCCGAGGGCATGAAGCGCGTTTCACTCGAGCTTGGCGGCAATGCGCCGTTCATCGTGTTTGACGATGCCGATCTGGATGCCGCAGTCGCCGGCGCCATTGCGAGCAAGTATCGCAATACCGGACAGACGTGCGTCTGCGCGAACCGCTTGTTCGTGCAGACGGGAATCTACGAGGCGTTCGCGCAGAAGCTTGCGAGCGCCGTGGCGAAGCTGCGCATCGGCGATGGACTCAAGGGCGCAACCGAGCAGGGCCCGCTGATTGATGACAAGGCGCTTGCCAAGGTTGAGGAACATGTCGCCGATGCGCTGGCGAAAGGCGCGCGCGTAATCAGTGGTGGCAAGCGTCACGCGTTGGGCGGCACGTTCTACGAGCCGACGCTGCTCGCCGATGTCGACGCGAGCATGCTCGTTGCGAGCGAGGAGACCTTTGGGCCGGTTGCACCGTTGTTCCGCTTCGAGTCGGAAGACGAAGTCATTTCCATGGCGAATGACACCGAGTTCGGTCTGGCCGGCTATTTCTACACGCGTGATCTGGCGCGCAGCTGGCGTGTCGCCGAAGCGCTAGAGTGCGGCATCATCGGTATCAATACCGGCATCATCTCCACGGAAGTCGCGCCGTTTGGCGGCATCAAGCAATCGGGCGTTGGCCGCGAAGGTTCGAAGTACGGGCTGGACGACTACACTGAGTTGAAATACGTCTGTATCGGTGAGATTTGAAAGGGTATCGACCAGCTCGACATGGGTCCCCTTCATGGCCGGACTCGACAGCATCCTCGTCGTCATGTTCCCGAATGGTGCAGTCTGGTAGAGCGTAGCCGACGATGGCGAACTGCGGTCGATCGACATCGCCAAATCGACGGTCGAGCTCGCGAAGCTGGGGGCTATTGCGAGAGGAAAGAGCCATGAGGATGAAGCCGCGACACTCGGGAAGTGTCTGCTGTGCGCCATCGTCATCCTGCTTGCGACAGACGCGCCCTTGATGGAATATGAGAGTGTTTCGCGAGACAGGTGCGAGCACGCCTTCTATCAGGTGAACGCAACATGGCGACAACCACACTGTTGGGAGTGCTGCAGGCCAGGTCGGGAGCGTTCACCTGTATGTTCATGCAGCGCTTCTGGACGCTGCGTCCGGGTCGATAGCGCGCCCGGTGGATCCGCATGTCCTGTCAACGATCGTCCTTGCCGGCCACTGGCTGATCGTTGTCGGCCTGACCATCCGCGTCATCACGCGGCGTTCGCCGGTTGGCGTTTCCATTGCCTGGATCGCGGTGATGTTCAGCGTACCGCTGGTCGGCGCTGTGCTGTACTTGTTGTTTGGTGAAAAACGGCTGGGCAGACGGCGCGTCGGACGCACCGCCGTCAATTCCCGCGCCATGAAGGCGTGGCAGGCGGATCTGCCACAGGTTGATCTGCGCCAGGCGGGCAATGAACGCAGTCGGGCCGATAGTCGATCGCTCGTTCACCTCGCGCAGGCTGTGCTGGGCTTTCCGCTGCAGGGTGGCAATCGCATCGCACTGCTGGATGATTATGACGCCATTGTCGACGCCATGCTTGCGGACATCGATACCGCACGCGAGAGTTGCAATCTGTCGTTCTATATCTGGGATGCCAGGGGGCGTACTGCGGAGGTGGTGGAGGAGTTGATCCGCGCTGCACAGCGAGGCGTGGCCTGTCGCGCGCTCGGCGATGCGCTGGGCAGTCGGACATTTCTGGATGGGGAGTCTGCGAGTCGTCTGCGCGATGCGGGTGTCCAGTTGCTGGCGGCGTTGCCCACTGGACCCTTGCCTTTGTTGTTTGCGCGTGCCGATTTGCGCAATCACCGCAAGATCCTGGTCATCGACAATCGGGTCGCTTATGCCGGCAGCCAGAATCTCGTCGATCCGCAATTCTTCAAGCAGGAAGCATTGAGCGGCCAGTGGATCGATGCGATGGTCCGCATGGTCGGCCCGGTTGCGGTGTCACTGAACGGTGTGTTCGAACTGGACTGGTCGGTGGAAACCCGCAAGGCCATCCGGCTGCCCGACGCAGCCGACGCGACCACCGTTGCGCCGGGTGGCTGCGCCATACAGATTGCGCCTTCCGGCCCTGGTCTGCAGCCAGAGGCGATCCATCAGCTGATGCTGACCGCGATCTTTGAGGCGCAACGAGAAATCGTCATCACCACCCCGTACTTCGTTCCGGACGAGTCAATCGTCATTGCATTGACTTCCGCTGCTCGGCGCGGCGTTGCCGTGACGCTGATCGTGCCGGCACGCAATGACTCCCTGCTGGTGCGTTATGCGAGCGTCGCGTCCTTCGACGATCTGCTGACCGCCGGCGTGAGCGTGGCGTTGTTCAGAGGCGGCCTGCTGCACACCAAGAGTCTGACCATTGACCGTCGGACCAGCATTTTCGGTTCTGTCAACCTCGACATGCGCAGCATGTATCTGAATTTCGAGATCTCGCTGTTTGTTCACGACGTGGACTTCACGGCGCGCCTGCTCGTCCTGCAGCATGGGTACCTGCGCGATTCGGAACCAGTGTGCTTGCAGGAATGGCGCCGTCGCCCGCGCTGGCGCAAGTTCACCGAAGACACATTCCGGTTGCTGGGGCCCCTGCTTTAGGCGCGCTGCAGCGCATGATTGATTGGCGCAGACACCATCGACGTGGTTGCTCAGACAGGAGCGAAGACCGAATCCAGGTACACAATGTCTTCCTGTGACAATGCGTGACGATGACCGCCGACCTTGCCTTCGCGTACCTTGGGAAAGCCGTTCTTTGGCGCAAGCCAGGGTTCCGGGAAGCTGTTGGATTGCTCGACGGCTTTCATCTTGTCGAAGGTTGCACTGTCTGCGGCGGCGACTACCGCTGGACGGGTTGCGTCAAGTTCGTAGTACGCCAGTATGCGTTCCAGGGTGGCCACTGAATCGGCGTGGCAGGCCTCGTAGGAAACGGCGAGGAATCCGAGTTCACGAACGATCTCGGCCCACATCAAGCGGAAGCGGTGCAGGTTGTGTGCACCAAAGTAATCATCGCGGATAAACTCGCTGATGCTTCCCTCGTAGTTGAAGAAGGTCCGGAAGCGCCCGGTAACCTGCCAGTACAGGCTGACCATCACATCACGTGGATCGCGCTCGAGGTAAACCACGCGATCGATCGTGCGGTAGTGGACGAGGCGTGAGGGAAGGTCGAAATTGTGCGGCGGTTTTGCACCGTCGTTGAATTCGAACTGGTCATGGTGGAACTGGACGGCTGTGTCCAGGCCAAGTTGGCCCAGCATGTAGCGGATCCACGTGCGACCGGATTTTGGAAACGACACGAACTGGCGAATCATGGCGCTCTGCTCATTGCGGATTGCGTGCATACATCATCAGGTCACCGAGGTTTTCCGACCGCGATGAGTCATCGCCGGACGAGATGCGGGAAAAACCGGCTTCCTCGATGATCGCCGCGATGCCATCGTCACGTGCGAGGGCCGCAGGGGTCCGCACCGCGAGAAAATGTCCCGCAAGTCCGATTGCGTGGCGAAGCAACCGCATGCGCACAGCGGGGTCGATATGGTGATGGATGCCGAGGTACAGCACGATGTCATAGCCCTCGCGCAGGATATCGTCGTTGTCGGCAAGGAAGGCCGGCATGTCCGACAGGTTCGCTTCGCGGAAGATGGCATTGCCGATGGGTGCGCAGATGGCATTGGCCAGGCGCACACGTGCGGGATCGCGTTCGAACCCATGCAGCAGCGATGCGCCATGACGCAGGAACTCGCGTGCAACGACGCCTTCGGCGCTGCCAAAGTCGATGACGCTCATGCCCTGCGCACGCTCAATCAGTGGCGACAGGCCGGCCAGGCGGTCCTCGGGTGACCATTTTCCATGCAGGCCGAACTCGGGCATGTGCAGGTAATGCAATGAATTGTCGCCGGCCAGAAGTTGCAGCATGCGCTGTGCGTAGTCATGCCAGTCATAGGCCGATACCGCATCCCTGCCGCTTTCGGCAAGCTGCCGGCACAGCGATGCATCCGTGCGCAGGCGTTCGATGGCGATGGCGATGTGCTCGGCGAGCGGTTCATCGAGAACCAGCGCCGTTTCCCCATGGCGTGCGAAAGCGTGCGTGCCATGTTGCGTGCAGATCACGGGTGTTCCGCTGGCCATGGCTTCGGCCGCGAGGTTGGCCCAGCCCGCATGGGGTTCGCTCATCACCACGCAATCAACGTCATGGTAGAACGCACGCAAGCCGTGTTCGTCAAGGATCCCGGTCAATTGGAGGCGGCCGGATTCGACCAAATCCCGGCAGGCAGTGGCGGTATCGAAGGGATCGGGTCCGTATAGCCGCAATTTCACATCTGCGGACAAGCGTTCGAGTGCTTCAATGATGGGGCGGGGATTCTTCGATAACTGGCCGCCGACGATCCATTGGCCTTCGTGCAAGGGGTGCGTACGGTAGGCCGGCGGCCTGAATGCGATGGTATCCACTGCACCAGGCAGTACGTGGAAGCGCTTCGCCTGGAATTCCGTAAACGATCCCACCGGCCAATCGAGGTTGTTGAACACGACCACGTCGGGTTTGAACGATGCGTTGACACGCAGGAAGCGGTCGCGGAGCGTCCTGTCATTGAGAATATGCTGGACGCGAAGGCCGTAGTTCGGCTTCACGAATTCCGCCATTCTTTGGATGGTTGTTTCGGGGAAACCGGCACCGGGCACCATCACCGCATCCCAGATGCCGTCGGCCGCCTCGGCGGGCGAGAGTATCGGTAGCGAGGTTTGCCATTCCTGCGCGGGTTGCTCGGAAAGGCAGACGAACGCGAGCTCGTGGCCCCAGCGTGTCAGTACGTTTCCCAGACGCTGGAATCGCAGCAAACCACCGCTCAGGACGATGTCATGGCACAGGACGAGCAGCCGGTGCGGTCGCGCCGCCTGCATCCGCACGTCCTGCTGGAGTTTTTGCAGCACGGCGATTTTCCCCACCGTTTCAACCAGTCGATAATGTCCCGTCGCGATGATTTCCGCGATGAGTCGGGAGGGTCCGCAGTCGGGGTCGATGGAGTCATCGAATGCGACCACGCCACCCAACAAAATGTGCCGATCCCAGCATGCGAAGTCGCGTTTTACGCCAGCATATCGATGGTCACCATCGATGAATGCGAGGCCGACAGGCCGGTTCCATGTCGGCGCAACATCTTCGCTGGAAAGGTTGACAAGGGCCACCTCGCGGAACGCGCCGGTGCGCTGCATGACATCGTAAAACGCACCGCGATCCTGAGCGCCGAACTGGCCACCGTAAATGCCAACGAAGGACTGATGCGGCTCGATGCAGAAAATTGGCGGCAGAGAGGAAATTTTCGAATCGCGCACGCCCATCGCCATCGCGATAGCGGATTTGCCCCGATATGAGCCGACCTCGACAATGCAGCCACTGTCGACGCGTGATGCCAGTCGCCTGAGCAATCGTGCTTCGTGCGTCGTGATGCCTCCCTTGAGGTCGTCCATCAACGCATCGAAATCATCCGGCATCCGTGAACTCCAGCGGGTCGTCAAGGTCGAAAACAGGGCTGGAGCGAGCTTGTATGCCGCATTCCCGCCGACTAAGCTTAGCACTTTGCCTGTCTGTGCCGGCTTTGCCAATCCTCAGGAAATCCATGTTCTTACGACGTACAGCCGTATCGCTTTTCCTCTTGCATGCCGCGTTTCTGGTGCCTTCCTTTGCGCATGCGTGCGGCGGCAGCCTGCACATTGAACTCAAGGACGCTGGCGTCTATTCGCTCGACTACGTGACCATTGTGGCGAAGCAGCCGGCGCTCGCCGATTGCCGCAGCGATGATCTGTTCCTGATCGAGAACGGCAAGGAAGTGCCGATACGCATCGTGGGCGACAACGAAGGGCGCCTTGCGGATTCCGGGCAGATTCAATGGGTCGGCAAGCGTCTGCATGGTACGGAAGGCTGGTTTGACGCCTTCTCGGCGGTGAATGTCTACCTGCTGTCGGCGAAGCCTGGCGTGCATGAGCGGATGCGTCCGTTCGCCTCATCACCTGCAAGTGCACCGGTTGCGGCGCTATGGCGCAACATCCATCTGGAGAAGCAGGAACTGCTGATCCGCCTGGACCAGTCGACCATGAAGCATGGCGAGGAACCGGATGTCTGGCATTGGGGCAAGCTGACCTATCTCGATCCGAACCCATTTTCGCTGGATTTTGATCTGCCGGACTTCAATGGCCAACACGGGGCGGCATCCGCGACTGCCACGCTGACCTTTCGCGGCACATCCAGGTTGCCCTGGAGCGGTACGCCCGAGAACAAGCCTCCCGAGCATGTAGTCGAGCTCGCGTTGAACGGCAAGCCATTGCCCAATCTCGAATGGGATGGGCGGGATGAGATCAAACGCGACGTGAAGCTGCCTGTGGCGTTGCTGAAGCCAACCGGCAATCAATTGCACATGCGCCTTTCCAAGCGTTATCTGCCGTCGAAACCCGACGCACCGCTGGTGGACGTCGTCATGTTCGACAGTGCGGATCTTGCCTACCCGATCAACGGCAACCTGGATGCGAACGATGCACCGTTCGATGCGCTGGCGGCCACACCCGGCGTCCATGCGATCGAACTGACTGACGTGGTTCGCCGCGCGGGAAGCGCCAAGGTGGCCTTTTACAGCGATGCAGGCGAGTACCGCGCCGGAGTTGGCGCGGGGAGCGATGACTATCGGCTTGCCGCATCCACGGCCGAGACCCGAATCTATCCAGTGGTGGCGGACCGCTTTCTCCAGCCGTTGCTGGTTCGCGCGGTAACCGCATTGGACCTGCGTGATCCAGGGCCGGGTTACGATTATCTGATGGTCGCTCATTCCAGCCTGCTCGATGCGATTCAGCCTCTCGCAGAGTTTCATCGCCAGCGCGGGCTGCGCGTCGCAGTGGTCAATGTCGATGATATCTATGACGAGTTCAACGGTGGCATCGTCCATCCGCGCGCGATTCGGGAATTGATCGAATGGGGGCGTTCGCATTGGCAGGTCAAGCCGCGCTATGTCCTGCTGGTCGGCACCGCGAGCTTCGATGTCCGTCACAACGAGACATCCGAGTACAACGAACACCAGGTACTGGATCCGCGTACGGGCGTGGGCAAGGTCAAGCGGGTTGATACGGCGCAAATCGTCGAGCCAGCCGCAGAGACGGCTCTACTGGATCGCAACCTGGTGCCGACCTGGCAGGTGCCGTCGCCTGACGGCCAGTCCGCAAGCGACAACGGCTACGTGGCGCTCAAGGAAGGGGACTTCCATCCGATGCTTGCGATCGGCAGGTTCCCGGTCGTGACACCGGCAGAAGTGGCCGTCGTGGTGAAGAAGACGATTGATTACGCCTCGCATCCCGCTCCCGGCGCATGGCGTGCCAAGGCGATGTTCATTACCAACGAAAGCACTCATTTCCAGAAGGTGTCCGATGACATTGCCGTAGACATCGAGCGGCAGGGATTTACTGCTGAAAAGGTTTATGCCAGCGCGAATGAACAGGACAACGTCCAGCATCAGACGGACATCAAGGCGAACCTCAATCACGGCAACCTGCTGGTGCATTTTCTCGGCCATGGCGGACGATTCATCTGGCGTTCGGGGCCGCCCGATTTCCGCAAGAACCACGATCTTTTCACGCTCGATGACGTCAGTGCCCTGAGTAATGGCGACCGTCTGCCGATGGTGTTGTCGATGACCTGTTATTCCGGTTCGTTTGACAATCCCAACTCGGACACCATTGGCGAGCGCTTTCTGCGAGTTCCTGACAAGGGTGCCATTGCTGTATTCGCGGCTTCGTGGCGCAATTCACCCAATCCGTCCTACTCGAAGGACATTGTCGAGCAGCTTCTCGAGCCCGGGCAGACCATCGGTGACGCGATTGTTGCGGCCAAACAGAAAAGCAATGATCGCGTGCTGGTCGAAACCTACAATCTGTTCGGGGATCCGGCCGTGGTACTCGATCGACCGCGCGGCGCTATCGCCATGGCATCGGACTCTGATCGCTGGAATGACCGCATTGCTGTGCGTCTGCCCAACCCGGACTTCCATGGCAAGGTGACCGTCAACTGGATCGATGAGCACGGCACGACGCTGGATACGCAGACCTATTCCACGCGCGATCGCCAATTCGTACTGCCAGTCCCGTCGAAAAATATCACCGAAGTCAATGTTTATGCAGAGGATTTGAGTTCCGGCGCCGATGCGATTGGCAGTCTGGACCTGCGTCCGCCGGCGCCGCTCCTTCCGGCGAAGAAGGTCGCAATAGCAAAAAAAACCGGTGCTCCCAACACTGCTGCACCAAACGCCAGCCCCTCGCCGAGCAAGACAAATGCGGTCCCGATCAGGCAGAGCAGACCGTCAAACCTGCCCGACAAGGTTGCGCAATTCGATTTCGAGCGAAATCCCGAAACCGGCCATACGGAACAATCGCCGGAGGCCGAAGACGACGATGAGGACGGCGAAATGGGGCAAGCGGCGACGGCCTCAACCCGGGATCCGGCAGTACCCGTCAATCCAGGGGCCGGCAAAGGCGAGCAGCAGAAGTAACGCGGCGAGCGTTGAGCCGAGGACCAACCGGAATGCAGGGAAGTTCTTCGGAAGTTCCCGCGTTGCTCGGGCAGGCCACAACTGCACCATCGCCTGAGCTGCGAAGCCGCAAAATACGGGCACCATTGGCAGCAGGTAGCGCGCTTTCACATGCAAGCCGAGGTACAGCGCCAATTGATAGCCGAGCATTGCGAGCAACAGCCACAACCACGGTTTGCGCCAGTGGCGCTGCAGGCAAAGTCCCAGCGCAAACCCGGCCAGCATGACCGCGTGCGCCAGATGCGCGCTCCATCGCACGGTGGCGGCGATCCAGGGTGGGATTGCGGGATAGCTGCCGAGGTATCCGGCACATCCTGGCCCGGGTAGTTGGGTCAGCAGCAGGGTCTTGCTTTCGAACAATCGAAAGTACTGGCGCCCCAGTTGATCGGCAATGAGAGTCAGCGGTTGGGCCTGATTGATGCGTTCGTGGATCTGTCGCCATGCCCATGCGTTGCGCGCATCTGCAGTTACGCCACTGCGTTCGTATTCACCGAACAACGGCGCCGAAGGACCGGGAACGTAGTCGTTGCGGGCAACATCGTCGAGCCCGATCAGCAGGTTGATGCTGGAGCTGTCGGCAATGCGCCAGTGTCCGGTATTTCGGTGGCCGGCGATCAGGGCCGGCGTGAGCATGATCGCGATGCCGGCCAGAAACAGCGCTGCAGCCATCCAGCGCACACGCAGTGGTCGCCAGACGATGAAACAAATAAGAAAAATCGGCCAGAATGCCGTCAGCAGGCTCTTGAAAAGGATCGCGAGTCCGACAAACAGGCCGGCGGCAAATGCAGCCAACTTCCCCGGCGGTCGCGGCAGCAGCAGGTCGAGCGCCAGCAGCAGCGCGAACAGGTGGGGAATTTCCGGCCACAGGTAGTGCGCATAGGCCGCATTACTGGGATTCAGAACAAACAATGCGCCAGCAAGGATGCCAACCACGTTGTTGCCGCTGAGTCGCGACCAGAGGTGCCAGATCAGAACCCCACAGGCGAGGAACATCACTGTCTGGGCGAGCTGGACACCCAGGATCACATTGCTCGCGACCCATGCGATCGCTGCGATGAATACCATCTGCCCGGGCGGCCAGATATCGCTGGTGTGCCATGCACCGCCGGACAGGATCGCCCGCGCGCTGTTGAGGTAGTAGGCCTCGTCACCGACCAGCTGTTTGCCGGGCCCATGGTAGTAGAGCCACCACAGCAGAGCCTGTTGCGCGACCAGCAGCGCGATCGCCAGTGCGATGGCTGTCAGGATGGCAGAACGCGAAACCCGCGACCCTAGGCGCTCGGAATCGAGTCCGAGCGATTTGCCGGCCATCACGTGCACCCGGGCTGGTTACTCTTGTGCATTGTGCAGTCGACCTTGCCGAATCATTGCGTTGTCTTTGCCGCGTTCGAGTCAGTCCGTGACCGCTGGAACGCGACCGATCCCTTGACCCTGCATGTCCTAGCCCGCTTTCTTCTTCGCCAGCCGCAGCCAGGTATCGACGACGGTATCCGGGTTCAGCGACAGCGACTCGATACCTTGGTCCATGAGCCATTCGGCGAGATCCGGGTGGTCGCTGGGACCCTGTCCGCAGATGCCGACGTACTTGCCCTTGGCGCGTGCGGTCTTGATGGCCATCGCCAGCAGTTTCTTGACCGCCGGATCGCGTTCGTCGAACAGATGGGCAACCACGCCCGAATCGCGATCGAGGCCCAGCGTCAATTGGGTCAGGTCGTTGGAGCCGATCGAAAAGCCATCGAAAATCTCGAGGAATTCCTCGGCCATCAGCGCATTGGACGGAATCTCGCACATCATGATGATCTTGAGCGGCTTCTCGCCGTCGCGGCTCTCTCCCTGCGTCAGCCCATTGGCGCCCAAGGCCTCGACCACCCGACGACCCTCGTCGAGTGTGCGCACGAACGGGATCATCACCCAGATATTGTCGAGGCCCATGACCTCGCGCACTTTCCGGACGGCCTTGCACTCCAGCGCAAATGCCTTCGCGAAGCTTTCATCGACATAGCGGCTTGCGCCGCGGAAACCGAGCATCGGGTTTTCCTCGTGCGGTTCGTAGCGCGCGCCGCCGAGCAGGTTCGCGTATTCGTTGGACTTGAAGTCCGAGAGGCGCACGATCACTGGTTTCGGGTACACCGACGCCGCGATCGTCGCGATGCCTTCGGCGAGACGGTCGACATAGAACTCGACCGGCCCTGCGTAACCGGCGATGCGCTCGTCGATCTTCGCCTTGATTTCGGCGTCCTGGCCTGCGTAGTCGAGCAGCGCATTCGGATGCACGCCGATGTGGCTGGCAATGATCATTTCCAGGCGTGCGAGGCCGATACCCGCATTGGGCAGCATGCCGAAATCGAAAGCGCGATCCGGGTTCGCCACGTTCATCATGATCTTGAGCGGCGCCTCGGGCATCGCACCGAGATCCGCCGTGGTGCGCTCGAAATCCAGCGTACCCGCGTAGATATGCCCCGTATCGCCTTCGGCGCAGGAAACGGTGACTTCCGCCTCGTCCGGAATCAAGTCCAGTGCATTGCCGGTACCAACCACCGCCGGTACGCCCAACTCGCGCGCAATGATCGCCGCGTGACAGGTACGTCCGCCGCGATTGGTGACGATCGCTGCGGCGCGCTTCATGACCGGTTCCCAGTCCGGATCGGTCATGTCCGCCACCAGCACGTCACCGGGTTGAACCTTGTTCATGTCCTTGATTGAACGCACCACGCGCGCCTTACCGGCGCCGATCTTCTGACCGATTGCGCGGCCTTCCGCCAGCACTTTGCCGCGCTCATTGAGATGGAAGCGTTCGATCTGGGTTGCGTGGTCGCGCGATTTCACGGTTTCCGGCCGCGCCTGCACGATATAAAGCTTGCCGGTCACGCCGTCCTTCGCCCATTCGATGTCCATCGGGCGCGCGTAATGCTCCTCGATGGTCAGCGCCTGGCGCGACAGTTCCTCGACCTCGGCGTCGCTGATGCAGAACCGGTTGCGCAATTCCTGCGGCGTATCCTCGGTGCGCACGCGTTCACCGGATTGGTCCGAATACACCATGCGCAGCGCCTTGGATCCGAGATTGCGCCGCAGCACTGCGTGCTTTCCCGCACGCAGGGTGGGCTTGAAGACGTAGAACTCGTCCGGATTGACTGCGCCCTGCACGACCATTTCGCCGAGGCCGTAGCTACCGGTTATGAACACTACGTCCCGGAAGCCCGATTCGGTGTCGAGCGTGAACAGCACGCCGGATGCGCCCAAATCCGATCGCACCATGAGTTGCACGCCTGCCGACAGAGACACATCCTCGTGCTTGAAGCCGTGATGCTCGCGGTAGGCGATCGCGCGGTCGTTGTAGAGCGATGCGAATACTTCCTTGACCTTGTGCAGCACATCCTCGATGCCGGTCACGTTGAGGAAGGTTTCCTGCTGACCGGCAAAGGATGCATCCGGAAGGTCCTCGGCGGTCGCCGACGAACGCACCGCCACCGCAATGTCCGTGGTGCCGGCATCACTGCACATTTTTGCGTAGGCCTCGCGGATCGCGGTTTCAAGATCATTCGGCAGGGCTGTATCGGTTACCCAGCCGCGGATCTCCTTGCCCCCGCGCGCCAGCGCGTCGACATCGTCGATGTCGATCTCGGCGAGACGCTCACGGATGCGTTTGGCAAGCCCGCTGTTCTCCAGATAGGTCTGGAAAGCGCCGGCCGTGGTCGCGAAGCCACCCGGCACGGATACGCCGAGCTGAGCGAGGTTGCCGATCATTTCGCCGAGCGATGCGTTCTTGCCGCCGACGCGGCCGAGATCGGACATGCCGAGTGAATCCAGCCATAGAATCAGGTCGGACAAGACAGCCTCCTACATGAGTAATGCGGGTCGCCCCTGGTAACAACCGATTCTCGGCGTTTGCAGGCACCGGGGCAAGCTCGGCGACAGCGCGGAGCAATGCGGGTGTGTCGGCAAGCGGCGGGTTGTTGCGCTTTCCCGGGATTTGCGGCATCGCTGGCGACAAGTGTGCCCAACGCTGCACAATACACGGCGCCAACTATCAGCCAGGGGCCGGATCAACGATGAAACGCCGGGTTTTCTTTGTCTCCGATGGCACCGCCATCACTGCCGAAACCATCGGCCACAGCGTATTGACGCAGTTCGACACCACACGTTTCGATACCTATCGCATTCCGTTCGTGGACAGTGTCGAGCGCGCGCACGTCGCGGTAGAGCGCATCAAGGCCATCGGCTTCAATGGTGCGCGGCCGAT
>CAJDWV010000036.1_pt1 | contig 15153 bp, 11 predicted proteins | sample 7391731 | NCBI WGS metagenome assembly CAJDWV01 (sample SAMEA7055746, study PRJEB34461) | soil metagenome | biome: terrestrial ecosystem; feature: Peninsula; material: soil | place: Antarctica | collected 2016
ACGGCGGGCGTGATCAATTTGACCGCAGCCATTGTCGCTGCGGCCGTCTCGAATCCACCGTGCAGTTCCATGGCCATCAAGGCACCGGGTCCGTGCATTTGCGCGCGCGGACCTGTTCCGACCAATTCGCTTTGTTCGTGATCCGCGAGGCCGGGAAAGTAAACTTTCACCACAGCTGCATGTTGGAGCAGACGTTGCGCAATTTCGATCGCATTGGCCTGGGCGCGCTCGACGCGCAGTGCCAGCGTGGCCAAGCCGCGATGCAGCAGGTAGGCACCGAGCGGATGCAGCAAGGCCCCGGTCAAGGCACGCATCTGACGCAATGGCATGGCATCGACATCCGCGCAGCAGACGACACCGGCGATGACATCGCCGTGGCCACCGAGGAACTTGGTCGCGCTGTGCACCACGTAACGTGCGCCGAGTGACGATGGGTTCTGCAGGATCGGGGTTGCAAACGTCGAGTCGACCATTACCGGCACCTCGCCCGCTGCCGCAACGACGGCGCGGATATCGACGAGCTTCAGCGTTGGATTGGCGGGTGTCTCGACGATGATAAAGCTGGTCTCGGCACGACGCTTGTCGGCAATCTGATCAACCGTGACGAATTCAGCTTCGAGTCCAAGTGCGCCGCAAGCCAGCAGATGATCGGCGCTGCCATAGATCGGGCGCACCACGAGCACATGCGATCCGACCGCGCGGCGTGCCAGCAACAAGGCGGTGAGGGCGGCCATGCCTGAGCCAAATGCGACGCAGCTTTCAGTGCCTTCAAGTTCGGCAATGGCTTGTTCAGTGCGTGCCACGGTTGGATTGTGCAGGCGTGCGTAGATCGGGTTTCCCGCCTGTGCCGCACCGCCGACCAGGGCATCGAAGCTGGCCGTGCCGGCGTTGAGGTCGTGGACCGGATAGGTAGTCGAAAGATCGATGGGTGAAGCGTGGACTCCGAGCTTGGCGAAGTCGTCGCGGCCGGCGTGTACGCTGCTGGTCTCGATACGGCGCATGAGGGCCTCCAAGGCGAAGTTGTTTCAAATGGGCACCCATGATGAAACAATTCACGGCATGGAACTCATCAGCCGAATATTATTCTGAAACCGAGGTTACGCATGATGCTCGACCGAATAGACATCGAACTGCTGCGACTGCTACGGAAGAATGCACGGCTGCCGAACAAGGCCTTGGCCGAAATGACCGGGGTCGCCCCATCAACGGCGCTCGAACGGGTGCGTCGATTACGCGACACCGGCGTGCTCCAGGGATTCCATGCAGAGGTCCTGCCGGCCGCGATAGGTATCAGCCTGCAGGCCATGGTCGCCGTGCGCATGACCCGGCATTCGCGTGAGTTCATTGACAGCTTTGTCGCGCACATGGCCACACGATCCGAAATCCTCGCCCACTACCATGTCGCCGGGGCCGACGACTTCCTCGTCCATGTCGTCGCCCGCGACGCCGATCATCTGCGCGAACTGACCCTGAGCATTTTTACCGAGCGCGAAGAAGTCGCCCACATCCAGACCAACCTGATCTTCGACTTTCAGCGCAATACCGACCTGCCCGTCTACCTCTCACCGGAATCGGATTAGCGGTTTGTCAGGCGTAAATGCCGTCGGCAATTCCGCCGTTCGTGCGGTAAATGCACAGAGCGGCGAAACCATGCCTCGCAGGGCGGAATCCGTTTCGTGGGTTCCGTCCTACGCGAGGTGTCACGTCTTTTGCAGGAAACGACTTCAGTCGTGATGCTCTTCGGTCGATCGGTAAACGGCATCATGGCTGAAGCCATTTCCTACAACGGCAAAGGCATCGTGGCACGGTAGGACGATGCCTCTTGCGGCGGAATCCGTTTCGTGGGTTCCGTCCTACGCGAGATGTCAGGTTTTTGTAGGAAACGACTTCAGTCGTGATGCTCCTCGGTCGATCGCTAAACGGCATCATGGCTGAAGCCATTTCCTACAATGGCAATGGCAATGGCAATGGCAATGGCATCACGACTGTAGTCGCTGAGAATCAGGGATCCTTTGGCGTCTCGGGCTTCTGATCGGTTTCCGGTGTTTTGGCCTCGAAGCTGTCACGGATACGTTCGAGTCCCATGCGATAAGCCTCAGCATCGCCGAATTCGAAGAAGCGCGGATAGCGATCGTGCGCCGCCAAGATCCGCCGCGCATGCTTGATCGGACACCAGTATTGCTCGGTTCGGGCCCCCACCTCGCGAAAGTAGGAAGCGACTCCATTCCCGTAAGAGCAATAGAAACAGTTGAAGCGTTCGATCACGTTGAGATAAGGAAGGTCGCCCCGATCGAAGGCCATATATTCGGCGCGGCGGACGCGGGGAATTCCGTAGATCGAAAAGCAGATCTGTTGATAGACCGTGACAAACAAGTCCACCAGCACGAACGGCACGAAGCCGAAATAGATCAGGGGTGCGGTCAACACAACACTGATGCGGCTATTGCGCAGGAATCGCCATAACCCCACGCGGGCAAGACGTTGTTTCTCCAGCACCTCGTGTGCGAAGTGTATGCGCTTGTTCTCGATCAGAAATCCGATCTCTTCACGCTTCTTCGAAAATTCCGCCTGAAGCTCCTCTTCGGCTGCACGAATGCGCGCGATAAGGTCGTCGATCTTCGTTCGCATGGACTCGCCCGTCGGTAGCGGATGTGATTGCGCAGCGATGTCGTGCTTCGTCCGATGCGGCGGCTCCGGATCCTGCACAGCCATTCCACCATCATGCCACCGTTGCCAGCGCAGCCTGATCAGGCGAGAACACCTGTGATCGTCCGCACCAAAATTCAGGACGGCTTGGCAGTCTCGGGCCAGTAATAGGAATCCGGATACGCGCGTTCGCCGAAGATCGCCGTGCCGATACGGACTTCGGTCGCGCCTTCGGCGATAGCGAGTGGAAAATCACCACTCATGCCCATCGACAGGCGTGGCACATCGTGGCCGCTTGCCATGGCCCGATCGCGCAATTCACGCAACATGCGGAAGCACGCGCGAACCTGGCCCTCGTCTTCAGAGTGCACCGCCAGGGTCATCAAGCCCCGCACGCGCAACGTGTCGAAATCGCGCAGGGTATCGAGAAAGGTCGGCAACTGATCGGGAGGCAAACCGTACTTTGTTTCCTCGGTGGAGGTCTTTACCTGGACCAGGACGTCGAGCGTGCGGCCTTCGGTTTGCAGGCGCTTGTGCAACGCTTCGGCCAGGCCGAGACGGTCAAGCGACTGCACCTCACTGGCGAAACGGGCGACCTCTTTGGTCTTGTTGGTCTGCAGATGGCCGATCATGACCCAATCGATCGTGCAATCAGCCAGCGGTTCGTATTTGGCCTTGATCTCCTGCACCTTGTTCTCGCCAAAACGGTGCTGCCCGAGGGCGACCGCCTCACGAATTACCTCGACAGAAAAGGTCTTGCTGACTGGCAGGATGGTGACCTCGGACGCATCGCGCCCTGCCGTACGGCACGCCGCATCGACGCGCTCGCGTACTGCCTGCCAACGTGCCGCCAATCCGGATTCTGGATTGCTCTTTTTCATGGTCGTCCTCTTGGGGCGTGATTGGCGGACAATCAGGCGCACGACGCATTGCCGTCTCTGCCGCACGTCAATCCAGGCAAGCTGCGCGCGTACCGAATCCCGCCCATTGTCGCACCCACTTGATGCCACGACCCGGATTATGCTGACTCAACTGACGCTGCTGGACGAATCAGGAGTCCCGCGCAGATCACGATAAAGCCAAAGATCGAGCATCAGCTTCAGCACGACCACGATCAGGACGAATGTCAGGGTGCTGGCAACGACCGGCAACAGGACAATGACCGCAAGGCCCGCAGCAATGGAAACCAGCAAGGCGAGCGAGCGCTTGAACGGAAACAGTACAAGATCGCCGACACGTGCAAGACGGAACTCACCCAGTGCGAGGAAACCCGTCAGAAACGAAAGACCGTGACTGGCGAGGAAAACCGACGAGGTGCCCAGCACAAGCCACAGGTGCTGCAAGTCATCGATTTCGGAGCCACCTGCGCTGAGCACATGCTCGGCGTACAACACCGAGCCAAAGGCAACGCCGGGAATCCAGATGTATGTCGAACTCGCCATGACGATGATGACGATTGATGCAAACAGCGAAGAACTCCAGGAGAGTTCGACCCAGCGATTCCGGTACGGATTTCCAAGAATCGAAGCGACGATCAATCGCAACGCGCCAAAGACTGCTATCCAGACTGACTCACAGCAATAGACCATGAGAATCTCGATCAGTGAGAGATCATTGGCCACAGCAATGATGAGAACCACCGCGTTCGCTGCCAGCGCACCAATCGAGAGCGAGCCCAAACGCGCGATGAGCGGTGCACCGAATCTCATGGGCTTCAATCGCGACCTCGCCCGGGCTAGATCGGCGCGCCGGGTGGAATCACCGGCAACGCCCTCAGCTTGACCGACTTCGGATCAGCGAGATATTTGCCGATCATCGCTGCCGCTTGCGCGCGACTGGTCGCATCACTTCCCCGGCCTGCATTCTTCGTCAGCCAACCCTGCCATCCCTGCAAATTTGCACGAACATCTGCATCGACCTGCGTATGCAGTTGCCCCTCGTCGAGCACGTGCAACAGTGCATCCAGGACCACCCAGTTGGCAGCAACCTGCACCACCCTTCCAGCAGGCACGCCTGCCGGAATCTCGCCACGCCGCCAAGTGCCACGAAAAACAGCTTCGAGCACCTCGTCGACACTGGGCTCATCACTATTGCGCGCGTGCTGCCAGGCGAGCCGATTCAGACGCTCGGGCGCAAACAGGAACATCGTTGTTTGCGCCGTGGCGGCTTCAACCGCTGCGATCGGATCGAACAACGGCGTCATGCGCGTGGGGAAATATTCGCGGTTGCGGGCGTACTCGTTTGCCGGCGGCGTCAGCAGATCGAGCACGCTGACTGGCAAGGCGAGTTGTTCGGCGCTCAGCGTTTCAACCAGACGGCCGAGCGCCGTGCGCTGTCTGTCAGCGGCGACGATCTGTGTGCCTGCCTGCCGATCGACGGCCTCGGAGTAGGCATAAGTTGCACCACCGAGCAGCCGCGCGACCGCTTCGGTCTGGTAGCGATGCAGCAGATAGACCGGCACCAGGCGTGCTTCGAGTTCGCCGACCTGGCGTTCGGGTGGCAATACGCCGATCGAGAAATTGGCCAGTGCCTTGCGCCGCACCGCCATCACCGCATCGAATGCGGTCACGGAATCGGCGCCTGAATCCCAGAGCAAGGCATCGATTTCGGCATCACCCGGCCCGCGCGCGTCAGCGTCACCAAGGTAGCGGAATCCAGCCTTGGCAATGTCGGCGCGCAATTTCGTCAGCGAAGCCTTTTCAGTTCCAGGCGCGAACTGCTGATAGCCATGGGCTACGATGAAATCGTCCCACGGCCCAAGTCCGACGCCATAGGCATGATCGAGATGGATCGCGTCATCGGCACCGAGTTTCAAAAAGGGATGTGGGTAGTCCATGACCGAGCCATTGCCATGTCGGCTCGCGGCAAAATTATGCGCGAACCCGAGCGCATGACCGACTTCATGGGCAGCCAGTTGGCGTACTCGTGCAAGGGCCATCTGCTCGGCCTCGTTCTTCAGTTCAGCCGCATTCGATTTGTCATATGGCGCGAGCAGACTTTCAGCAATCAGGATGTCCTGACGCACACGTTGCGAACCCAGCGTCACCGAACCCTTGATGATCTCGCCAGTACGTGGATCGACGATCGCGTTGCCGTACGACCAGCCACGCGTGTAGCGATGCGCCCAGGTAATCAGGCTGTAGCGCACGTCCATCGGGTCGACGCCTTCGGGCAACAATTCGACCCGAAACGCGTTTTTGAAACCCGCTTTCTCGAACGCGGGCTTCCACCAGTTCGCACCTTCAAGCAAGGCTGAACGCACCGGCTCCGGTGCGCCACGGTCGACGTAGAACACGATCGGTTTCCTGACCTCACTCAGCGCAGCGGAGGGATCAACTTTATCGAGACGAAAATGTGGCTGCAGGCGAACGTCGATACTCGACGCGAGCGGCTGCGCGAAGTCGTAATAGCCGGTACTGAAAGCGCCCGAACCGGGATGGTAGGCACGCTCATTGAAGCCGGACTCCGGCAAGCGCAGCAGACTCAGGTGCTGGCGAACGGTAAGGCTCTGAGGATCAGGCGCGACGTCCCTGACATACCTGGAATCGCCCGGGCCCTTGAAGGTCAGCAACGCTTCGAGCTCGGTGTTGTCCGGAAAGCTTTTTGCATCAGCGAGCAACACGGCACTGCGCTTGTCATCGATCTCGTACTTGCCCTGGCCGCTCCGGCCGAGCTGGCGCGCGATACCGTGGCGATCGGAGGTCAGCAACGAGCCGACGTCGATGACCACGCCGCCCTTGCCTTCGCCAATAACGTCGCCTGCCCATAGCACCGACTCGGCGAAGGCCTGGCGCACACTCATGGCCTCATCCGGATTCGACGACACGGCGCGAAAGCGGCTGTTGTCCTCGACCAGCAAGACACGCGGGCCAACCCGGCGAAACTCGACCAAATGCGAATCCCCGCTCTGGCCACGATCGAGGCCGATGTCGTTCGATCCGACGCCCCAGGGCAGCGAACTGATCAGCAGGAACGGCTTGTCGAATTCATTGACGCCAAGCAGGACCCGGCCTTTCGCACTGTCGCGATAGACATCGAAGAAACCGGCGACGTGCTCACTACCACGCGTGGCAGATGCGATGTCGCTCGGTGGCGAGCTTCCTGCATCCGCTGCCGGTTTCGCAATGGCGGCTCCGGTCGCCAGCAGTGCGACAACCATGATGAGACAAGCCAGCTTCTTCAATCGCATTCCAAAGTCTCCCGAGAGTGGTCCAGCGCTTGATCGGATATTTCGGCCCGGTGCGTTCAGTGTCAAATTCATTTGAACTTGAAAGTTGCCGTCGCCTGCTCGATGCGCTCACTGTAGACATCGAGAACACTCGCAGTGCGCACCACACCTTGGCTGGCGAGATCCCAGTTTCGATCTTCGATCGATTCGCGCACGCTGGGCAAAGTCTTGACGCCGTAGCCGGTGGTCATGCCCGGTGCGTAGATGAAATGCTGGAACCATGGCCGCCCAGGCAAGCCCTTGGCGTCGAGTAAGGCCTGCTCCATGCCTTGCAGCAGACCATTCAATTCCGAGCGCTGCTTCGCCGACAAATTCATGCCGGCTGCCTGAGTCTTCGCAAGTGCGCTGTCGTAGGCCTTGGTACTTCGAACGAGGCGCACAAGCGCATTGTCGAGTGGTGCGAAATTCATGTAGGGAACATCATCCTCACGCGGCGGAGGCAGCGATGTCTTGGTCGGATCAGCGGCCAGCTTGAACGCTCCACTGTCCAGCAGTTGGCCCAGTTCGTTGCTGCGTTCGCGCTCATCGTCGGCGAGCGTGTGCACTTCATCCACGTAACGCGCAACGGTATCGGCAAAATCGCCAAAACGCATCGGCAGCACCTCGGCATTGGCAACGCGCAGCACGATGCGTCCGGCCGTCTGCGCGAGCGCAACGCCATAGACAAAGTCTGGATCGCCGAAGCGCTCGTAGTGATCGAACGAGTCATACGCCGAGTGATAAACGCCACCTTGCTGACTCTCGCCGCCATAGCCGATGTTGAGCGAGGCGATACCAGCGTGTTGCAGGAACGCGCTGTAGTCGGAACCCGATCCCATGCCGCCGATCGGCAGCTCGCTGCCATTGGCCGCGAGCTGGGCGATGCGTTTGCTGTCGGCACTCGGACTCTCAAAACCTGCAACCTGCAAAGCTGCGCGCAGACGCTGGTCGACACTGACGCCGGTTTGCGGATCACGCACATCGGCGGCGACCTGGTTGACCAGATGTTGCAGCGAATGACTACCCTGCGCTCCGAGGAAACCGCGGCTGTTGGTATCGGAGTTCAGATACAACACCGCCTTGCGCTTGAGTTCATCAGCGTGCGCCTCGACCCACTCGGTCGAGCCGAGCAGACCCGGCTCCTCGCCATCCCAACTTGCATAGACGAGGGTGCGCGCAGGTTTCCAGCCTTGCTTGAGCAGCGCACCAATGGCCTTGGCTTCGGAGAGCATGGCAACGTTGCCGGCCAACGGATCCCAAGCGCCGAACACCCAGCCATCGTGATGATTGCCGCGTACCACCCACTGATCCGGATCCTTGGCACCACTAATTTTCGCAATTACGTCGTAGACGGGTTTGTGCGTCCACTCCGATTCGATTTTCAGATGCACTTTCGCCGGGCCAGGGCCGATGTGGTAAGTCAGCGGCAAGGCACCACGCCAGCTTCTCGGCGCAACCTGGCCATCGAGCGCGGCCAGCAAAGGCTGCGCATCGGCCCATGAAATCGGCATTACCGGGATCTTCAGGATCGTCACTGCATCCGTGATCGCCAATCGCTTGGCATCCGGCGTGGAACCGACTCCCGGCGTCAACGGATCACCGGGATACAGAATCATGTCGAGCACCGAACCGCGCTGCACACCATCGGCCGGGCGATAGCCACCTTTGGGATAGGCATCACCAGCGAAATAGCCGTCCTCGTGTGGATCGGAATAAATCAGGCAGCCGATCGCGCCATGCTCATAGGCGAGTTTGGGTTTGAGTCCGCGCCAACCGTGGCCATAGCGTGTGATGACGATTTTGCCCTTGACGCTGACACCGTGGCGGGCGAGTTCCTTGTAGTCATCCGGCATGCCGTAATTGACGTAGACCAGCTCGGCGGTGACATCGCCATCGGCGCCGTAGACGTTGTACGGAGGCAAACCGCCGTCTGTCTTGAACGAGGTTGCGTCGCCCTCGATCGGCGGCTCGTTCAGCGCTGCCGTGAAACGCGTCGGCTCGATGAGTTCAAGCAGATGCGACTTTGGCGTCGGATAAAGCACGTCGAAGGTTTCGATGCGCGCGTCCCAGCCCCACTCCTTGAACCTGGCCAGCATGAATTCGGCATTTGCCTTGTTGTGCGGCGAACCTAGCTGATTCGGTTCCGAGGACATCTGGCGCATCCACTCGCGCTGGTCGTCGGCCTTGAGCTCGGCATCAAAGCGTTGTTCCAGCACACGCTGCGCACTGGCTCCCTCATCGCTGAATCCAAGCATCGAAACAGGCTTGTCGGGCACCGCCGCCGCGTTCACGCCGCTGGCCAGGGTCATCAACATCGGAATCAGAATGGAAGTAATGGGCAAAATCAAACGGTGCATGGTCAAACTCCCCGGGTGGACAGTGACAAGCGCCCAAGACTACGCCCGCCGGGATGATGCGCAAAATGCCGATTGATATGGTCCTCAGGATGGATTCCGCCGATTGTGTGGCCACCGTGCGCCGCGAACCACGTTGGTCGGCGTTGCGGGCTATCAGGCCTTCTTGTTGCCGGCCGGGTTCGACCCAGCGGGCTTCACCTTCTCGCTTGGTAGCGCCCCCGCCTTGTCATCAGATTCCCTGTTCTCGTCATCGAGCGTGCGCAGGCGAACATGATCAGCCCATCCGGTGCCACCATCCAGCAACAGGAAACCCACTTCGATCATGTTGGTGTTCGGCGGTACGACCTTCTTCAGCACAACATCGGTCCAGGCCGTGTCGCCGGTAACCGGCTCTGCGCGAACCTGATCGAGAATGTTGTCGTAGTTCTTGAAGGTCATCACCATGACCCAGCCCTCTTTGCCAACACCGGCCGTCTTCAGCATCGCGCTCAGTTCCAGCGGCTTGCCGCCGAGATCCCTGCTTTCCACGCGCTGCATGATCAGGCCGTAAACCTGTTCGGTGGTGCGACGCATGCTGATGCTGTGTTTGCCATGGACAAAGTGTTCCGAATCCGTGCTGATGACGTAGGCACCCACGCCCGCATGCTGGCTACGCGACCATCCCGGAATGCGCGTGCCCACCATCGGCTGCTCGAAGCCGGCATTCTTGAGCGGAATCTCCGCAGCCACCACGCCGCCCGCAACCAGCAGGCCCGTAACAAGGATGACAAGTTTCAACAAGACACACTCCAGATCAAGCCGACAGCGAAGCACTACATTAATGTGAGTCGCAAAGCGCGGCATCTTGGCCGGAAGCTCAGCGATCGGCAAGCCGGCCCACGTTTCGCGGCCTTGTCATTCAGGCTTCGCGGCCCCTATGCGACACTGGCAACCTGATACTGATGAGTCACCGTCATGAGTCCTGACCCGACACCGACCCTGTTGGATTCCCAGATTCTGGCCCAACTGGCGACCTACCTTGAGCAGCCGGAAGGCGAACGTGCGGCCTGGTTGCAGACCCACTGTGGTGATAACCCGCGCTTGATGGAGGCCATGCTGAAAATGGCTGTAGCAGCCGCCGCTTGTAGCGGCTTCCTCGAAGATGGCCTGCCCGCACTGGCGACGCCGGATCGAATCGGCAAGCGTATCGGTCGCTACGAATTGATCAGCGAACTCGGCCGCGGCGGCATGGGTGCGGTGTACCGGGCACGCCGTGCCGATGGCGCATTCGAGCAGGAAGTCGCGATCAAGTTGTTTCTGCAGGATCTGGTCAGCGAAAACGCGTTGCAACGGTTCACCGCCGAGCGCCAGATTCTTGCCAGTCTCGAACATCCGGGTATTGCCCGCCTGATCGACGGCGGTACGACCAGCGAGGGCACGCCGTATGTAGTGATGGAATTGATCGATGGTGAGTCAATCACGAGCTATTGCGATCGTCATTCACTGGATCTGCAGGCCCGCCTGAAACTCTTTCAGGGAATTTGCCGAACTCTCGACGTCGCCCACGAAAAAGGCATCGTCCACCGCGACATCAAACCGGCCAACGTACTCGCGACCCGTGACGGCCGCACTGTATTGGTCGACTTCGGCATTGCCAAGGTATTGCGTGCCGAGGAATTCGCAGCAGCCCTTCCAGCAACCGTGCCCGGATTGACCGCGTTGACACCCGATTACGCCAGCCCGGAACAGATCCGTGGTCAGGATATCGGTATCGCCAGCGATATTTATTCACTCGGCATTCTTCTCTACGAATTGCTGACCGGCTCCAGGCCGTACACGACGATCAGTTTGTCGCCAGGCGAAATCGAGCGCAGCGTCTGCGAAACCATCCCACCCGATCCAAGCTCGCGCGTGGCCATCATGCGCGCCACGCCACCGGCCGGCCTGGAGGACAAACGCCGCTTGCGCAGCAAGCTACGCGGCGATCTCGATCGCATCGTAATGACGGCCCTGCGCAAGCAGCCGGAACAACGCTACAAGAGCGCAGCGTCGTTCGCCGCGGATATTGGTCGCTACCTGTCCGGACTGCCGGTCAAGGCGCGCGGAGCATCAAAGCTCTACCGCAGCGCCAAGTTCATTGCCCGCCATCGGCTTGTCGTCACTGCAACCGCATTTGCGTTTGTCGCCTTGCTCGGCGGTCTGATCGCCGTCAGCTTGCAGGCTCGTGAAGCGCAGAAGCAACGTGACAACGCCATGCAGGAAGCCAGCCGCGCGCAAAGTGCCAAGGATTTCCTGGTCGAGATGATCGGCCGTGCCGACCCTTTCGAGAATTCCGAATCGGCCAGCCTGATCGGTGCGATCAAGCAATCCATCGCCGGCATCGATGCGCGCTTCAAGGGACAACCGCAACTGGAAGCCGACATGCGCTATGCGATCGGTTATGCCTTGCAGAACCTCGGCGAAATCGAACCGGCTCACGAACAGATGGAAAAGGCATTGGCCTTGCGCCAACAGCACGGCTCAATACTCGATATCGCCGAAGCAACTGCGGGGCTCGGCATCATCGATTGGTGGAAGAACGATTTTGAGGGTGGTGAAAAGCACTTCCGTGCCGCACTCGACCTGATTGATGTCGATACCTCGCAGCGGGCGACGGTGCTGCGCGTCGACGCCTTGATCAACTTCGCTGGCATGATGATCGATGCTGGCGACTACATCCGCAGCGAAAACTTCAGTCGCAAGGCGATTGCCGCTGCTGAGAATTGGCCGGACATTTCAACAGCAACGCTGGCCTCGCTCTGGAGCAACCTGGCGACCGCCCAGGAAAGCAACAAGAAGTTCGATGTCGCCACTGTATCTTTTGAAAAGACCCTTGAATTGCAACGCGAGGCAACTGGCGAGATGAACCCCGCCTACGCCATCGCCCTGAACAACCAGGCGCATCTGTTTATCGATCAGGGTCAGTTCGAAAAGGGTATCGAGAACCTCAAACTATCCTTGAAGATCCGTCGCCAGACGCTTGGTAAGAATCATCCCCAGACTGCCACAGCACTGTTCAATCTGGCTCACGTTCAAACCCTCTCTGGACATTTCGAAGAAGCTGAAATCAGCGGATTGGAGGCTCTGAAGATCGCGGAAGAAAGCTACAAACCTGGCCATCCACGCATCGGCAAGGCCCACCAGGCACTTGCCGATCTGTATCTGAAGACCAATCAGCTTGCTCTGGCCCGCAAGCACGCCCTCTACGCACAGACGATCTACAAGAAAGCAGAGAGTGTGGATCCATCCTGGATCGAAGTCGCCGATTCACTGCTCGAACAGATAGACCAAAAGGGTACGGGCCACTGATCAGCCGTGGCTCATCGAGCGTAGTACGCCTGATGGTTCACTCCTGCCGAGAGCGCTGACCCGCTTCGCGACGACTATCCTGCGTAAGCACTTTTTCTATTTTTGCCGCTCACAGAGGGCTGACTGACGCTAGTCTGGGCCAGCCCCGTTCCAGCCAAAGAACGCCAGCACCTCGCCGCGTCGCGCAAGTGTGTCCTTGACGCCCAGATCGATCAACTCGCGCGTGTAGTCCGCCTCGAACAGCAGATAGCTCGCGAATGCCGCGCCGCGCGCCGACTCACCGCGCCCGGAAACACCCACCGCCCGCAGCAGGGCGCGGATCGGGAATGGCAGACTGCCGATGTGTTTGCCGGCAAGGTCGTCGAGACGCTCACTCGGCGAAATCATCAGCACATCAATCGGACGCAGGTAAGTCTTGCCCAGCGCGTCGGCCGGCAGCAGCTTCAAGGTGCTGTTGATCCGCTGCAGCCGTTCGGCATCTGCAGTCAGTGAATCCAGAAAGATGCTCGACAAGGTATGACCCGCGATCTGGGCAAGATTCGGGTACTCGCTGCAACCTGCGCGCGGGCCCGGAGGTTCGTACATGCGCCCGCCGCCGACAATGAATATCCGCTCCGCGCCGAGATGGATGGCCGGCGATATCGGGGCTCCCTGGCGCATCGAACCATCGCCGAAGTATTCGATACGGCCATCGATGTCCAGTGGAACCGCCGGGAATACAAACGGGATCGCTGCGGAGGCCAGCAGGTGTGATGGGCCGATGGCATCACGTACCGCGATGCGTTGCGAGCGCACCCATGGCTGTATGCCGTTGTTCGCTTCGTAGAAAGTGACGTGGAGTCCCGAACCATAGCTCGATGCAGTCACGGCGAGGCCGTGCAGATGTCCTTGTTGCAGCAGTTCACGGATTCGCGCAGGCCTCACCCATTCGCGCAGCGAGGACCGCAGCGGTGAGTTATCGAGCAGCGATTGCGGGCGCGTGCGCTGCAATCTTGGAATCAGCCAGCCAAACATCAGCAGCGTCAGCCAGCGCGCACCGGTGCCGATGATCCCCGGTAGATCGGTGCGATAGATTTGCTCGGCGCGGAAATTTGCCCAGACCTCGACGAGATCGGCCACGGCAACATCGAAATCATCCGCGCGCGTCGCCAGCGCCGCAGCATTGATGGCCCCCGCCGACGTACCGGCAATGACCGGGAAAGGATTGCCGACGGTGATTCCAGCCTCACGCCGGATCTGCGCCACTGCCTTCAGCACACCGACCTGATAGCCAGCCCGTGCGCCACCTCCCGTCAATACCAATCCCATGATCGGATCTGTCATTGCATCGCCAGTGCTATTCAAAAATCGGAAGATAACAGGCTGCAGGCTACCCTTGCCCTGCCCGAAAACAGTTCGCACTAGTCCGGAGCCAGTCTGGCGTATGCCACGTGTCGCAACGGTTTGGGTTGCCTCGGCATCGATCTGCTGACCCCAGGCTCGACGTGTTTCGTCGACGATAACATCTCGTTCACACGACTTTTTGTATCATGCCCGGTTCTTCTGCCTGAGTGAGGATTGCTTGACCGGCACGTCCGGATTTTGACCATGCAATTCATCCATGCGCCAGAAGAAGCCTCGTACATGGTCGTGAACAAGGATTCCCCCTTGCCAATCGACCCTGGCGGCTACTCGTCGCAGCAACCGCCCCTTGTATCAGTCAGTCCAAGGAGTTCAGATGTCCAGTAAACCTAAACCGAGCCCCAGCCCGAGCCCGAGCGCCAGCCCCAGCCGGCCCGCCACCCGCTCCCAGACATTTCCCCGAGCGAAAGCAAAGCCTGGGGATCGGGTTCTCACCAGTGAAGCGATCCTCCACGACATTGCCGAGTTCAAGAAACGCGGCGGGCGCATTGACGTGCTAGGCAACACCCCACTGCGAACCAACACCACCTCCGCGGCATTTCATTCACGCAGTACCGCAGCCAGCAAGAAGCCGCCGACACCAATTGCCGAAGCCGGCAAATCGGGCAGCTGACCCGCCTGGCACCTCTGGCGTAGACCACGCTGCGTCATCGCCAGATCGAACTTGCAATATGGCCGGCACCCTCAGGACGGAGCGACCCCAGGTCGTTCCGTCCCCGGCTGCATTGCGCTTCCGCGATTCGTGCCGCTTGGATCGCACGTCCCCGGATCGAAATCCGGACAGGCTCCGACCTCGTCGACGGACAACTTCAATCCGCGTGGATCACTACGGCGGCGGGCTATTGCTGTGCCCAGACAACACGGCCAATGGCGGTCACGCTGCGCTGCCCGCGCGCGTCGAAAAAACCGGACTTGCCCAAATGTTGAGGCGATGCTAAATAGCAATTGTGCGCCAGTCGGGTTCCGACTGGGCTGACCGATGCATTACCCGTTAACCTGACTTGCCGTTTTATCGAATTTGGACAATTGCTGGGCGGATCACTCCGCCGGAGAATCGACATGCGCTATTTCGCAACCTGCTTTTTGCTTGGCTTCATTTTTACCGCATCATCAGCAGCGCTCGCATCCGATGATTGCAAATCTCATTCACTGTTTACACCGATGTCGGGCTATCACGTCTATAGCTGCGAGTCTTCGGACTTCGACGCCAAAGAG
>CAJDWV010000154.1_pt1 | contig 14580 bp, 14 predicted proteins | sample 7391731 | NCBI WGS metagenome assembly CAJDWV01 (sample SAMEA7055746, study PRJEB34461) | soil metagenome | biome: terrestrial ecosystem; feature: Peninsula; material: soil | place: Antarctica | collected 2016
TGAGTTACGGCTTCGGGCAGTCCCAAAGGTCGAGTGCGACTCGGGAGGTATCGTTCGGGTCGTACTTCACGGGAACGACACGGCCAGGCTGAATCAATGGGACGTCAAGACGGGATACGAGGGCCTTCGAATGCGCCTCGAACGCCGGGCCTTCCGGTGGAACCACGCGAAGCACGAACTCGACGACCGGATTGTCGTTGATTGTCGTGCCAGTATCGATGAGGCGCTCAATGGTTGCGGTCGCGGGCGTGCCGATACTGAGGATCTGGCATGCATCTCTGCGGCCGCTGAAACCATCGAAAAGCGAAGCACATCCCGTTGCGACGATAGCGGCCATCAGGATCGCCGCCGAAAGAAGATTGCGGAGCCAACTGTATCTATGAGCCATTGCGATCGTCCTTTTGTCGTGCTCGCGAGCGAGCATGCAGGATGGGTTGAGCGCAGCGATACCCGTCGCCACCATCACCTGAGCGAACAGGGTCAACCCATCATTCTCGGACGCCAGATCAGCATGGTTTCCTGCAGATCAAGCTCCGGGGTCAGCCCATCCTACTCGATGGCCGGCTGGATTCGACTGCTGAGATTGCAGAAAAAACCGGCACGGTGCGCAATTTAACCGCGCTGAATTGCAGATCTCGTCATGCGGGCATTGAGTGCTGGGCTTTGCAGCCCAGCCTACTTACTCGACTCCCAATGCCCAGCGATTGGGTCTTCGACGCTTGCATGATGACAATACGCATCGCTCGTTCTCGCAGAACGTAGAGTACGGATCAACCGGACTATCCCGACACCGCTATTCCACAGTCACCGACTTAGCGAGGTTGCGCGGCTGGTCGACGTCGGTGCCGCGTAGCACGGCGACGTAATAGGCGAGCAGTTGCAGCGGGATGGTGAAGACGATCGGGGCGATGAGTTCGCCGCTACCCGATTCGACACGGATAACAGCACCACGCTCGGGGTCTGCCACGATTGCGCTGTCTGTATCGGCAAACACGAACAGCTCGCCGCCACGTGCGCGCACTTCCTCTAGATTCGACTTGAGCTTCTCGAACAACTGATTGTTTGGCGCAACGGCGATGACCGGCATGTCCTTGTCGACCAGCGCCAACGGACCGTGCTTGAGTTCGCCCGCCGGGTAGGCCTCGGCGTGGATGTAGGAGATTTCCTTGAGCTTGAGCGCGCCTTCCAGTGCGATCGGAAAATGCACGCCGCGACCCAGGAACAACGCGTGGTCCTTGTGCACGAAGCGCTCGGCAAGTTCTTCGATCTGCGGAGCAAGTTGCAGCGCTTCATCGAGCATCCGTGGCAGGCTGGCAAGCTCACCGACCAGGCGCTCCAGATGCACCTCGTCCATGCCGTTGAGGCGCGCAAGTTCGAGCGCGAACAGGGCAAGTGCGGCGAGTTGCGTGGTGAATGCCTTGGTTGATGCGACGCCGATTTCGGGGCCCGCGCGCGTCATGAGGACGAGCTGCGATTCGCGCACGAGACTCGATTCGGGCACGTTGCAGATCGCCAGCGCGCCGACATAGCTGCGCCGACCGCCATCGCGCAGTGCCGCCAGCGTGTCGGCAGTTTCGCCCGATTGCGATACCGCGAGAAATAGCGTGCCTTCCGGAACCACCGGGGTGCGATAGCGATACTCACTGGCGACATCGACATCGCACGGTAGCCCGGCAAACGTCTCGATCCAGTGCCGCGCGACGAGGCCCGCGTGATAGCTCGTTCCACAGGCGACGATGTGGACATGGCGCACTTTGGCGAGAATTCCCTCGGCGTCCACACCGAAGATGTTCGGCAGGATGTTGCTGCCGGCGATGCGCCCTTCCAAGGTGTCGGCCACGGCGCGTGGCTGCTCGAAGATTTCCTTGAGCATGTAGTGGCGGTATTCGCCACGCTCGACGGCATCGGCCGAGAGCTCGCTCTGGAAGGTCTTGCGCTGGACCTCCACCCCGTCGATATCTCGTACTGTGAGGCGATCGGGTTCGATTTCGACGACGTCACCATCCTCCAGATGCATGAACTGGCGCGTCGAGCGGATGAGTGCCTGCACATCGGATGCAAGGAAATTCTCACCATTGCCGATTCCAACCAGCAACGGGCTGCCCTGACGGGTGCCGATCACATGACCCGGACGGGTCGCATCGATCACCGCGATGGCGTACGCACCGTGCAGGCGATTGCCGGCCCGGCGCACCGCTTCGGCAAGGTCACCGCAGGCGCGAAGCTCCGCTTGCACGAGATGCGCGATGACTTCGCTGTCGGTGCCGGACTCGAAATGGAAGCCCGCCGCGGCCAGCTCCGCATGCAGCGCGTCGTGATTTTCAATGATGCCGTTGTGCACGATCGCGATATCGCCCGACACCAGTGGATGCGCGTTCAACTCGCTCGGCTCGCCATGTGTCGCCCAGCGCGTATGCGCAATGCCGGTGTGGCCACGCAGCGGGCTTTCGGCTTGTCGGGCGTCCAGTTCACGAACCTTGCCGAGTGCGCGCAGGCGCTGCAGCTGACCATCGACCAGCACGGCGAGGCCAGCCGAATCGTAGCCGCGGTATTCGAGCGCGTGGAGGCCGGCGATGAGCACCGGGACGATATCCTGCCGTGACGCAGCAGCGACGATTCCACACATGAAGCGTTTCCTCAGTTGGCAAACGACGCCGGCGGGATGCGAGCGCGCCATGCATGATCCAGGATTGCAAATCACGGCCTTGCAGAATAGCGTTGCAGGCCTGTGCGGCGCGCATTGTTGCGATGCTGCGTATGCTGCGGAATCCACCCCGCAAGACGCCACAGTTTACCAAGTCGCCGTTGCGCAATCCATGCGACTGAAGTGCCGCGCGGGCGCTACGGACAGCCCTACTCCGCGTGCGAGGATCCCGGAGTCGCGCCCAAACCGGATATTCTGCGAGCGTCGGGGCACCCGGGACCCACGCGATGCGCAAAATCCTCATCGTTGCTGTGCTGCTGTCGCTGCTCGGGGCCGGCAACTGGCTTGCGCACCGACCGATTGCGCATTCACCAGGTATTCTCGTGGTCGATGTCCCGCAGCAGACCCCGCCTGCCGATGCCACACCATTTGCGCACGACGACTACCGGATCACGCCGCTCGCCGATTTCGACATCAAGGCGCGCGTGCTGTCGCGCGCGAATTACCGGATGGACGCGGGCAGCAGCCTTGCGCCGATGGACCTCGCGCTGGGCTGGGGACGCATGTCCGACACGGTCGTCATCGACCAGCTCGACATGGAACAGTCCGCGCGCTTCTACACGTATCGTTGGAAGGACTCTCCGCCGATTCCACCGGCCGAGATCACGAGATCGAGCGCGAACATGCATCTGATCCCTGCCGATGACGCCATCGCGCGCGATCTTGCGCGCATCCGCCAGGGTGACATCGTGCGATTGCGTGGCCGACTGGTATCGGCAGAGCGCGCCGACGGCTACCGCTGGACGAGCTCACTGACCCGCGAGGACACTGGCGGTGGCGCGTGCGAGCTGGTGTTTGTCGATGCCGTGGACCGGCTATGATCGCGTCCCGGGAAGTGCCGAGAGTGTCACCTGCATCAATCGCGCGATAGCGCTCACTTTTTTATCGGCCGCTGCCATCCGGGAATCGTGCGCTGCTTGCTGCGCCCGAGCGTGAGCTTTCCGGCCGGCGCATCGGTCGACAGTACGGAACCGGCGCCGATCGTGGCTTGCGCACCGACTGTAAGGGGTGCGACCAGCGACGTGTTGGAACCGATGAATGCCCCATCTCCGATGCGCGTACGGTGTTTGTTCACGCCATCGTAATTGCAGGTGATCGTTCCCGCACCGACATTCACGTCGGCGCCAACGTCGGCATCACCCAGATAGGTCAGATGATTGGCCTTGGAGTTCTCGCCCATGCGCGTGTTCTTGGTTTCGACGAAATTGCCGATACGGGTGCCTTTGGCGAGTTCGGTACCCGGCCGCAGGCGCGCAAACGGGCCGATCACGCATGCTCCGTGGGTGATGACGCCTTCGAGGTCACAATGTGCGAGCACGCGGGTTCCGGAGGCCAGACGCGTGTCGTGCAGCCGGCAAAATGGCCCGATCGTGACCTCATCGCCAAGCTCCACCCGGCCTTCGCAAATCACGTCGATATCGATTTCAACGTCGCGCCCGCAGATGAGCTCGCCGCGCTGGTCAAAGCGCGCCGGATCAGCCAAGCGCACGCCTGATTCGGCAAGCCGCCGTGCTTCGCGGCGCTGGTAGATGCGCTCCAGCGCCGCCAGTTGCCAGGCATCGTTGGCGCCGAGCACCTCGTCGGCGTCCGTGCAGGCGGCAATCGCGGCCGGCTCGCCATCGGCGGCAGCAAGGGAAAATACATCGGTCAGGTAAAACTCGCCCTGCGCGTTCGCGGGCCGCACCTGCGCGAGCCATTGACGCAAGCGTCCGGCATCTGCCGCGATGATGCCGCTGTTGATCGAACGGATCGCACGTTGCGCATCGCTGCAGTCGCGTTCCTCGATGATCGCCGCAACGCGCCCCCCGGCGTCGCGGACGATGCGGCCGTAACCGTGCGGATCGCCCCGTTCGGCGACCAGCACCGCAAGCGGCTCCGCTTGGTCGACTACCGCGCGCAGCGTTGTGGTGCGAACCAGCGGCGAGTCGCCCGCCAGCACCAGCACGCGCGCATCATCCGGAACGCCTTCCAGAGCAATACGCACCGCATCACCGGTGCCGCGGCGCTCGGCCTGGTGGACCCAGGCGATATCGGGCGCATCAGCAAATGCCGCCTGCACCTGCTCGCCCCGGTGGCCGTACACGACGTGGATCGCTGCGGGTGCGAGTTGCCGCGCCGCGCCGAGGACATGTGCGAGCAGCGACTGCCCGGCCAGCGGCATCAGTACCTTGGCGCGAGCCGAGCGCATGCGGGTACCGGCGCCGGCGGCGAGAATGATCACGTGAAGTGGTACGACTGGCATGGAAAGGTTCCCTGACTGCAGATGGCAGTATATCGATGACGCCCCGAATCAGCATCGATTTGCGCCGACCAGCGCCGATCTGCATCGAACTGGACAGAACTCCCCGGCTCGCACAGACTAGCGCCTTCGCCAATTACGAGCGGAGAGTGGATTCTTGGCCAACATCCTGGTGCTGCACGGCCCCAATCTCAATCTGCTCGGCGAGCGGGAGCCGGCGATCTACGGCGCGGACACGCTAGCCGGGATCGACGCTCAGCTTGTCGCAGCGGCGGCAGCAAACGGGCATGCATTGACGAGTTTCCAGTCCAATGCCGAGGCGGCGCTGGTCGAGCGGGTTCAGGCGGCGCGCAACGAGGACATTGCATACATATTGATCAATCCCGCCGGACTGACGCATACAAGTGTCGTGCTGCGCGATGCGCTGGCGGCGGTAGCGATTCCATTCATCGAGGTACACCTGTCCAATCCGCACGCGCGCGAGCCGTTCCGGCGCCAGTCCTTCTTTTCTGACCTCGCGGTCGGGATAGTGGCGGGATTCGGTGCGGAGAGCTACCGGCTGGCACTGGAGGCCGCCTGCTCCCGGCTAAAAGCACGATGAAGCCACACGATCATGGATTCCGCATCATTGCGACATTGAAGAAAGCGACCTGAAGCATACAAACGAAGCTGCAATCATCTTTCCCTCGCGTTGCGAGGAACCACAAAAGGTTTGTCATGGATCTGCGCAAGATCAAGAAGCTCATCGACCTGCTGGAAGAGTCGAACCTGTCGGAACTCGAAATGCGCCACCCGCTCCCGCTCCGGCGGCTCAGCCGGCTCCGCCCGCCGCGCGTGAACCCGATCGCGGCGCCGCATCATTTGCGGACACGAAAGACGCGCCCGAAACCAGTGACCTGCCGCCAGGCCAGGTGGTTCGTGCACCGATGGTCGGCACCTACTATGCCTCCTCGAGTCCGGATGACCCACCGTTCGTCGCGATCGGCCAGGAAATCAAGGTCGGCGACACAATAGGCGTCATCGAGGCGATGAAGATGTTCAACCAGATCGAATCCGAGTACAGCGGCAAGATCGTCGCGATCCTCGTCGAGAACGGCCGGCCAGTTGAATATGACGAGCCGTTGTTTGTGGTGGGCTAGGAGCCGGGAATCGGGAATGGGGAATCGGGAATCGCCAAAGCGGCAGCGGTCGCACGAACGACTGGACGTCTGGCGCAACTCGATGGATCTGGTCGAAGTAATCTACAAGCTCTCCACGAGGTTTCCAAGCGACGAACGCTACGGTCTCACATCCCAGATTCGGCGGTCCGCAGTGAGCGTTCCATCGAACATCGCAGAGAGCGCGGCGCGTCGCTCGACACCGGAATACCTGCGTTTTCTATCCATCGCGCGCGGCTCGCTTTCCGAACTGGATACTCAGTTGCAGATCGCGGAGCGCCTCGGGTTTGCAAAACGCACACCCCTACTCGCAGATACCATTGACGGTCTGTTCGCGAAAATCACAGCGCTGATCAATTCCCTTGAACGCCGCGGAGAAAAACTAATGACCGTGCTGGCACGATTCCCTGCTTCTAAATCTGAATTCCCGCATCCCGGCTCGCCAATCACGATTCTCGATTCCCGACTCCCGATTCCCAGCCTCCAAACCCCATGCTAGCCAAAGTCGTCATCGCCAATCGCGGCGAAATTGCGTTGCGCATACTGCGCGCATGTTCGGTATTGGGCATCCGTACGGTTGCCGTGCATTCGACGGTGGACCGCAACCTCAAGCATGTCGGCATGGCCGACGAGTCGATCTGCATCGGCCCCGCGCCTGCGGCGGAAAGTTATCTGAATGTACCGGCGATCATCGCCGCCGCCGAGGTGACAGACGCGGATGCGATTCATCCGGGTTACGGCTTCCTAGCCGAGAACGCGGACTTTGCCGAGCGCGTGGAGAAATCCGGCTTCGTGTTCATCGGCCCGACCGCCAACGTGATCCGTCTGATGGGCGACAAGGTCGAGGCGATCCGCGCGATGAAAGCCGCGGGGGTGCCATGCGTACCGGGCTCGGGCGGGCCGCTCGGCACTGACGTGGCCGAGAACGCACGCATCGCGCGGGATATCGGCTACCCGGTCATCATCAAGGCATCCGGTGGCGGTGGCGGGCGCGGCATGCGCGTGGTGCACACCGAGGCGCATCTGCACAACGCGATCATCATGACACGCTCGGAAGCCAAGGCCGCGTTCGGCAACGAACAGGTCTACATGGAGAAATTTCTCGAAAACCCGCGGCATGTCGAGATCCAGGTGCTCGCCGATGGCCAGGGCAACGCCATTCATCTGGGTGAGCGCGACTGTTCGATGCAGCGCCGCCACCAGAAAGTCGTCGAGGAAGCGCCGGCCCCCGGCATCACTGCCGAGCAGCGCGCCGAGATCGGCGCGGTCTGCGTCGAAGCCTGCAACCGGATCAACTATCGCGGCGCGGGTACGTTCGAATTCCTTTACGAGAACGGGCGATTTTACTTCATCGAGATGAATACGCGTATCCAGGTCGAGCATCCGGTCACTGAACTCATCACCGGCGTGGATCTGGTGCGCGAGCAACTCATGATCGCGGCTGGCGAAAAACTGTCGTTGCGCCAGTCGGACATCCACATCAACGGCCATGCCATCGAATGCCGCATCAATGCCGAGCATCCGGAAACCTTCATGCCAAGCCCGGGCACGGTGCGCCGCTTCGAGGCCCCCGGCGGACCGGGCGTGCGCGTCGACACGCATTTGTACGACGATTATCGCATTCCGCCGAACTACGACTCGATGATCGGCAAGCTCATCGTGTATGGTCCGGATCGCGACACGGCGATTGCGCGCATGCGTCTTGCTCTCGCCGAAATGGTCGTCGAAGGGGTGTACACGAACTTGCCTTTGCAACAGCGCATCCTCGCCGATGGCGGGTTCCAGCAAGGTGGCCAGAACATCCACTATCTGGAGCGGCGCATCGCCGAGGCACGCGAGAAGGCCGGCAAGGCTGGCTGATCTCGATTGGCGTGCGCGCCAAAAGCGAAGACTGGGACACGAAGAGCACGAAGGACACGAAAAACACGAAGAATTGATTTTCCGCTTCTGATCCCCGCAACAGGACTCAACTTCTTTCGCCACGAAGGTAGTGGCATGAAAACGAAGTCCGCCGCCTCCGCCTCAACCCGTCCCCTCCTTCGCGTTTTTCGTGCTCTTGGTATTTCAATCTTTCCATCGTCAACGACCAGACTGGAACCCCGATGGCCTGGCTTGAACTCTCACTGATCCTGCGCGCCGAACAACAGGATGCCGTCGAGGCGGCGTTGGAGGATGCCGGTGCGCTTGCGGTGACCTTGCTTGATGCGGAGGATCATCCGATTTACGAGCCACCGCCGGGCGAGACACCGGTGTGGCCGACGATCGCGCTGTCCGCGCTGTTCGAACCCGATGTCGAACGTGCTGGTCTCGTGCATGCGCTGGTCGATTGCGATGCTGCCATCACCCCGGAACAGATCAGCTTCCACGAGGTGGCCGACGCAGACTGGACGCGCGTATGGATGGATCGTTTCGTGCCCATGCAATTCGGACGCCGCCTGTGGATTTATCCGTCCACGATCGAGCCACCGGCCGCTACGGGGGATGCGGACTCCGATCCGGTTGTCATACGCCTCGATCCGGGCCTCGCGTTCGGCACCGGCACGCATCCAACGACCGCGCTGTGCCTGGAGTGGCTGGATGGCGAGAATCTTGCGGAACAGTTCGTCATCGATTACGGCTGCGGCTCAGGCGTGCTCGCTATTGCCGCGCTGAAACTCGGCGCCGCGCGCGTCACCGGCATCGACAACGACCCGCAGGCGCTGCTCGCGAGTGCCGACAACGCGCAGCGAAACGGCCTCGCCGGACAACTTGTATTGCAACTTCCCGATGCCGCGCCGCCCGCACGGGCGGACGTGCTCGTTGCCAACATCCTGGCTGGGCCCTTGCACGATCTCGCACCGAGATTCGCCGGGTTGCTGACTGCGGGCGGACGCATTGCCCTGTCCGGCATCCTCGCTGGACAGGGTGATGACCTGCTGGCGCGTTACGCCAAATGGTTCGACGATCTCGTCGTGACACAACGCGAAGACTGGCTGCGCATCAGCGGCCGCCGACACTGAACTTCCCGTTGCCCGTATACAATCGCCGCATGTTCACACAATGCCCCGAATGCCTGACGATCTTCCGCATTGGCGCGTCCGACCTTGCTGTCGCGCGCGGCAGCGTGCGCTGCTCGCACTGCAACCAGGTATTCGATGCGTTACGCAGCCTCGCGGATGAGTTGCCCGAGGAACCAATCCATCGGCTCGACGTGCATGTCGTGCTCCCCACGGCGCCGCAGCTCGGGGCGCCGGTATATCGCCCGAATCCGGCCCAGAGCGCCCTACCTTTCGAGAGTTCGGGGCACATGCGGCCATCCCGCCCGGCCTCACCCACCTTCACCCGTCGACGCCCGCGCATGCGTCGCACCGCGAGCCGTTGGTGGATCGTCGCCAGCATCGTCCTGCTGCTGACTTTGGCTGCACAGGTCGGCTGGGCCGAACGCGCGACGTGGCTGAACAACCCGCACATACGCCCGTGGATGGATCGCGCCTGCGCAACGCTCGGCTGCCGTCTGCCGCTGCGTCACGATCTTGCCTTCCTGACACTCGCCTCGCGCGAAATCCGCCCGCACCCGAGTGTGCCCGGCGCGCTCGTGATCGCAGCGACCTTGCGCAACGATGCAAGCTTCACGCAAGCCTGGCCGGTGGTCAGCGTGTCGCTTGCGGATCTCGATGAAACCCGCATTGCGATGCGCCGCTTCCGCCCGCGCGACTACCTCGGCGATGACGTCGATTTGGCATCCGGGATCGCGCCCGGCGCGAGCGCCTCGATCGTGCTGGAAGTCGCCGACCCCGGCAGCGATGCGGTCGCGTTCGAATTCGGATTCGAATAGCGATTCCCAGAGGTTGCCGAATGCGCTGTCGGAGACAGTTTTGGTACAACGGGCAACTTCGGCCCTTACCAATTTTCGGTCACGGAGTTACTATGGCCGACCCCGCATGCTGCACGCTTCACGTCGCGCGTTCTGATGGGCGACAGTCTGCACGCAAGCGAGGGTTGCCGCGGCAAGGCGTGATGCATCTCACGATGCAATGCAACAGCAATGCCTGGCGCGCGGAAGGGAGGAGTGATGATTTCTGGGGAGTTGTGAACGTGAAAGCAAAAAGGCCGCGCCATGATGCAAGGCCGCATTCTGATCTGCAGCCAGCGCTGCGCGACTGCGTAACCAACGCGGTACGCCGCTACCTGACCGACATCGGCTCGTGTCCGATCGAGGGTATGCATGCGCTGGTGATATGCGAAGTGGAGCAGCCGCTGCTGCGCGAGGTTCTGGAGTGGAGCGGCGGAAACCAGAGCCGCGCCGCCGAAGCACTCGGCATCAATCGCGCGACCTTGCGCAAGAAGCTGCAGCAATACGGTCTGGTGGATTGAAGCGCTGCCACGCGTGGTCTTGCCGCCGCTCGTTGCAAAAACATCAGGCTGTCGGGATAAACGCACACTCACCACGACTCCGCTGTCCGGGCACGCCAAATGCATGACTGATCCCCATTCCAACCCCGATCGCGTGCTGGTGCGGCGTGCCCTGCTCAGCGTTTCCGACAAGCGCGGGCTGGTCGATATCGCACGCGCGCTCGATGCGCTCGGCATCCAGTTGCTGTCCACCGGCGGCAGTGCCGCAGCGTTGCGCGCGGCCAACCTCGATGTGACCGACGTAAGCAGCGTGACCGGATTTCCCGAGATCATGGACGGACGTGTAAAGACGCTGCATCCGGCGATCCACGGTGGCCTGCTGGGTCGCACCGGTATCGACGATGCGATCATGCGCGAACATGGCATCCAGCCGATCGATCTCCTGGTCGTCAACCTTTATCCGTTCAGCGAGACCACAGCGCGTCCCGATTGCGGGCTCGCCGAAGGCGTCGAGCAGATCGACATTGGCGGCCCGGCGATGTTGCGCGCGGCCGCGAAGAACCATGCGCGTGTCGCGGTCACCATCGATCCGGATGATTATCCCGAGTTGCTTGCAGCCCTCGCCGAGGGAGGTACCACGGCGGCCTTGCGGCGGCGCCTTGCCGCCAAGACCTTTGCGCACACCGCGCGCTACGACGCAGCGGTTGCTGCGTGGCTCGGATCACGCATCGATGCGACCCAGCCGGTGCCGCGATTCGCACCGACGCTGCAACTCGATTTTGGCGACGCTCAACCACTGCGTTATGGTGAGAACCCCCATCAGCAGGCAGCGCTGTACATCGAGCGTGATGCGCCGACCGGCTGCGTTGCCACCGCGCACCTCATCGCCGGCAAGGCGATGTCCTACAACAACATTGCCGACTCCGACGCGGCGCTTGAGTGCGTGAAGTCGTTCGGCGAGTTGCCTGCCTGTGTCATCGTCAAGCACGCCAACCCCTGCGGCGTCGCACTGGGTGTGACCGTTCAGGACGCCTACGAGGCGGCATTTGCGTGCGATCCGGTTTCGGCGTTCGGTGGCATCATTGCGTTCAATCGCCCACTCGATGCGGACACCGCGCGTGCGATCCTGGGAGGCGCCGCGCGCCGGCACTCTCGACTTCAAACGCATTGCCGGTGGCCTGCTGGTGCAGGATGGAGACAGTGACCCACCGCCCGGTGCCGCCGAACTTCGCGTCGTGACACGCCGCGCACCGAGCGACGCAGAGATGGTGGATCTTCGCTTTGCATGGAAGGTCGCGATGTTCGTCAAATCCAACGCGATCGTCTACGCGCGTGACACGCGCACGATCGGCATCGGTGCAGGACAGATGAGCCGCGTGATCAGCGCGAAAATCGCTGCGCTCAAGGCGACCGAGGCAAACCTTGAAGTACCCGGCAGCGTCATGGCATCGGATGCGTTCTTCCCGTTTCGCGACGGCATCGACGCGGCCGCCGCAGCCGGTATTCGCGCGGTCATCCAGCCGGGCGGTTCAATGCGTGACGCCGAGGTAATTGCCGCCGCCGACGAGCATGACATTGCGATGATATTTACGGGTATCCGGCATTTTCGCCACTGAAGCGATTCCCGCTTTCGCGGGAATGACGTCATCTGTTTGCCACCGCTTCCCGTGTTTACGCGTATGCGCTACGCGTAAACACCGGCAACGATGGTAATGCCCGATGTCCGTTTCGGACAACGGCGGCGCGGGGCTGGGATGACAGCCCTACAATGCGTCAAGCAGCATTCAATCGGATGAGATACGCATGAAGATACTGGTCATCGGTTCCGGAGGGCGTGAGCACGCGCTGGCGTGGAAGTTCGCGCAATCGATGCGTGTCAGCGAAGTGATCGTCGCGCCCGGCAACGGTGGTACGGCGCGCGAGCCACATGTACGAAACGTGCCGATCGCGGCCACCGACCTGGATGGCCTGCTGGAACTGGCGACGCGTGAAAACGTGTCGATGACGGTGGTTGGTCCCGAAGCGCCGCTGGTCGCCGGGATCGTCGATCGTTTCCGCGCCGCGGGCCTCAAGTGTTTCGGCCCGCGACGCGTGGCGGCGCAACTGGAAGGCTCAAAGGCCTTCAGCAAGCACTTCCTGCAACGGCGCAACATTCCGACCGCGGGCTACGCAGTATTCACCGACCTCAATGCCGCGCTCGAGCATGTACGATCGCTGCACATGCCGATCGTGATCAAGGCGGATGGCCTTGCCGCCGGCAAGGGTGTCGTGATCACATCGACGCTCGCCGATGCCGAGCAGACCCTGCACGACATGCTCGGTGCGCGTGCGTTCGGGGATGCGTCCGCGCAGGTCGTGATCGAAGAGTTTCTCGAGGGCGAGGAGGCCAGCTACATCGCGCTGTGCGATGGCAACCACATGCTGCCGCTGGCGACAAGCCAGGATCACAAGCGTCGCGACGAGGGTGATCTGGGTCCCAACACCGGTGGTATGGGCGCGTATTCGCCGGCCCCGGTGGTAACGCGCGCGATCGAACGGCGCGTACTCGACGAGATCATGCGCCCCACCCTCGCCGGTATGGCGGCCGAAGGCGCACCCTTCATCGGGTTCCTGTACGCCGGACTCATGATCGATGCCGACGGATCACCCAAGGTGCTCGAATACAACGTGCGTTTCGGCGATCCGGAGGCCCAGCCCATCCTGATGCGACTCAAGTCCGATCTCGTGGATCTCGTTGAAGCTGCGCTCGACGGGCGTCTGGATTCCGTGCACACAGCTTGGGATCCGCGTCCAGCGGTTGGCGTGGTCATTGCCGCGCAAGGGTATCCGGGCAAGCCGCATATCGGCGATGTGATCGGAGGACTGCAACTCGAGCACGGCGATGACGTCAAGATCTTCCACGGCGGTACGCGCCTTGACGGCGAAACGTTGATGAGTTCCGGCGGCCGCGTGCTTACCGTGTGCGCGCTTGGCGATGACTTCGCGCAGGCGCGCGAGCGCGCCTACGAGGTGGTGCGGACGATCGACCTGCCCGGCAGCTTCCATCGCCGCGACATCGGCCACCGCGCGCTGGAGCGCGGCTGATCCGATCGCCGATACGCCGATGGGTTGCTGATCAGGCGGTCACATCCAGTACGCCGCGTATCGATGCGGACGCTGTCTCGACCGCATGGATACGAGGCAGCGCCGATGCTCTCGAACCTACTTGCGCGGCGGCGCAGCCTGCCCTGATGCGGCGTTGTTCGGCTGCACATACGGCGCCGGACGCGCCGGCTTGTACACCGAAGAACCGGCCGGCCAGGGGAATTTAGGCATCTTTTTGGCCTTGAACATGTCGTAATAGATGCTGTAGCGATTGGCGCCGGCGGTACTGCGCGCAGCCACTTCCTCATACATCGCCGCTGCCTGGGTCTGTACCGCATCTTCCCACTTGCCGTTGGCGGCCAGCGCCAGTGCATAGGCTTCGCCGGTTGCTGCCGAGTCGCCGACATGGGCGTTGTAGATGTCTCGGGCATAATCGAGCGCCATGCGCTTCTCTTCCGCGGTCGCACCCGGACAGGTACTCGCTACGCGCGCGAACAACTCCAGCAACATGGCATTCTTGGGACTCTTGCGGAGCCCCTCGGAGATGTCGCGCATGCCGGCGCTGCATTGCCCGGCCATGGTCCGCGCAGCAAGCAGGCCGAACCAGGCATCGCTGTTCCGCGGGGTGAGGAGACTCAGGGCAGAGTAATGTTTCACGGCATCCGTATACTTGCCGAGGCGCAGGGACAAGGACGCGTAGCGAAACTGTGCCTCGGCCGATTTGTCATCCAGGGCCAGCGCGCGCAGATATGCACTTGATGCGGCTGCATCGTCACCGGACATCTCCATGACCAGGCCATAGGTGACCTGTGCATTCACGTTGCGTGGACCAGCCGCAATGGCCGCCGATCCACGCTTGCGCGCCTGCTCCAGATTGCCGGAGGCTGCCTCGGTGCGCGCGTAACCGGCGAGGATTTCCACGTCGTTTGGATTCTCGCGAAGTGCCGTATCCAGCGCGCGACGCGCCTCGTCATATTTGCCGGCAACCAGCAAGGCCGGAATGTTGATCGGCTCAGCTCCCTTCGGTTGCACGTCGGTGACGATCTTCTGCGGCTGGTTCGAGA
>CAJDWV010000211.1_pt1 | contig 14535 bp, 9 predicted proteins | sample 7391731 | NCBI WGS metagenome assembly CAJDWV01 (sample SAMEA7055746, study PRJEB34461) | soil metagenome | biome: terrestrial ecosystem; feature: Peninsula; material: soil | place: Antarctica | collected 2016
TTGAAGAAGACCGCCTTGATCAGCAGCACCAGCAGGATGATTGCAAAACCCCAATTTCCGGTCAGCTTGTGGAATTGCGTCAGCACCCAGTGCAGCGGCCGCGAAATGACCGTGAACATCCCGTAATCGATGGTGAGATCGAGGCCAGGCGCGACCTCACCGAGCGTGCTCTGCAGCTTCGGACCGACATACAGGTGCGCATCGATCGTCTCGGTCTGACCCGGTGCAACGGTCATCGGCGCGGACATCGCGCGCACCAGATAGCGCGTGACGCCATCGACCACCACGCTAGCACTCGTATAGGTGTCGGTTTCCTTCGCGTCCGGAATCCATGCGGCAAAGAAATAATGCTGCAGCATGGCCGCCCAGCCGCCGGTGATGGTCTTGTTGAGTGGATCGCTGGCGAACTTGTCGAATTTCAGCTTCTGGAACTTGTCGGCAGGGCTGTACCAGCGCGTGAACGTGAATGTCTTGGTGACGCTTAAACCCGATGTATCGGTCCAGGTCAGCGGCACCTCCAGCGTGTCGGCGTTGCCGAGGCTGTAGGTACTGCGCTCGGCGGTGAATAACGACTGGTGATTGGGTGCAGGCGCGTCATTGGCGCCGACCAGGCCGCTTTGTGCAGCGAAGTAGTGCGTCACATCGTCGTCGAACAGGCGCACCTTCACGGTTTGATCGGCGAGATCAACCGGATAATCCAGCAGTTCGGATACCACCAGATTGCCGCCGTGCGTATCGATCTGGACACGCAGCGTGTCGGTGAGCACTGTTACGCGCGGGCTACTCGGTGCCGCATCCGTCGGCGTCGGCGTCGGCACCGGCGCAGGTGTCGCGGAACCTGCATTCGCGTCCGCGACCGGCACATCCGCACCGGAGGGCAGGTCCGGTGTCGCGGCAGGAGTCGATGCATCCGGTACGCTCGCCGAGGGGACACTTGCATCCTGCGCAGGCGGCGTCGCCGGCGCGGTGCTGGTGCTGCCGGAGGCGATCGTCGCGACACTGTCCGGTGCGGGCTGTCCGTAATCGTGGTTCCACTGCAGCCACAGCAGGTAGCCGACGAACAGCAGGGCGATCAGGAGCAGATTGCGGGGATTGGTCATGGCGGTGTCAATCGGGTCGAGCCGCTGATCCCGCTCATTGCGCGGTGGATACCGCGATCGCGCGGCGCTGCGACGGCTTGGAAGGGCGGGAAGGAAGCAAACAGGCACGCATTGTGCCGGTGACGCCCGCGACCTTCAATGCGCCGGGAAGCGGCAGATGGTGGCCGTTTGCCGGATTGGCGCGGATTATACCTGCCCGTTTCGACAGGATGTCGGCACGGGCATCACTTGGAGCCGCACCGGCTCCCAAGCCCCGCTGCGTCCGCGGTGCCGCACAGGTCGCCACGCGGTTGCGCTGCCTGCCTCCCCGGATCTCGGGGTGGAAACTGCGAGCGGCCGGTTCGAGGCGTATGGTTAGAGGCCGATTGCACGATTGATGGGAATGCCGTGTACGGAACACGCGCCAGCGGGATGGTCCTGATCTTCGCGGCCTTGCTCATGTCGGCGGCTTTCGCCCGCGCGCAGGTGCCCGACGTGGCGCCGCGGTGGCAGCGGGAAGTCGCGGGATCACCGTGCGGGGACAACTACTACTCGATCGATGCGCGGGTCGACGCCGGTGTGCTCGTGCGCATGAACGAGCGGCTCGCCGCCTACACCCCGGACGGTAATCTGCGCTGGCAGGTTTCGGTGGATTGCAGCGGACCGAGCCATACGCGTTGGGAGAAGGCGATACTGACCGCCGACGGTGGTGCGTGGGCGATCGCATCGGGATCGGGTTACGGCGTGCACATGTTGCAGCGCTTCGACCCGCAGGGACAGGTCGGTGTGGCCGTCGCACTCGAGTTCGACAGTTCCTTTGTCGGCTCGACCCTGTTCGGTGATGACGATGCTGCAATCGTCGTCCTGTGGGATGGATTTTCAGTAGAGTGGCGCCGCCTCGATTCTGCGAGCGGCCGGCTGGAAATGCGCTCGCACGAACTCTCGGACTATTACCGTCTGTTCGGTTCCGCCCGCCTGCTCGATGATGGCGGTGTGGGCGTGTCGCTGGGAATCTTTCCCTGCGATCTCGGCGTATGTCCGCCACCGCCTCGCATTTACGACATTGCCAGACTGGGGCCGGACGGCGGCCTGCGCTGGCAGGTCGGAGGCGTGGGCGTGCCCGTTCTCGATGCGCAGGGCGGCGCCGACATTGTCGTGGTGGACGTGTACAACCAGGAGCCTCCGCAGTTCCTGCGCCGCGTGACGCCGGCCGGCGAAGTCGAGGCGGACGTCGCACTGTCCGGCATCAGTGGCCGGTTGCGGGGCGTCTATGGCCCGCATGCGGGGCGCGTGGTGATCAGGACAGTCGATGAAAGCGACGCCTATAGCCTGTGGTCGCTCGATCGCGCCGGGAACCTGCTCGCGAGTCGTACATTCGACGCGAACGTCGTCGTTCTCGAATCCGCGCAAGGATTCCTGGTCAAGGATCCGGACGCTGATCCCTCCTGCCTGCAGTGGATCGATCCGGGGTCGCTGCGACCGCGCGCCTGTTTCAGGTTCGATCAAGCAGCGGCCCCATACGCTGGTTTCGATCAAGCACAGTTGCTGGGCGTCGGCATACTCTACGCCACCTACTCGGCACCCACCGACGATGCGCAATCGCGCATCGTGCTCGCACGCTTCGACGCCCCCGCACTTGATGCCGCCGAGCGTCGCCATCGCGCGCGCGCAGCGCGGGCGATCTTGCGTGCGCCGGCCCTGCGGCCGTCCGCGCCACGGAGTATCGATGCGGATTGATCGACAAGCACACGAGTGCGAGTGATCTATCCGATGAGGGGTGATCAGGCAGGAAACGCGGTACGGAATGAATTGGGAGACAGGACGATGCATACAGGCCGATTCGGCAACATTTTTTTTGTCGTTGCGGCAATGTCCTCGTTGACTGCGCAGGCCGCACCGCGCGGGGATTCGATCCCCGAAATCTCCCCGCAATGGCAGCAGGACGTGGACATCCCCTGCGGCCAGAGTCGGTACGGCGGCGGGCCGTACGCGCTGGATGTGCGGCCCGGTGTCGGCGCGCTGGTGCGCACGGACAAGCGCATTGCCGCCTACTCGCCGGAAGGCGAACTGGCCTGGCAGGCATCCATGCCATGCGACAGACCGCCTTTCCTGAACTGGGAGCAGGCGATCCTGACCCCGGATGGTGGCGCGTGGGTGCTGCTTGCCGGTTACGGCTACGGCGTGCTGCAACGCTTCGATGATAAGGGACAGGTCAGCGCATCCGTGGACCTTGGTCTGGATTATTCCGATCGCGTGATCCTCGCGTTGTCGGGTGATGACGAGTCGGCTATCACCGTGCACGCCACGGGCAACACGATCGAATGGCGGCGCGTCGAGCTGGCCAGCGGCGCTGTTGAACTCCGCGAGCATGTACTCGACAGCGATCTCTACCGCATCGCCTACGAACCGCGGCCGCTGGCCGATGGCGGGCTGGGTATGGCATTCGGAACGTTCTATTGCGACCTTGCCGCCTGCCCTCCACCGATTCTGGAGTATCTACTCGCGCCCCTGACATCGGAGGGTGACCTCCGCTGGCAGGTCGAGGGCCGCGCCGGCATCCCGTTGTTCGATCCGCAGGGCAGTGCCGACATCATTGGTGTCGACACCTACAATCTGGACGGCCCGCAATTCCTGCGCCACGTCACGGCGGAAGGCGAGGTCGAGCCGGACACCCAACTCACTGGAATCACCGGCCGGCTGATAGATGCCTACGGGCCCTATGCCGGCCGTGATGTGATCCTCACCGCAGACCAGAACGGCGACGAACATCTCTGGTCGATCGACCGGGCCGGAAATCTGCTGGAGACCCGCGCACTGCAGCATCGCATCACTGCGCTGGATCGCTCCCTGCACGGATTGCTGGTGTGGGAACCGGACGGCGATGCCGCCCGCCTGCTGCGCATCGACCCGTTGTCCTTGCAGGCGACCACCTGCTTCCGGCTCGATGAAGTCGCCGAACCCTATGACCTTGCGAACTCGTCCCGCTTGCTCGACGACGGCACGCTGTACGCGAGTTTCGCCGCACCCGCCAATGGCGAGTTCGGCAGCGACGACCATCCGCGCATCATCCTCGCCCGCTTCGCTGTTCCGGCAGCCGGCGGTGCGGAGCGCCGCCAGCGCGCGATCACCGCACGCGCACAGTTACGGGAACAGCGATGATCCTTCTGCGAGAGTGCCGGAGGAATGAAACCCTGCATGTCAGGCGATGCGGCGCACTCATTCTCACCTGCATCGCAGCTTTCTCTGTGACGGCTAATGCGAGCCCGCAAGGCAACGAGGTACCCGAAATATCGCCGCGCTGGCAGCAGGAAGTGCCGGTATCGGCATGCAGCGGTATCCATTATGCGATCGATGGGCGTGTCGGCGCGGGCGTACTGGTACGCAGGGTCAGGCAGCTCATTTCCTTCACCGCGGAGGGCGCCGTGCGCTGGCAGGCGTTCGTCCCATGCTCCGCGCCGGACTCTCCGCGCTGGGAGAACGCGATCCTGACACCCGATGGAGGCGCGTGGGCGATCGCATCGGGACCCGACTACTACCAATACGTGTTGCAGCGCTTCGATACGCAGGGACAGATCAAAGCGGTCATCGTCATGGCAGGCCGCCAGATGCTGGAGTGGCAACGCTTCGACGCGACCAGCGGGATCGTGCAAAAGCGCACGCATGTACTGGGAGACCTCACTTACAAGTTCCAATCCGCACGCCTGCTCGGCGATGGTGGCGTGGGTGTGACATTTTTCGGTATCCCGTGCGATATGGGGACATGCCCTCCAGACATAGCTGTCTACCGGCTCGACAGATTGGCCAGTGACGGCGATCTGCTTTGGCAAGTCGAAGGTGGCGGAGGACTTCCGCTGCCGGATGTGCAAGGTGGCGTCGACATCCTCGGTTTGGGTGTCAACTACCGTGATCCGCCGCGCTATCTGCGCCGCGTGACTCCCGCCGGCGAGATCGGGTCGGACGTTGCGCTGAGCGGCATTGATGGCGAGCTGCACAATGCCTATGGCGCGCATGCGGATCGCGTGACGCTGCTGACCATCGACGAAAATGACGCCAACAAACTATGGTCGCTCGACCGCGCCGGCAATGCCGTTGCGAGTCGCAGGTTCGAGTCGCATATCTATGTTGTCGACGACTCGCCACTGGGATTGCTCGTCGAAATTTCTGATGGCGATCCATCCTGTTTGTGGTGGATTGATCCTCTGACTCTGCAATCGCGAGCCTGTTTCCGGCTGGATCAAGCTGCAGACTCGTACGGCGGGTTCGGTGGCCCGCAGTTTCTGACGGACGGCACGCTTTACACGCGCTTTTCTATACCCACGGACGGCGAAGATCCTCGCATCATCCTCGCCCGCTTCGATGCGCCGCCAGCAGGCGGTGCAGAGCGCCGCCAGCGCGCAATCACCGCACGCGCGCAGTTGCGGGAGCAGCGATGATCCTGCGGGCATTCTTCTTCATTGCTGTACTGCTTGGCGTGGTCGGACCGGTGGAAGCCACCACCGCCGGCACTCCGCCGCCCGATGTCCGGCCACAATGGTTGCAGACCTACTCGCGCGAGATATTCGCCAACGACGTGATCGCCTCGCCGGACGGGGAGACTTGGACGCGCCTGCCGAATGGCGAGATCGTGCTGTTCACCGCGACGGTGGATGGTGACTTCGATTGGGCGTTGCTTGGGCGTCGTTTTGCGCCGGACGGCACCCTGCTTCAGACGCGCCTGCTGCCGTTTTCGGAGATCGGCGCGTTTGCCTACCAGAGTCTGATCGTGAAATACGACCCCGTGACCGGCGACCTCGTCGTGCTGAGCGGGTCGGCCAGGCTGTCGAGCGTGCAACTACCCTGCGTCCTGCTGCGGTTCGACGACCGGTTTAACCCGAAGTCGTCCACGCCGATCAACAGCGAGGGATCGGATGACAAGGCCTGCGTTGAACTGCAACTGCTGGCGGACGGGTCGGCGATCGTCGCGGATAGCGCGGGCCTCAGCCGCGTCAACGCGGGCGGTACGATCGCCTGGAGCGTGCGCAATCGCGACAACAACCGCTACCTCCAGCCTCGCGATATACTCATCGACGCATCGGGTGTGATCTGGGTTGCCTCGCAAGGTGCATTGGCCGATGGCAGCGCACCGCGCGACGCAGCCGTTGTGCGTTACGACGTGCAGGGAACATTTCTTTCGGGCGACTATTACCGCTGCGGGATCTGTGTTGCGAACTCCACCGAAGCACTGGAACGGCTCGCCGATGGACACGTGATCGCGGTGGGCACGTATGAGGGCGGCAGCGGCGCCAACCGCTACGGTTTTCTTGCACGCTATGGCACAGACGGAAGTCGTGAGTGGATCCTCGACACCGAACTGTACGTCGAATACCTGGACGTGGCCAGCGACGCGGACGGTGCGCTTTACGTGCTCACAGGAAGATTCCCGACATCGGAAGTGCGGCGCGTCGATCCGGACGATGGCGCCGTGTCCTGGGCGGTACCCGCCGAGGATTTCACGGCGGCGGCGCATGGCATCGTCGTTACGCGTAGCGCAATGCCGAACATTTCCGTCCACGGCTACGATGCCACCGGTGCATCGTTGTGGGATCGTGTACTCGTGACCCAATGGGGTGGGGCGATCAGTCGCGGTCGGCGTGCCGGCGATCGTGTGGAATTCCTCGTTCAGACCAACGTCGCGATGCCGAATTGCGGCTTGGCGCCCCGATTGGCGTCGTTTTACATGAGCGGCGGGGAGACCGTCCTCGCTGAGCCGTGCCTGATGCCCTCGTCGACGTATCTGAACGCGCTCGATGCGTTGCCCGATGTCGGGGTGATGATCGCGGTATGGAACCGGCTCGCCGCCTACACGCCGTATGGCGATTTGCGCTGGAGTTCGCTTACGTGCGAATGGTGCGTGGACAGCAAATGGGTTCGCGCTGTGCTGACGCCCGACGGGGGTGCGTGGGCGATTGAGAGTCTCTCGCAATACGGGGGCAGCGAACTCAAGAGGATCGATGCCGGTGGATTTGTCACGCTCTCGGTGCCAGTGGCGATTGATGTCGGCGCGTATTTGCTGTCCGGTACCAATGACCGCGCCGTGGTCGTCCAAGGTTACGGACATACCCTGAGTTGGCAGCAGATCGACCTCGATAGCGGAGCGCTTGCAACACAATCGCACGCATTGCCCGGACACTTGTTCCAGTTGGATTCCGCGCGCCTGCTTGCCGACGGCAGCATGAGCGTGGCGTTGGGGCCGGCCCCATGCGACATTGGTACCTGTCCGCCGTCACCCCTGCCGAGTTACATCGTCGCAAAGCTGGCGGCGGATGGTTCGTTGGCCTGGTTGACACCCGAAGGAGTCGGCGTAGCAGGATTCGACGACGCGGGTGGTGCAAATGTCATTGCGTATGACGGTTCTGAATTGCGGCAATTGCGGCGCGTGACGCCCGACGGCGAGGTCGAGCCAGACATCGCGCTGCCGGACTCGATCCGGTACCCCCAGGCTGTGTACGGTCCGCACGCGGGACGTTTGCTGCTGGTCTCGTACGACGGTCCGGGTCCCGCCACGTTCTCGTCGCTGGATGCCGAGGGTCATGTGCAGGCCAGCCGGTACCTGCAGAGCAGGGTACTCGACGATTCCCCGCTTGGCTTACTCGTTACCGTCGATTCCGACGCCGGCGCCGCGGCCGAATGGATCGATCCGGTGTCGCTGGAAACCCGCGCCCGGTTCCGGTTCGCCGTCGATGGGACGATCGATGAATCGATCGGCTATGACCCGCAGTCCTGGCACCTGCTCGCCGATGGTAGCGTGTACGGAGCGGACGCGCATTTCGATGCGTGGCGGCTCATCGAACCACGCCTCGCGCGCTTCAGTGCTCCCGGTTACACCCCCACCGAATTGATCTTCCGCAACGGGTTCGACTAGCCGAAATCGCGCCGTGAATCCCGCTATCCTTCATACATATCAACGAACGATGGATCACCTTATGAGCGCCGACGAATAGAGCGCGCGCGACATTGCTTATCACGATGCGATCGCGGCCGAGTACGACCGGGTGGTGCTGGCGCCGCGTGAGCAGGGCACGGCGGCGCTGTTTGCATCCGGACATCGCACGATCGAATGTCCGCCAGGCCGAGCTCGAGAATGTGACGTTCGAGATCGGCGATGCGTCCGATTTTCTTGCACTGAGCACGCAGCACGCAGCACGCAGCACGCAGCACGCAGCACGCAGCACGCAGCACGCAGCGTTTCGATCTGATCACCTGTGTCGGCTTCCTGCACCACATCGAACCGGCACGCCTGCCGACCCTGTTCGCCGATGTTGCCGGCCATCTTGCCGATGATGACGTATTCATTTTTGCCGAACCGCTCGACACGGACGCCGAGGAACCGGCACTCATCCGCCGCTGGAACCAGTCCTTCCGCACCGATACACCCGATTATGTCGCGCAGCAGGTTGAGGATCCCGACGAGGCACCGATTGCGATCGAGGCACTGAACGCGGCCTGCGATCATGCAGGATTGCGGCGCGTGTACGAACGTCGTGGCTGGGAGGTTTTTCCGCGCCGACAACCCCCAGGGTGGATCGATAGGCTTGGTGTTCGTGCGCTTGATCGCATCTGCCCGCGCAACGGGCCGATCTACTGGGCGGCGTGCGTCAGGGGGTAACCGTGCCGCGCAGAACGTGCTCCCGCTCGTCGTCCCGGCCCCACGCTTTCGCGAGCGGCAGGCTCTGCGCCGGGGTGAGGGCGGGTGTAACGCGGATCAGGCAGAGTTGCATCGTCTGGCGATGCACATTTCAACTCCGCTCAATACCACTCCAGCAACGAGACGCCTTCCAACAGACCTGTTCAATCGATGCCGTGACCGATCGTCCGTATATTGGAGTAATATACAGGCATGGATTTCGCGCGAGTGACCGGGTTCGATTGGGACGCCAGGAATGCGACCAAGAATTTTGTCCACAGTGTGACGCAGGCCGAAGCGGAAGAGATCTTCACCAGTGCGCCGCTGTTGACGCTGGACGATACCAGACACAGCCAGGCGGAAGCGCGGTTCCATGCGCTCGGCCAAACCGACAGCGGCCGACGCCTGCACATTACGTTTACGTTGCGGGCGAGCGGTACCCTCATCCGGATAATTTCCGCGCGTGACATGCATCGAAAAGAGAGAAAGCGTTATGAGCAGGAAATTTAAACCCGTCCCTGAGTTCACCACTGAAGCCGCCGAACGCACGTTTTGGGAAAGCCACGACAGCGTCGATCACGTGGACTGGAGCAAGGCGCGCCGCGTTGCGTTCCCGAACCTGAAGCCCTCGACAAAATCCATTTCGCTCAGGCTCCCGGAACCGTTGCTGGATCGCATTCGTGCCCAGGCGAACAAGATGGATGTGCCCTATCAATCGCTGATGAAACTGTGGCTGGCCGAGAAAGCAAGCGAATCGGAAGTATCCGCACGGCCAAGGGCGATCAGAAACTCGCGTTGATCCAGTTACTTGGGTGAACGTACTCCGGCTCGTCACCCCAGCGAAGGCCGATACCCAGCGTCTTTGCTTGTTGACGCGGTGCAGGCTCTGGGTCCCGGGCTGCGCCGGGACGACAAAGACTTGGGATACGGACAGGAGGAGGCAGAGAGTTGCAGGCTCGCTTCTACTGCTCTCGTCAACGACCCAGCAACCGCTTGCGCAGCAGAACCGCATCGTTGTGTTCTTGATCGTGGGCGGAATAGACCAGCGTGAGGCGACCTTGGCGCGCGATGTCGCGCAAACGCTCAAGCAGGTCGGCGTGTGCATCGAGTTCGCCACGATAGCGACGCTGGAATTCGTCCCAAAGCTTTGGATCGTGACCGAACCACTGACGCAGTTCATTGCTCGGCGCGATCTCCTTCATCCATTCGTCGATTGCCGCGTCGGCTTTCGACACGCCGCGCGGCCACAGACGATCGACGAGGATACGCGTCCCATCGGTAGCGTCCGCAGGCTCGTAGGCGCGCTTCAAGTGGATGTTGGCGGCGGCAATGCGCTTGGTCATTGGCGATCCACGAGCACCTTCGCGCGTTTGACGACGTTGTCGACACTGAAGCCGTACTTTTCCATCATCACGTCGCCTGGCGCGGATGCGCCAAAGCGGTCGACGCCGAGCACATCGCCCGCGTCGCCAACCCAGCGCTTCCACCCCTGTGTCACGCCAGCCTCGATTGCAAGCCGCGCCGGTACGGACGGAGGAAGTACCTCGTCGCGATAGTGCTGTGATTGCGCCTCGAACAGCTCCCAGCTCGGCATCGATACGACGCGTGTCGCGATGCCCTGTTGCAGCAGCTCCTTCGCGGCGTCGAGCGCCAGCGAAACTTCCGAGCCGGTCGCGATGAGGATCAGTTTGGGTTGACCGTGTTCGCTGTCGGCGAGAACATACGCGCCGCGCCGCAGACCGTCGGCGGCAGCGTATCGGCTGCGGTCAAGCGTCGGGAGATTCTGGCGCGACAGGATCAGCGCGGTGGGTCGATCGTGCGTTTCGACCGCCACCTTCCACGCGACCGCTGTCTCGTTGGCGTCTGCGGGGCGGATCACGTTGAGGTTCGGCATCGCACGCAGACTCGCGATCTGCTCTACCGGTTGGTGCGTCGGGCCGTCTTCGCCGAGCGCGATCGAATCGTGGGTGAACACGAACACCACCTGCAGTCCCGTCAGCGCGGCAAGACGCATGGACGGGCGCATGTAATCGGAAAAGGTCAGGAACGTCGCCGTGTACGGCAGCACCCCGCCATGTGCCGCAAGACCGTTCGCAATCGCCCCCATCGCGTGTTCGCGCACGCCAAAATGCAGGTTGCGCCCGGCATGGCTCCAGCCGCCGCCATCCGAGCCCTGCTTGTCGGTATCGGAGGTGGCGCGCGGATTGAAGTCGCCGCGCTCCTTGAGCGCGGTGTGCGTGGATGGATCAAGATCGGCCGAACCACCGGAAATCGCCGGCAGTTTGCCCGCGAATGCATTCATGACCTTGCCGCCGGCGACGCGACTGGCCATGCCCTTTTCGTCAGTCGGGAATTCCGGGATATCGGCGTCCCAGTGGTCCGGCAGGTCGCCGGCCAGACTCGACTTGAGTTCCGCAGCGAGATCGGGAAATGCCGTGGCGTAGGCTTGCATGCGCGTATTCCAGTCTTTTTCGGCATCGCCACCGCGCTTGAGCACTTCGCGTGCGTAATCGCGTGCTTCGTCCGGCACCAGAAACGGCGGTAATTCCGGCCAGCCAAGGTTCTTCTTGGTGGTCGCGGCATCCTGCTCTCCAAGCGGCGAGCCGTGCGCCTTGTAGCTGTCCTGCTCCGGCGATCCGTAACCGATGTGGGTGCGGACCAGGATCAGTGATGGCCGCTTGTTCTCGGCACATGCAACATCCAGTGCCTCGTTGATCGCAGAGAGATCGTTGCCGTCCTCGATCGTTTGCGTATGCCAGCCATAGGCAGCGAAGCGCGCGGCACGATCCTCGGTGAATGTGATATCGGTGCCGGCCGAGAGCGTGACGTCGTTGTCGTCGTACAGGCATACCAGCTTGCCCAGTTGCAGATGGCCGGCCAGCGATGCCGCTTCCGAGGCGACCCCTTCCATGAGATCACCATCACTGGCGAGCACGAACGTGCAGTGGTTTACGATCTGGTGATCGGGTCGGTTGTAGCGTGCCGCAAGCTGCGTTTCGGCAATCGCCAAGCCGACCGCATTGCCGAAACCCTGGCCGAGCGGCCCGGTGGTGACTTCTACACCCGGCGTGTGGCCGCGCTCCGGATGACCTGGTGTGCGGCTACCCCATTGTCGGAACTGCTTGATGTCTTCCAGTGAAACGTCGTAGCCGGTCAGGAACAGCAGGCTGTAAAGCAGCGCCGAGCCGTGGCCGGCCGAGAGAACGAAACGATCGCGATCGGGCCACTCGGGATTGGCCGGGTTGTACTTGAGCAACCGGTTCCACAACACCCACGCCATCGGCGCCGCACCCAGCGGCAGACCGGGATGGCCGCTGTCGGCTTTCTGAATCATGTCCACGGACAGGAAACGCAGGGTATCGATGCAAAGCTGGTCGAGTCTGGCGGACATGGGAGAGGCCCTCGAAGGGAAACCCCAACTGTGCTACCGCGACGCTGAAGCTGCAATGAGCCGCAGGCCCTTCGTTCTCCCTCCCGCGAACAAGTTCAGAGACGAGGGTTTTTGTCGAGTGTTCGCTTGGCCTCCATCAGTGTTCATTCGCTGTCCACCAGCGGACGTTCACTAGCGCTCGGCGTGGCTCAAACGCACCAAACCGCGCTTTCATGCCATTTTCTGCCGATGGCACGCAACCTGCATCGGTGACGCCATGGATATTGCACGCCCCGAACTCAAGAAACGCAAACGCCGTCGCCAGTTGATGATCGGTGCCGCTGTCACGCTGTTGCTGATCGCTGCCGGTTTTGGCCTTGCCGCGCTGTTGCTGATCGCTGCCGGTTTTGGCCTTGCCGCGCTCGGTCCGGCCATGCCGTCGGTGGAGCGCTCTAGTGTGCTGGTCGATACCGTCAAGCGCGGCGAGCTGGTACGTGAGGTGCGTGGACCGGGCACGCTGGTACCCAAGGAAATCCGCTGGGTGGCGTCTGAGACGCCGGCGCGCGTGGAACAGATTCTCGTGCGCCCCGGTGCGACGGTCGCGTCCGACACCGTGATCCTCGAGCTCAGCAACCCACAAGTGGAAGGCGATCTGCTTGCTGCGAATGCGGCGGTCACGGCGGCCGAATCGGACCTTGCTGCCAAGCGCACCGACCTGAAGTCACGGCTGCTCGACCAGCAGGTCGGCGAAGCGCAGGCGCGAGCCGATTACGAATCCGCGCGCATGCAGGCCGAGTCGGAGAAGATCATCGCGGCCAAGGGGATCATCCCGGCCGTGCAGTACAAACGCAGCCTGGTGGCGCTGGAGCAGCTCAAATATCGCGTCAATATTGAAAAGCAGCGTGTCGCCGAGTTCCGCCGCAACATCGCCGCGCAGGTAGCCGCCGAACAGGCACGTCTGGACCAGCTCGCCGGGACGCGCGATCTGCGCCAGCGCCAGGCTGATGCGTTGCACGTGCGCGCCGGTATAGCCGGCGTGCTGCAGCAGGTTCCGGTCGAGGAAGGCCAGCAGGTGGCCGCCGGTGCAAATCTCGCGCGCGTCGCGGTCCCCGGTGAACTGCGCGCCGAGCTGCGCATCGCCGAAACCCAGGCCAAGGACGTGGTGATCGGCCAGAACGTCAAGATCGACACGCGCAACGGCATCGCCCAGGGCAAGGTCTCGCGCGTCGACCCGGCCGTGCAGAACGGTAGCGTGCAGGTCGATGTGGATCTGGAAGCGCCGCTTCCGCCGGGTGCGCGACCGGATCTGTCGGTGGACGGCACGATCGAGATCGAACGCCTGCCCGACGTGTTGTATGTGGGGCGTCCCGCATTCGGCCAGCCCGATTCGGAGGTGCGCCTGTTCCGCGTCGATCCCTCCTCGAGCGTCGCCAGCCGCGTGCCCGTTCGGCTCGGCAAGGCTTCGGTCAACCTCATCGAAATCCAGCAAGGGCTCAAGGTCGGCGATCGCGTGATCCTGTCCGACACCAGCGCCTGGGACCAGCACGATCACATCAAACTCAACTGAAAAAGAGTGCCGTCGTCACGGCGCAGGCCGGGACCCAACATCTGAAGACCGGATTCCAACCTGCGCCGCAACGACAAAATCCCCGAACGATTCCAAGAGAGACGTGCCATGAATGATTCGACCCACCGCAACGACCCACTTATCCAACTCGACCGCATCACCAAGGTGTTCCTGACCGACGAGGTCGAGACGCATGCACTGGCCGGCGTGCATTTCGATATCGCGCGCGGCGAGTACGTGTCTATTTCCGGCCCGTCCGGTTGCGGCAAGTCCACGCTGCTCGCAATCCTCGGTCTCTTGGATACGCCGACCGAAGGCACCTACACCTTGAACGGTCGCGAAGTCGCCGACATCGGCGCCAGCGAGCGTGCGCAGATCCGCAACCAGGAAATCGGCTTCGTGTTCCAGGCGTTCAACCTGATCGGCGATCTCAGCGTGTTCGAGAACGTCGAACTGCCGTTGACCTATCGTGACGGCGTGTCCAAGGCAGAGCGGCGCGACCGCACCATCGCCGCGCTTGAGCGCGTGGGCATGGCGCACCGCGTGAAGCACTTTCCGGCGCAACTTTCGGGCGGTCAGCAGCAGCGTGTCGCCGTCGCGCGTGCGCTGGTTGGAGCACCTTCGATCCTGCTCGCGGACGAACCGACCGGCAACCTCGATTCCAAGAATGGCGAAGCGGTCATGGCCTTGCTCGACGAGTTGCATAAATCCGGCTCGACGATCTGCATGGTCACGCATGACACCCGTTATGCCGAATTCGCCCAGCGCCGCATCTTCATGTTCGACGGGCGCGTCGTCGATGAGGAAACGATGCACCGGCTGCGCAACGAGGAAGACGAACGCCTGCGTCGACCAC